>Ga0129308_1000018_pt1 | contig 311405 bp, 242 predicted proteins | sample L827metagenome_FD_94440 | JGI IMG/M metagenome (GOLD analysis project Ga0129308, IMG submission 94440) | Ring-tailed lemur group fecal microbial communities from Wisconsin, USA - L827 metagenome | ecosystem: Host-associated > Mammals > Digestive system > Large intestine > Fecal | place: USA... | reverse complement strand
TTGGCATATTATGAGTCTCGTCATGTTTAATAAACCGCCGTATGCCGAACGGCACGTACGGTGGTGTGAGAGGTCGGAAAATGAAGTAGGAAGAAAACTACTTCATTTTCCTCCTACTCGATTATTTGGATCTAAATGCAGATCACTTCATTTTATGCACCGAAATCATCGAAATGTAACATTTCACGAGGTACACCCAGATTGTCAAGCATATTTTCTACAGCTTTCGACATCGGGCCCGGACCACACATATAATATTCGATATCCTCCGGAGCTTCGTGATCCTTCAGATAAGTATCGTAAATTACCTGGTGAACAAAACCAGCTGTATACTTCACGCCTGCTGCATCAGCTGCTGGATCAGGACGGTCAAGTGCCAAATGGAATTTAAAGTTCGGGAATTCTTTTTCTATTTCCAGGAAGTCCTGCAGATAGAATACTTCATTCAATGCACGAGCACCATAGAAGTAAGACATCTTACGATCTGTGGTCTTCAATGTCTTAGTCATATGCATGATCTGAGCACGCAACGGAGCCATACCGGCACCACCGCCGACCCACATCATTTCTCTCTTAGAGTCGAAGATCGGATGGAAATCACCGTAAGGACCGCTCATTATCACCTTATCACCCGGTTTCAGGGTAAAGATATAAGAAGAAGCGATACCCGGCATCACATCTTGGAATCCAGGACCTTGTTCTTTCGGTTTGAAAGGAGGGGTTGCGATACGTACTGTCAACATGATACGGTCGCCTTCTGCAGGATAGTTGGCCATTGAATAAGCACGGATAGTCGGTTCAGTATTCTGACATTTCAGACCGAACAAACCGAAGTTCTTCCATGCCGGCAGATAACCTTCACCGATCAGGTCTTTATCAATATCCTTGTCATAATCCATAGTATATGCAGGGATCTTGATCTGTGCATAAGAACCCGGAACGAAGTCCATGTGTTCACCCTTAGGCAGCGCAACGATAAACTCTTTGATAAAGGTAGCCACGTTCTTGTTGCTGATCACTTCGCATTCCCATTCCTTAACTCCGAATACTTCATCAGGAACTTTGATCTTGATATCTTCTTTTATCTTGGTCTGGCAACCCAGTCTCCAATGATCTTTAATTTGTTTACGAGAGAAGAAACCAACTTCCGTAGGAAGAATGTTTCCGCCACCTTCCGGCACCTGACAACGGCACTGTCCACAGCTACCGCTACCACCACAAGCAGACGACAGGAAAATACCTTCACTCTGAAGCGTATTCAATACTGTTCCCCCAATGGGTACTTCGTATTCCTTTTCTCCGTTAACAACCATCCTCACATTGCCCGATGGTATTAATTTTGCTTTCGCAAATAAAAGCGAACCAACAAGGATCAGTGTAATCACAAGGAAAACAACTGCTCCGACTGCAATGGTAAGTCCGCCCGACATTAATATAATCATCTTTATTCTTGTTTAATGCGTTAATACTTAGATCTTAAGCCCTGAGAAGCACATAAATGCCATACCCATCAGACCGGTAATGATAAAGGTTATACCCAGACCTTTCAAAGGCTTCGGTATATCCGAATAAGCCAGTTTTTCACGGATAGCAGCCATACCAACGATAGCCAGCATCCAACCGATACCAGAACCTAAGCCGTATACAGTAGCAACTCCTACATTAGGAAATGCCTTTTGTTGCATAAACAGAGAACCACCCAGGATCGCACAGTTCACAGCGATAAGCGGCAAAAAGATACCCAGAGATGCATACAGTGCCGGAGCAAATTTCTCTACGATCATTTCAACCAACTGCGTAAATGAAGCAATGATGGCGATAAAGATAATCAGAGAAAGGAAACTCAGGTTCACACCTGCATATTCAGCGCCCAACCAACTCATGGCGCCTTCTTTCAATATATAATTTTCGAGCATATAGTTGATCGGTAACGTACATACCAGGATGAACGTTACAGCCATACCCAATCCTAAAGCAGTCTTTACGTTCTTGGAAACAGCCAGGAAAGAACACATACCCAGATAGTATGCGAAAATCATGTTGTCTACGAAGATCGAGCGGACAAACGTGCTTAAATATTCTTCCATTCTATTATTCGTTTAATAGTTTGTATTAATTTTCTTGAAGCTCTTTGTTCTTAGAACGGTGAACCCATATAATCACGGCAATCACGATCAAAGCCATCGGAGGCAGGATCATCAAACCGTTGTTTACATAGCCGAAGTCGTAGAATGCCTGCGGGATCACCTGGAATCCAAGTAATGTACCAGAACCCAGCAATTCACGGAAGAAACCTACGATCACCAGAATCAAACCATATCCCAGACCATTACCGATACCGTCCAGGAAAGATTCCCACGGACCGTTACCCAGAGCGAACGCCTCCAGACGTCCCATCAGGATACAGTTGGTAATGATCAGACCAACGAACACAGAAAGCTGCTTATTTACATCATAGGCAAATGCTTTCAATACTTCACTTACAATAGTTACCAATGCGGCAACAACCACCAACTGTACGATAATACGGATACGGTTAGGAATTGTATTACGCAGTAACGAAATAATCACGTTAGCAAAAGCCACAACAGCCGTTACGGAAATACCCATTACGATAGACGGCTCAAGCTTGGATGTTACAGCCAGTGCAGAGCAGATACCCAGCATCTGTACAATGACAGGGTTGTTTGTGCTCAACGGGCCTAACAGTACTTCTTTATTTTTACTTGACATTAATCCCATCTCTTACTGATTTTGTGAGGTTAAAAACTTAACATAACCGTTCAGGCTATTGAATAACATGTGATCTACCCCCTGGCTGGTAATTGTACCACCGGAAATACCGTCTACATAATCCTGACCGGCAACACTCTTACCCGGCTTAACAATCGCTACGGATTTGAATTCGCCGTTTACAAACAATTTCTTACCCTTAAATTCATTGCTGAAAGCAGGTTTGGCAATTTCAGCACCCAACCCCGGAGTTTCCCCCTGATGGCTGAAGTCTGTACCAAAAATTGTATTTTTGTCATTATCAACGGAAAGATATCCCCACAGAGGTCCCCACAAACCAGCACCTGACAAAGCCATGATGTATTTGTTTTGACCATCTACACTGGCTACGAATACCGGATGTTGTTCAGGTGTTGCAGTAAATGCGTCACCTTCTACCTTTTCTCCATTTTCATTCACAAGGAAAGATTCTTTGATCAATTCATTGTATTTTGCTTCAGCTTCATTGGCCGGAACAGATACGTTGATTGAACGCAGGATCTGTTGTCTCTTGTCGTTATCTTCATTCTTTTTCTGGAAACTTCTCAGCGACTGCGAAGTGAAAGCTAACACAACAGCAACCAGAAGAACCATTACAGAAGCGTATACTACGGTATATACATTACTATCTCTATTCATAATTCTACTTCTTATTATAATGTTACTTCACTGCTCTTTTCAAACGACGTGTGATGTTGCTTTCTACCACATAGTAGTCGATCAGCGGAGCAAATACATTCATTAACAGGATAGCAAGCATCATACCTTCAGGATAACCCGGGTTCAATGCACGGATAATGATAGCCATTGCTCCAACCAGGAAGCCATAGATATATTTACCTGTTTCAGTACGTGCAGATGTCACTGGGTCGGTAGCCATAAATACAGCACCAAAAGCAAAACCACCCAGGAACAAATGATCGATCGGAGATACACACATAGCCACCGTCGTGCCGATCATATTGAAGATAGCCGCCATTAAAGCACCACCTACAAATACAGACAGCATTGTCTTCCAGCTTGCGATCTGAGTATACAGAAGGATAACAGCACCGATCAGGATAGCCAATACGGATGTTTCACCGATTGAGCCCGGAATCAATCCCAGGAACATATCCCATGTAGACAGTGGGTTACCCAACACGTCAACAGTCTGGAATGAACCGATCATGTCTTTACCGGCAATAGAAACCTGTCCCAGCGGAGTAGCTCCGGAGAAACCGTCTACTACTGTTCCTGCACCCAGTCCGAATGTATCGGCTGTACGAACGAATACCTGATCGCCAGACATGGCAGCCGGATAAGCAAAGAAGAGGAATGCACGTGTTACCAATGCAACGTTAAATACGTTATAACCTGTACCACCGAACACTTCCTTGGCAAAAACAACTGCAAAAGCAGTAGCTACAGCGATCATCCACAGTGGAGTATCGATAGGAACGATCATCGGGATCAATATACCGGAAACCAGGAAACCTTCCTGAATTTCTTCTTTCTTCACCTGGGCAACGGCAAACTCGATACCCAGACCTACTACATACGAAACAATAATCTTAGGCAGTACAGCCAGGAAACCGAAGATGAAGGTCATCAAAAATCCGGGATCAGCACCAACAGCCAGATTGTGTTGATAGCCGACATTGTACATACCAAAAAGCAAAGCAGGCAACAAAGCGATAATAACCACAGTCATAGTACGCTTAGAATCGATATAGTCGTGAATATGCACGCCTGATTTCGAAGTGGTGCTCGGAACAAATAAGAATGTTTCAACACCTTCGAATACAGAACGGAACATCGCCAGCTTTCCGCCTTCCTCAAAGTTAGGCTTAATCTTGTCGAGGTAATTCCTTAACGCTTTCAATGTATTCTAATTTTTTATGTTATTAATTCATTTCCTTGTATAACAGATCCAATCCCTGACGTACGATCTTCTGGATCTCGATCTTGGAAGTGTCGACAAATTCACAAAGTGCAAAATCTTCCGGAGCAACTTCATAGATACCCAGATTTTCCATTTTATCGATATCGAAAGCGATAATGGCTTTCAGCAGGTATTCGGGATAGATGCTCATCGGGAATACTTTTTCGTATTCGTTCGACATGATCATGGCACGTTTACCTCCTTTGATACGTGCATCGATTACATATTCTTTGCTCTTCGGAGCCAACCAGGTAAAGAAAGAGTGGCTTACGCTGTATTTTCCGAATCCCGGAGTTGCCCAGCCAAAGAAATCATACGTTTTGTCTCCTTCCGGGATCACAGTGATCTGATTGTCATAAGCACCCAGATAATCATCTTTACGAACTTTCGTTCCGGTCAGCACATTGCCGCTGATGATACGAAGATCTTCCTTGCCTTCCAGGATCTTTCCGGCAACCAAGCTGTTGATCGTACAACCTGAAATTGTTTTGATATATCCTCTTTCTGTTGTTTCTGAACCCGTGATGGCTACCAGGCGACTGAAATCAGCGACACCTTTATTGAACAGACGACCGATAACGATCACGTCTGCCGGATTTACCACCCAAACAACTTCCAGTTTGTTAACCGGTTTGATATGGTTGATCTGCACACCCACATTACCTGCAGGATGCGGTCCCTCAAACTCTACAGTTTCAACTCCCTTCACATTCACGGAAGAACCTTTTCTGACGCCGACATAGACTTTACCTTTAGTAAGTTTTGCCAGTGCATCCAACCCGGTCTGGAAATCAACTTCCTGTCCTTTCAGGATGAAATCGAAATTCGGAGCCAACGGTGCAGAATAGAATGCAGACACGAAAATGTCACGCGGTTCATCTGTCGGTGTTGCTACGATATCGTACGGACGCTGTTTGATAAAAGGCCACATACCACCATTGAGCAGGGCTTCCTTTATCTCTTCACTCTTCAGCGAAGACACATTTTTCTTACCGAAATCCTCATACTCGATCTGCGTGTCCGGCTTAACAACGATGCTAAGCACTTTACGCTTCTCTCCTCGGTTTACGGCAGTTACTTCACCGCTAACGGGTGAAACGAACTTGATCTCCGGGCGGTTCTTATCGATCATCAATACAGAACCGGCTTTGACTTTTTCTCCTACTTTGGCAACAACTTTGGGGGTAATACCGTTATAATAATCGGGGACGATAGCATAACTGTCGCTTTTCCCGGTGTTTAACAGTACGTCCGAAGCTTTACCCTTCAGATTAATGTCTAAACCCTTTTTAATCTTAATCACATTTGCCATGATACAACTAAAATTGTTTATATGTAATTTTCCCGCAAAAGTACATAAATTTTTATGCTTTAAAGCAGGATTAAAGAAATAATTAGAGAAATAATTCCATAATTTTGTACCGTCAAAGAAAGATACATGAAAATGAGAGTACATTGTTTACTATTTTTGTTGTTTTGTGCCGCTATAATGCCGGCCAATGCTCAGCAAACGTACTTTACCGACGTTAACAGCAAGCTGATAAAAACCCTTCAGGTGAAGGTGGCCGGAGAGTTTATTTCCGAGCCTTATATCGAGTTGAACGGCGACCAACAGATCCAGATCAACTTCGATGCGTTGGAACAAGGCGGCGTCCGCTATTCTTATTCCATCATCCATTGTGATGCAAACTGGCAGAAGTCTATCCTCTCTCCCATTCAATATATGAGTGGTTTTCAAGGATTAACGATAGATGACTTCGCGAATTCCATTAACACCACAACACAGTACACAAACTACAATCTGCTGTTGCCGAATGAAGACATACAATTCAAAGTTTCGGGAAATTATGCCGTACAGATCTATAATGAAGACATTCCTGACCAGATAGTTCTTACCGCCTGTTTCTCTGTTGTGGAGCCGATGGTCGGCATTTCTGCTTCCGTTAGCGGAAATACGGACATCGATACAAACCAGACTCACCAGCAGGTTAGTTTCACGATCAATAATAAAAACTTTCCGATACCTTATCCGCAAACAGACCTGAAAATACATGTCTATCAGGATAACCGACGCGATAATGCCGTATCAGGACTTCAACCGACAACCATTCTTGAGAATCAGATTGGCTACACAAACAACCGTAGTCTGATCTTCTCTGCCGGAAATGAATACCGCCGTATGGAATTCCTGAGTACCAAATATAATGGGATGCACATAGAAAATATTTCGTACCACAATCCTTATTATAATGTGGAACTAATGACCGACCATAAACGTAGCGACCAGACCTATCAGTACGATCAGGATCAGGACGGCCGTTTCTTTATTCGTTGTAGCAGTTGCAACGATCCGGATACGGAGGCGGATTACTGCATTGTTCATTTCGCTTTGGCCTGCGACCCGTTACTTGACGGCAATGTTTATCTGAACGGCGAACTCTTCCACAATGTACTCGATGAAAAGAGCAAGATGGGTTACAATTTTGAAACTCACCAGTATGAAAAAGCAGTGCTTTTAAAACAAGGAAGTTATAATTATCAATATCTGTTTGTACCCAACGGTAACACGGTCGGAGAAACAGGTCCGATAGAAGGCAATTACTATCAGGCAGAAAACGAATATACCATTTATGTCTATTACCGCCCGATGGGTATACAATACGACCGATTAATCGGAGTCACAAGCGTTAAGAACACAATGCAGGTATTTTAACCTGCATTGCGTTTTATAGATTCTTCTTCCGTTCATAATTTATCCCAGCTTTCCTAGCCTGTGAGTGTTGATACTGACGGGCAATTTTATATTCGCTACCTTCTTTCAGCAGATAAGAACCGGTTTGCTTAAACCAGAAACCGACATCCGCCTCCATGCATTGCCGACGGATATCCAGCACCCAGTCATAATTACATCTACGGGCCTCCTTACCGGATTCCCCTCCGGCTACCACCTGTTCCACCCAATCGCCCAGTTCACCTCTGAAGTCTATCGGTCCGAGAAGCGGTTCGCAAATAATAATTTTATGCTTTATCGGAGCAGCTTTATAGATAGGCAGGCGATAATCTATCCGGTCCTGATTTTCCATTGTGCAACAGATGGTTACATGATCATATCCATCTCCCCAGTCAGCCGGAAGACATTCATGCAACCGGTCGATCCGTTTGGTAATGAACAGAAAATCAAGATCTCGCCGTGTCCGTATCATTTCCCAGGCTTCGGCACGCCATTCATCCGCGTCTTCAACCAGGAAATCGGAAGTAAAGCAGGTATAAACAAGGTTTCCCGAAGGTATTTTATAAGTCTTATTCTTTTTCAGCTGCAAAGGCAGATCAAACTTTTCCGTTTTTGCAACAACAGAACTGTCTTTGCCATATTTACCGTCCGTACGATAAACATAGCAATGCCGACATCCCTCACTTAACTTGTGACAGCCATGCCAGGGATTCCATATAGATGCTTTTTGCCCCATTCTATTCTTTTTATAGCGGTAGAACTTCAGTAAAATCAGCACGAAAGTACAATAATTTTATTCCTTTTACCTACAAGAAAGAAATAATCCGGTGAACTTCTGATATATCTCTCCCTTCTTTCCTTGTTTTTCCTCCTATCTTTCAATATATTTGTTCCTTTACTTCTATATTTTCGACCTGGGTGACAAACGTTTTCGACCTAGGTGCTAAACGTTTTTGACCTAGGTGGTAAACGTTTGCGACCTGGGTCAAAAATATAGAAGATACGGACGTTTGAATTTGAAAGTAGTAACCTTATAATTAAAAAACACTGGTATTATGACTGCACAGTACGGACTTTTCAAAAATCCTCCGCATAAAGGAGAGAAAGAAAGTGATATTCTTCATGCCCGCATCATTCCGGGAAGAACGATACGGATCGACCGGATTACACGAGAGATATCCGAATGCACATCTTTTAGCCCGGGAGATGTGAAAGGACTATTGCAGGCTTTTGCAGATGTGCTCGTATCGTATTTGGAAGACGGCGATGAAGTCGAACTGGAAGGTCTCGGGCATTTTTCCATCTCACTGAAATGTCCTAAAATAACCAATCCCCGGCAAGTGCGTGCCGAAGATATCAGTTTCAAGTCGGTAAACTTCCGTTGTTCGAAAGAAATAACAGACCGCCTTCGCTGTATGAACGTGGAAAGAAAGCCGGGATCATCTAAACCTGTAAAATATAACCGTGAGGAACGAAAGGCAAGGATCATGCAATACCTTGAAAAACACGAAACTATTATGAGCTCCGATTGTATGGGGATAAACGAGTGTACGCGTTATCTGGCATTGAAGGATATCAAGGAACTTCTCGCAGAAAAGAAAATAACCCAACAAGGATACCGGAAAGTCGTCTATACTCTGTCAAAAGCCGGACAGGTTTAATTTTCCGGAAAAGACTCTGCCACCATTCTTCACCCCAGAGAAGGATAAGGTATGACGTTGCTGAATCGCATTGTTTTTCAAAGCCGGTTTTGCCAATCAGTATCCGGTAGGGCTGTAATAACATCTGCCGGATATACCGGATCAATACCATCGTAAGCCGCAGCCTGCCTTCTTTCAATTTCAATTTGATCGATGTATCTCCTACTCAAAGACTTTTACAATCAATGACTTAAGATATAATAAGTTACATAAATGATAATTTTCTGATACATTCATTCAGAATCTACTTATCTATTATTACGCTCTTACAATATGTATTTAGAGGATAAAAAAGTATCTTTGTAGAAATATAACTCCATATCATGGAAACGATTATTTGACCAACGGCAGATAATAATTTTCAGGCCAGCACTGTTACAAAGTACGTTAAGAGATGAATAAACAGTTTCTCTATATTTCAGCTATAACGGCAATATTAATTGCTGTTATATTGACCATTGTTCAGGTCGTTCCAGACAAACCATTACTGCTATTGGATAGATTTGTGCCATCCGCAGGATGGATACAGGTAGGCATTGCTGTCATTTACGGGGCACTGCTCAGTTATAAAATGCAGGATCGGAAAGAACGTCCCAAATGGCGGCTCCGTGCCTGGTTACTATTTTCCATTGTTTTTTTCGGTCAGTTATTCTTAGGCATAACTGTCGATTCCGTCTTTCTGATGACCGGAAAGCTGCATTTACCCGTCCCGGCAATTATATTGGCCGGTCCGCTTTTCCGGTTGGAAGGTTTGTTTATGCCTATACTTTTCCTGAGTACATTGCTGCTTTCGGGACCAGCCTGGTGCAGCCAACTTTGCTATTTCGGGGCATTTGATGCATGGAACGCAAAAGGGAAGACTGAAAAAAACGTTTTCCATTATCACAAGCAATTGCGCTACAGTGTATTTTTTTTAGTAATAGCAGGGGCTATTGCATTAAGGTTGTTCGGGGCAACTGGATGGCTGGCTACGATTGCCGGACTGATTGTCGGGATCATTGGACTGGAAATCATGCTGACACTTTCACGAAAGAAGAAAAAAATGATCCATTGCAGCAGCTATTGTCCGATAGGAACATTGGTTTCTTTTATGAAGAAGCTCTCTCCTTTCCAGGTCAGGCTCAACATGAACTGTACACATTGCATGGCTTGCCTGAAAGCCTGTAAATATGATGCATTACATAAAGAAAATATCGAAAAGGGAAAGATAGGCTACACCTGTACTTATTGCGGCGATTGTCTTTCAGCCTGTAAGCACGGCGGGTTGGAATATCGTTTTTTAAGATTGCGTCCGGCTACAGCCGAACGCCTCTGGATTGTCATTACAGTTGTTTTACATACCTGTTTCCTGATGATTGCCCGAATCTGACAGGTAAACCCTATTTCCCGCCACATAAGTGGCCAGAATATTGCGGTCATCTCCCAATGTCTGGATACCGAACAATTTATTTTCCAGGTCCCACTTGCCATTACGTTCCAGATATTCTTTGCGCATTTGCTGAGAAGGTGTAACCGCATAGTCTACAACAATAAAATCGGCCTCTCTTCCTTGTTCAAAACTACCGATCTTATTATCCAGTTTCAATGCTTTAGCCGTACCGCGCGTACATTTATATAATGATTCGAAAACGGGCATGGAATAACCATTCAGTTGTTGTACTTTATAGGCTTCACCCATGGTGCGGAATAAAGAGAAAGAAGTACCACCGCCTACATCTGTAGCCAATGTCGTTCGGATATTGATCCGGTTAGCCTGTTGCATATCAAACAAACCGCTTCCCAGAAACAGATTTGAGGTCGGACAATGAGCTATTATCGCTCCGGCCTCAGCCATCCGTCGGCATTCCGAATCGGAAAGATGGATGCAATGACCGAACACAGTACGTTCGGTTACCAGTCCGGCACGTTCATACACCTCTAAATAATCAGTACATTCCGGAGATAAAGAAAGTGTCGAATCTATCTCATTCTTATTTTCAGAAAGATGGGTCTGGATATAGGTATCCGGATATTCTTCATGTAAACGGGCGGCACTGATCAATTGACCATGAGTAGAAGTAATAGAAAAACGGGGAGTGATCACGTACAAATTACGTCCTTTCTTATGCCAGGTCTCGATTAGTTTCCGGCTATCCGCTTCTCCGCTTTCTTCCGTATCCATCAATGCCTGAGGAGCATTGCGGTTCATCAGTACTTTACCGGTCAGCATTTGCATATTATAACCGGAAGCCACGGAAAAAAGTGCATCGACAGACTCTTTATGGACAGTAGCATAAGCCATACAAGTAGTCGTACCATTGCGGAAAAGTTCATTTACAAAAAGACGGGCGACTCGTTCTGCATATTGAGGATTGCCGAAAACCTCTTCCGTAGGATAAGTATATTCGTTCAGCCAGTCAAGCAACTGCCTGCCATACATTCCGATCATTTCCGACTGCGGATAATGGACATGCGAATCGATCAGCCCCGGCATCAACAGTTTACCGGAATAATCCGTAATAGAGGCTTCCGGATAACGGTCTTTTATATCTTGGTATGTACCGGCTTCTATGACCTTTCCCTGAGAAACCACCAGAAGTCCATCGGGAAAATAACAATAAAAATCATCTGTTTCCAAAGGAGAAGCCTTAAAGTAAAAGACTTCTCCCCTATATAAATATACCGGATCGTTCATTCTCTTTCCTTATTTATTGGTTCAACAGACCAAAGGTAAGAAAATTCACCTATAATTGACCAACAGTGCTGCAGCAACCTCCTGTGCAATCTCTTCGTCACGAAGCTCCCGAAGAATAGTCAAACCAAAATCAAACACAAATCCCGGTCCTTTACAGGTAATGATATTTCCATCCTGCTCCACACCATTATCAGTAGGAGTTGCTCCGATCATTGTCGGTTCAAAATAAGGGAAACAAGTTGCTTTGCGTCCTTTCAATAACCCAAGTCCTCCAAGAACCATAGGACCGGCACATATTGCTGCCAGTATTTTATTCTCTTTATACTTCTCCATTACCAATTCTTTCAATCGGGTACAAGTATTCAGATGGTTACTTCCCGGTATTCCTCCCGGAAGGATCAAAGCATCCGCCGTACTGTAATCGGCATCTTCAAACACATAATCGGCAATTACCGGAATATTATGTGCTCCCATAACCCGTATATTTCCATCGATAGAGACAGTTATAGTCCTGATACCGCCTCTGCGTAATATATCGGCTGTGCCCAACGCCTCAATTTCTTCAAATCCTGTTGCCAGGAATATAAATGCTTCTTTCATAACGCTTATTTTTTATTTTTATTCAGATAATATTTGATCTTATATTTCAACAATGGGATATCGACCGGTTTTACGAGATAATCATTGAAATGGCATTCTTTCGCTTTCTCTTTTTCCTTATCATAGGCAAAAGCTGAAAGAGCCATTACGGGGACATCCGAAGATAGTTCCCTGATCTCACGAGTTGCTGCAAACCCATCCATGACAGGCATTTTTATATCCATCAAAACCAAATCCGGTTCATACTCTTTGAACATTTGTACAGCTTGTCGTCCATTCGTAGCATAGATCAAACGATATTGCTGCTTTAAAACGGCTTGTAACAAAAGGTAATTTTCCAATACATCTTCTGCAACCAACAGTGTATATTGCCCGGGTAATGCTTCCGGAATATTATCGGATATATTATCATCTTCTTCGTCCGGAAATGCCAACGGAACACTTAACGGCAAAGTAAACCAAAAACAAGAACCTTTCCCTTGTTCTGATTCCACTCCTATTTCTCCCCCTAGCTTTTCTATGATCATTTTACAAATAGATAAACCCAAGCCTGTACCTTGCCTGAATTCATCCAGTTTCACAAAACGGTCAAAAATAGCATTTTGCTTTTCTCTGGCGATACCTATTCCGGTATCCGTTACAGAAACACGTACAAAACCGCCTTCCAATTTATAAGACAATGAGATAAATCCCTGGTTCGTGCATTTTATCGCATTCGACAAAAGATTCAGAAGTACCTGTTCGACACGCTGTGCATCAGTCTGCAACCGAACCGAAGGTAACATATCTCCATTATACAGCAGAGCGACATCGGAAGTCATCTTCAACGACTGGGACACATATACCTCATGGCAAATATCTTTCAGATCGACATACGAAATATTATAATTCAATGTTCCTGATTCTATTTTCGCAAAATCCAGAATATCATTGATCAATTGGAGTAACAGACTGCTGTTGTTATCAATAATAGTAAGATATTCCTGCTGTTCACTGTCATTATCGGTTTCTGTGATCAATCTGGAGAAGCCAACGATCGCATTCAACGGGGTACGTATCTCATGGCTCATATTAGCAATGAAAGCATTTTTCATTTTGTCGGCTTCACGTGCTTTGATCAGGTCGAGTTCATTCTGGCGTTGTTCGGTAACGTCCCATAACATCACTAACAGCAACGGGGAAGCACCCGGGTCCGGATTGGTTATCAGCAGACGAATTGTATTTACAATCCGGATGTCGCCATTCGGTTTCTCATATTCTACCATTATCTTATGAGTTCTTCCATTTTTTATCGTGGAATAATCCTCCGTTCTGATTTCATGGGCTCTCCGCGGATCCGGATAAAGTTCAAAATCTGTTTTACCTAAGACATCAGAAGCACTTACTCCGGTAAAATCCTCTGCTGCCTGGTTAAAGTAGATGTATTTGAATCCATCGAAAATATCTTTTACACTAATCGCAACAAAAACATTCGACAGAATTGTATTCATTAATATATTCAGGAAATTAATCTTACGCTGATTGGCAAGATTCTCACTCGTTTCTTCCATATCCGCATTATTCATCGCAGATTGAGCAAGATTTGTTTCCAGTTCTTTTATTCGCTGAATCAATTCTTCCCTTGAAAAATTTTCATATACATCCATTTCTTAGATTTTAAGGCTTGTGCATAAATTTAATTTACTTGTATCGAATAGCAAATGTAAATATATTTTTCAATGATCCTTGAAAAACATCTATTTAATTACTCTATCCTTATAATTTTAATATAAAATGCTGCTCTAATCCAAAATAAAAGATACATTTGCAGTCTAATTTCATGAATTAAACACAATATAATACGAAAAAGCTATGATGTATTGGCAGAAAGATATTGAGACGATGAGTCGTGACGAACTGAATAAACTACAGTTAGAGCGACTGAAACAAACAATAGAATTAGCCGGACACTCCCCTTTCTACAGTAAAGTACTTAAAGACAACGGTATAACGGCAGACAGTATCCAGTCATTGGATGACCTGCAAAAAATCCCTTTCACAACGAAAGATGACTTGCGTAATAATTATCCGTTCGGAATGGCAGCCATCCCCATCAAGGATTGTGTAAGAGTGCATTCCTCGAGCGGTACAACCGGTAATCCTACCGTTGTTTTACACTCTGCAAAAGACCTGGACCAATGGGCCAATCAGGTAGCACGCTGTATGTACATGGTCGGTTTACGCGATACGGATGTTTTTCAAAATACTTCCGGATACGGTATGTTCACCGGTGGTCTGGGATTTCAATACGGTGCTGAAAGGCTTGGAGCATTGACCGTTCCTGCTGCTGCCGGTAATTCGAAACGACAGATCAAATTCATTACCGACTTCGGAACGACCTGCCTACATATTATTCCGAGCTATGCAACCCGTTTAGCTGAAGTTATGTACGAGATCGGGCTTGATCCACGAAAAGACACCAAACTACATACCGTTTGCATCGGTGCCGAACCTCACTCGGAAGAACAGCGCAAACGCATCGAACAATTGTTGGGTGTAAAGGCATATAACTGTTTTGGTATGTCAGAAATGAATGGTCCCGGCGTTGCATTTGAATGCACGGAACAAAAAGGTCTGCACATTTGGGAAGATTATACGATTGTCGAAATAGTCGATCCCCAGACATTGCAACCTGTCCCCGAAGGAGAAGTCGGCGAACTGGTATTGACAACGATCAATCGTGAAGCCATGCCATTGCTACGCTATCGTACCCGTGACCTGACCTGTATTATTCCCGGTGAATGTGCCTGTGGAAGAACTCATAAACGTCTGGCCCGCTTTAAAGGACGTAGTGACGATATGATTATCCTGAAAGGTGTCAACCTCTTCCCGATCCAGATCGAAAAGATATTGATGCAGTTCAAAGAATTAGGTAGTAATTACCTGATCACCCTTGAGACTGTGAATAATAGCGACGAAATGTTGATAGAAGTGGAATTAAGCGACCTGTTCACTGACGATTACAGCGTACTTCAACGTCTTGCAAAAGATATCACAAGACAGTTGAAAGATGAGTTACTACTGACCCCGCGTCTGAAACTGGTTGCCAAGGGCTCATTACCGACACAGGAAGGTAAGGCCGTAAGGGTAAAAGACTTACGTAAGTTCTGTTAAAACGATTGTTCAACAAATAAAAGATACAGCTATGACAGTAAATCAAATTTCTATTTTCCTGGAGAATAAATACGGAAAACTTAGTGAAATCCTGGCTCTGCTCGCTGAAGAAAAGATACGGATCATTGCTGCTACAGTTGCGGATACATCTGAATATGGTATTCTGCGCATTATTGTAAGCGATCCGCAAAAAGCATATAAGATACTGAAAAATAATAATGTAAGTGCAAATCTTACAGATGTACTGGCAATTGTCACAAACTCCTGTGCCGGAAGTTTTGCTGAGACACTGACACACTTTACAAAAGCCGGTTTAAGTATCGAATATATGTATTGCTTCTCTTTAAACGACAAATCCATTCTGATTCTGCGAACTAATAACCGGGAAGCAGCCCGTGAAGTGATCCGCCGTCAGAATCTGGAATATATTTGCGAAAGTGACTTGATGAAACTATAATATTATTTATCGTGAAGAGGCTTATACAGCCTCTTCACCCTAAAACAAATAACAAATGTTCGGAATAGAAGACCCCGGTATCTGGTTAGCCTACCTGTTAGCCTTCGTGTGTTTAATTTTTTCTTTATGGTTCGGAATTACCTATTGGAATAAAGGAGATAAAGAGAGTGATAACCCTAAACAACCTGATAAATGAATACCCTTACCCTTGGAATTATTGTTATTGTTTACATGTTCGTTATTGCCTGGTTAGGTTATATAGGATATAAACAGACAAAAAATGCCAGTGATTACTTATTAGGGGGAAGAAAAGTCAACCCTATCATCATGGCTCTCTCTTATGGGGCTACATTTATTTCCGCTTCCGCCATTGTTGGTTTTGGCGGTGTTGCTGCTACTTTCGGCATGGGTATTCAATGGTTATGTCTGTTGAATATGTTTATGGGAGTAGTCGTAGCCTTCATATTCTTTGGCAGAAAAACACGAAAGCTGGGAGAAGAACATAATGCACGTACATTTCCGCAATTATTAGGGATGCATTACAATTCACGTAGTATTCAGATATTTATAGCTACGGTCATATTTATCGGAATGCCATTATATGCAGCCGTCGTAATGAAAGGTGGAGCTGTTTTCATTGAACAGATGTTTCATATCGACCTGCATTTGGCACTATTAATATTCACACTGATCGTTGCAGCTTATGTAATTACCGGAGGTATCAAAGGTGTTTTGTATACAGATGCTTTACAAGCAGTTATCATGTTCGGTTGCATGTTATTCCTTTTATTCTGGTTTTACCATGTAATGGATATGGGATTCATCGAAGCAAATCATAAACTGACAGAGATAGCACCGCTCGTCCCCGACCGGTTCAAGGAACTGGGGCATCAGGGGTGGACAGCTATGCCTGTTACCGGTTCTCCCCAATGGTATACCTTGGTTACTTCACTTATTTTAGGGGTTGGGATCGGTTGTCTGGCACAGCCTCAATTGGTTGTACGTTTCATGATGGTGGAAAGCACCAAACAACTGAATCGCGGGGTGCTTATCGGCTGTGTATTCCTGATCGTAACTGTAGGAGCCATCTATCATGTCGGAGCATTATCCAATTTATTTTTTATGAAGACTGAGGGCGTCGTTGCTTCCGAAGCTATAAAGGATATGGATAAAATTATTCCATTATTTATAGACCGTGCAATGCCGGAATGGTTCGGGGCAGTTTTCATGCTGTGCATTTTGTCAGCCAGTATGTCTACATTAAGTGCACAATTCCATACCATGGGAGCTGCGTTCGGAGCAGATGCATTTCCGAACCTGGGGCGCCGTAAAAATACAAATTCAACATTAGGAGTCCGTATCGGTGTATTATGCTCCATATTGCTGAGTTATATCATTTGTTATACATTGAGTGCAGGTATAATCGCCAGAGGTACAGCCTTATTTATGGGAGTTTGTGCAGTAACATTCCTTCCTGCCTATTTCTGTGCTTTATATTGGAAAAAAGCAACTAAACAAGGGGCTATAGCAAGTCTATGGACCGGAGCATTGGCAAGTCTGTTCGCTATGCTGTTCCTTCATAAAGCTGAAGCTGATGCTGTTGGTTTGTGCAAAACATTGACAGGAAAAGATGTACTGATCGATGTGTACCCTTGGTTTGCAATAGATCCAATTCTGTTTGCGCTTCCGTTATCGGTTATGGCTATTGTTGTAGTCAGTTTGATGACACAGGAGAAAGCCAGTAACATATAATATGGAATAGATTAGCATTTATTGCATGTTAGAAAATACATATTAGCATTTTAACTATTGCTACTTATGGAAAGATCTGTACATTTATACCGTGGTTTTTTCATAATAGTATTAGATTTAAGGTTAACAAAGTTGGTTAGGGCTTGTCGTGAAACAGGCTTTAATTTTTTATAGGCCGCCAGGATGGAATAGTTCAGATATTTATCTACCCAAAGAAGTTTATTCATATCTTTGTTTCTCTAAAACAAACTATATGAGAAAGTATTTGATTACCGGCTTCTTTCTGCTGGCATTGTTATTTCAAGCATGTGACAAAAATGAAGAATCCATTACAGAAGAATATGAAACAGTCGGATTGACTACAGAGATCAATATATCCGATGTCGATAACGCGCCTTATAAAGAGGCTATTTCAGAGGTGGCTTTCGTAGCGAGATTCCATGGTTTCGGCGGAATCGGTTCCCCTATCAATCCTCTGGGTAATGACACGCGTATCATGCTGAAAGTACCGTTCGATGAAAACGGAACAAAACTGATCCTGCCGGAAAATCCTCCCCAAGAACTTATGAGCAACATCGCATCCGACATTCCGTCAGGATTCGTGATAAGTGACACTAATGCGAAGACTATTTCGTTCGTTGAGATCGCCACTGACATGCCCGATTCGACGCGTGTTTTCGGATTCCTGTATATGAGTTATGAGGCAGCAAATATCGAGTACCAGCTGCAATATATATATTGTGACCGCGCAGTAACAATAACAGGATCAGGCAAAGACTGGTGGGATCATGCCATGACATATGACCTTAACCTAAAGAAAGGATGGAATATGGTGGTTGAAAAGACCATATATGAAAAGGATCTACAGATCAGAAGCACAACTCATTTAATGCCGGTCGGTATGAAATGGAATCGCAGCAGATGGATAGGCGGCAAATGAAAAAGATGATCAAATACTTTTATCTGTTCCTGCTGATATTATGCAGTTGTAATAGTGGAAAAAAGGAGAATAATGTATTCCATGTAGCTGTTCTTCGCGGTCCCTCTGTTATAGCGTTTGCAAAGATGATTGAAGATTCTCCGGAGATAGACAGTAAACGGTTATCAGTCGATATAGTGGATTCTCCGGAACAAATGCAGGCTTTATTGATAAAGGGTGAAGCGGATCTGGCTGCACTTCCCATGATAAATGCAGCAAACCTGTATAATAAAGGTTTGAAGTATTCCCTGCTTGGATGTCCGGTTTGGGGTAACTTGTATATTGTCGAAAAGAAAGGATATAATGCTCCATCCCAGGGAACAAACACTTTGCATATTTTTGGTGCAGGTACTACTCCTGATATATTAACCCGTTATTATCTCGAACAAAAAGGACTCACTTATTCTTTGAACTATTCTTTTTCCACTCCCCAGGAAATAAGCCAGGGATTACTTAGCGGACAAATCCGAACAGCTGTAATGGCCGAACCATTTTTAAGCCTGATTCTCCGTAAAGACAGTACATTATATATAAAATCAAGCCTGAACAATCCGGACAGTACTTCTCCCGGATTCGCTCAAACCGCCATTGTATATGCTCCTTCTTTGCAAGGGAAAAGTACAATACTTGACAGTTTACTAGATGAATCCTGCCAGTTTGCTGTCAACCAACCGGAGCAGGCAATAAAGATTCTTGAAAACCGGAATATATTTGTGCCTGGATCACTGACCCCGGAAAGCATAGAGAGATGCCAGATTAAATATCTATCGACAAAAGAAGCTAAAAGAAGTATTCTCGATTTTCTTCGTCTGATAGGAAAATATGAACCGAAAGCCATAGGCGGAAAAGTTCCAAATGATGGTTTCATGCCTGAAAAACAATGAAAAAAGGACTTATCTCATTTATATCCATATGTTTGTTATTGCTATTCTGGCAACTGACTGCTTCCTACATGAATCAGCCGGAATTGATACCGTCCGTTCCTGATCTTATAAAAGCCTTATTTCAGTTGTTTGCCACCGACACTTTTTATAAAAGTATCTTTGCGACGGTTTTACGTGGAATATCCGGTATATTGCTGTCGTTAGCTGCTGCAATACTAGCTGCATTTTTGTTTGCCCGCTACGAATTATTTTATGAATTATTCCGGCCGCTACTGACGATCATGAGGTCTGTTCCTGTTATTTCATTCATATTATTAGCTTTGATCTTTCTTGATCCGGAAGGAATCCCATTGATGATCGCTTTTTTGACTATGTTTCCTCTGTTGGCGGAAAACCTGACAAAAGGTATTATCAATCTGAAGCCCGGACTTTCCTTAATGGCAAGTCAATTCAGGATCAGTCGCAAAAACAAACTGATACATATTTATTATCCCCAACTCAAACCATTCCTATTCAGCGGACTTGTCTCTGCTATCGGATTCGGTTGGCGTGCAATCATTATGGGTGAAGTCCTTTCTCAATGTGCCTTCGGTATCGGCGGCGAAATGAAACGTGCCCAGCTATTTATATCGGTTCCGGAATTGATTGCCTGGACTATTATAGCCATTCTGATAAGCTTCCTTTTCGATAGGGGGATCAACCGGTTATCACATATTAAATGGAATATACGATTTAGTAATATAACGTCAGAGAAAAATTATACCTCCGTCATTTATCCGATAAAAATGACAGACGTTACTTTTCAATATACCGATATAAAAGTATTATCCCATTTCTCATATACTTTTGAACCCGGTATCATTTATGGAATAAAAGCTCCTTCCGGCAGTGGCAAGACTACTTTACTGAATCTACTGGACGGTTCATTGAAACCGACCAAGGGAGAAATATCATCCAATAAAGAGCAAATATTCTCTGTTGTATTCCAAGAACCTGAACTTTTATCCCATTTGACAGTGATGCAGAATATATGTTTACCATTAGCTTCCGTCTATAACCACTCCTATTCAGAACAGAAAGCCCGGAAAGCATTAGAGATCGTTGAAATGGAGGCATTCCATGACCGTTATCCCAATGAACTCAGTTACGGACAACAACAACGTGTCGCTCTTGCCCGCGCCCTGGCATATCCTTCTGCAATCATACTTCTCGATGAGCCATTTAAAGGATTGGATAAAGCCCTAACTATTCGTATTATCGATCGGATGATCGCACGGCAAACAGATCAAAAGCAGACCATTATTTTCACCTCCCATGATCAGGAAGAAATAGACCGTCTTGCTTCCGTAATTATCCGGTTACAAACTGTCAATTGATCTTTACAGGGTCGCAGGGTATTGTAAACCAGAATGTAGCTCCGGCACCTTCCTCCGAATCTACTCCGATCTCACCATTCAACATCGTTATAATAGTTTTGCAGATAGACAAACCGAGACCTGTTCCTTGCTTAAAACGATCCAGTTTAACAAACCGATCGAAAATAGTGTCTTGGTCTTCCTTTTTTATTCCTGTTCCCGTATCACTGACATAGCCATAAATACCATTATCCGTCAGACGATAACCGAATCTGATAGTACCTGTCGATGTAAATTTTATGGCATTAGACAAAAAATTCGTCAGAACTTGTGTCAGTCTTGTCTTTTCAGAAATAATACTATAATTGGTTCCGTCATTTTCAAAAATAACCTCTACTCCTGGATTCACCCGGCGCAAAAAAGCCTGTTCCTGTGGCTTAAAGATTTCATTCAGGCTAAAGCTTGTATAAATAAACTCCAATTTTCCCGATTCGATTTTAGAAATATCCAGAATATCATCGATCAACTGCAACAGAAATTCATTGCTCGTTTCGATGATCTTAAGGTATTCCTGTTTGTCTTCCTCTGTTTCCGCCTGTGCCATCAAGGTCGAAAAACCCACGATTGCATTTAAAGGTGTCCGTATTTCATGGCTCATATTGGCTATAAAAGCTGATTTCATCCGGTTGCTTTCTTCCGCCAGTCGTTTGGCCTGTATATCTGCTTCATGACGTTTATCTATCGTAATATCCCTCAGAATACCGATCGCTTTCAATGGTTTTCCGTCTTTTCCATATTCGTAAACTTCTCCGATCTTTTCCAGCCAAATATATTCTTCGGAAAAATACCGACAACGAAAACTCAGGCGCAAAGACTCTATTTTTCCCTGGGCAAATGCATTTACAATATCCCGATACATTTGTTGATCGTCCGGATGTATTTTTTCCGTAAAACTTTCATGAGATATATAGGCATGGATCATTTCTCCATTCTCCACATGAGATAATTCGGCCGTTTCATTCACCACATCCCATATCCAGGGATAAATACGACCGGCCATGCAAGACAAAGCCAGTCTTTTATTATTTTCATGTAATTCTTCTTCTATTTGCCGCTGTTTAGTGATATCCCACGACATACCTAATAAATAAGGAGATTTGCCTTCGCGGGGAACAAGTAGTTTCATAGTATCCATAGACCGCAATACTCCTCTCGGATCGAGCATTTGTTCTACAAAACGTTGCATTTCACCTGTCTGAAGGACTTTCTCGTCCATATCCCTGAAAGACTGTGCAGCTACAGGATCCATAAACAGATCAAAATCTGTTTTTCCAACAACATCATTGTGAAAACAACCATATATCTGATTCATCATCGGACTGGAATAAACATAACGGAAATCATCACCTGTATCTTTGACAAAGAAATACATTGGTACCGAATTTACTATGTTCGACAATAACCCGGATAAATCCTTATATTTCTGCTCCAGTGCATTTTCATCCAAACAAGAATGTTCCATAACCTCTAATTTATTACTCCACAAAAGTGTTGAAAATAAACGAGAGTGACAAATAATAAAAGAAAGAACTTCCTGCAAAAGTAAAATAAAAAGCAAAAGATTATCTTTGTAGAACAGAAATTGAAATGAAAGAAATATGATGACATTATTCCATTCACTAATCTCCCGTTCCCTGAATATTTCGGCCGGGCAGGTCGAAAGAACGGTAGGTTTGCTTAATGAAGGGGCTACAATACCGTTTATCAGTCGTTACAGGAAAGAAGTTACCGGAGGATTGGACGAAGTTCAGATAGGGAACATCAAAGATCAACTGGATAAACTAACAGAAATCCAAAAGAGGAAAGATTCCGTATTAAATTCCATAGAAGAACAGGGAAAGTTAACTCCCGAGCTAAAAAAACGCATCGAAGAATCCTGGGATAGTACAGAAATAGAAGATCTTTACCTGCCTTACAAACCGAAGCGGGTAACTAAAGCAGAGATTGCACGCAAAAAAGGTTTAGAGCCTCTTGCCAAGATTATCATGATACAAAATGAATCTAACCTATTGGATCGGGTTAAAAACTTTATCAAGGGAGAAGTTAAAAATGCGGCTGAAGCCTTACAGGGTGCACGTGATATTATCGCCGAATGGGTGAATGAAAATGAAGGTGCACGTAATGCCGTACGTAATTCTTTTGCCCATACAGGGATCATTTCTTCCAAAGTAATCAAAGGAAAAGAGGAAGAAGGAGCTAAATACCAGGATTATTTCGATTTCAGCGAGCCGCTGAATCGATGTAGTTCCCACCGCTTACTGGCTCTCCGCCGCGGAGAAGCTGAAGGTATTCTCAGAGTCTGTATCTCTCCGGACGTCGATACGACTCTCGACCGGTTAAAAAGACGGTTCGTTAAAGGGAACAATGAAGTCTCAGATCAGGTTGCCAATGCTGTCGATGATTCTTTCAAACGTCTTTTGAAACCTTCCATTGAAACGGAATATGCTAATTTGAGTAAAACAAAAGCAGATGAAGAAGCTATCCGTGTTTTTGCAGAGAATCTACGACAACTGTTATTGGCTCCGCCATTAGGGCAAAAGCGAGTACTGGGAGTCGATCCGGGATATCGCACCGGATGTAAGTTAGTATGTCTGGATGCGCAAGGTAATTTATTACATAACGAAGCGATCTATCCCCACCCGCCACAGAATGAAAAAAACAAAGCTGCAGCTAAAGTATCTCAATTGGTATCAACTTATGCAATCGATGCTATTGCTATCGGTAACGGGACAGCCAGCCGTGAAACAGAACAATTCATTACAAATATTCGCTATGAGCGAAAAGTACAGGTGTTTGTTGTCAGCGAAAACGGAGCATCCATCTATTCTGCATCGAAAGTTGCCCGGGATGAGTTCCCTGAATACGATGTAACAGTCCGGGGAGCAGTCAGCATCGGACGCCGGTTGATGGATCCGTTGGCCGAATTAGTAAAGATCGATCCCAAGAGTATCGGTGTCGGCCAGTATCAACACGATGTGGATCAGACAGCTCTAAAGAAAAGTCTGGATCAAACGGTAGAAAGTTGTGTGAATATGGTTGGTGTCAATGTAAATACAGCCAGTAAGCATTTGCTTACCTACATTTCCGGTCTGGGTCCGACACTGGCACAGAACATTGTCGATTACCGGGCAGAACACGGTCCTTTCCAATCCAGACGTGAATTACTGAAAGTTCCTCGTATGGGTGAAAAAGCATTTGAACAAAGTGCCGGATTTCTCCGTATACAGGGAGGAAAAACTCCACTCGACAATTCGGCCGTGCATCCGGAAAGCTATCCGATTGTAGAAAAAATGGCCAAGGATTTGAAATGTACAGTAGAGGAACTGATCACAAATAAAGAATTAAAGAAAAAGCTGGATCTGAAATTGTATATCACGGATAAAGTCGGTATGCCGACCCTGCTCGATATTATGGAGGAGTTGGATAAGCCAGGCCGTGACCCGCGCCAGGCCATTCAGGTATTTTCTTTCGATCCGACAGTGAAAACAATAGAGGACCTGAAAGAAGGACTTGTCTTACCGGGAATCGTAACCAATATTACGAACTTTGGATGTTTTGTCGATGTCGGTATAAAAGAAAACGGATTAGTTCATATTTCAGAACTGGCAGACCGGTTTATCAGCGATCCGACACAGGTCGTATCTATTCACCAACATGTTAAGGTAAAGGTTCTGAGCGTAGATTTAGTTCGCAAACGGGTTCAGTTATCTATGAAAGGATTATGATATGAAAGTAAATAAAACGAATGTAGCCAGACTGTTGGATAAAGCCAAAATATCTTATCAGTTGGTTCCTTATGAAGTGGATGAGAATGATTTGAGCGCTATCCATGTGGCAGAGCAATTAGGTGAGAATGTTGAACAGGTATTCAAAACTCTGATCCTTCATGGAGATAAAAGCGGATATTTTGTCTGTGTAATTCCCGGGGCTGATGAAGTAGATCTGAAAAAGGCGGCAAAAGTCTCCGGAAATAAGAAATGCGAAATGATTCCGGTAAAAGAACTGTTACCTTTGACAGGTTACATCCGGGGAGGATGCTCTCCTATCGGAATGAAGAAACATTTTCCTACTTATATTCATCAAACGGCAGAAGAATATGACAATATATATATTAGTGCCGGACAGCGGGGATTACAGGTTCAAATCGCACCCAAAGATCTAATTCGCGAAGTGAAAGCTAAAATATCCGATCTGATTATTGATAAATAAGATTCTTATATTTTATAGCATAAAAAAACAGGACTGTTTATTTCTACATTGTGTATAGAATAACAAACAGGACTGTTTTACAATTATCAGAATTTCCTAAATATATATCTTTTGCCTTCACTATTCAAAATCAACTGCTTCCCACTTAACTTTTCAATAGTAAATTCACGTGTTTTTGAACTCCAATCGGTACGAGGCAAATAATTTACTGCTGGTCCCGGATCATCCGCCAGCTCCAACGTCAACGTTGTCTCATCTTCCAATTTATTAAAACCATATTGACCATAAACGGAGTCAATATCAGCCAGATATACCTGATACATAAACAATATATTCTGAAAATTATAAAATACCGTATCAGCCTGTATCACCTCTCCATTCGCTTCCACTTGCTGTAATTGCCATTTGCCTTCCAGCTTATGTTCCGTATCATTACTACATGCTGCCAGTATGATTACGACAGCGGCTATCATCCAGTATTTCATTCCCTTCATTTTATAACAATCCTTTTGTGCTTGGTAGCTCATATTTATAAATATCACGGCGTATCGCCATTTTTACAGATCGCGCCAAAGCTTTGAAAATGCCTTCTATCTTATGATGTTCATTCGCTCCTTCCGCTTTAATGTTCAGATTCATGCGAGCCGCATCACTCAAGCTCTTAAAGAAATGAAGGAACATTTCCGTAGGCATATCCCCCACCTTTTCACGATGGAACTCAGCATCCCAAACTAACCACGGACGGCCACCGAAATCAAGAGCCACATTGCATAAGCAATCATCCATAGGCAGGCAGTAACCGTAACGTTCGATGCCACGCTTGTCACCAAGGGCTTTAAGCAAGGCTTCACCAAGGGCAATCGCCGTATCTTCTATTGTATGATGCTCATCAACATTCAGATCGCCCTTTACACGTATAACCAAATCCATCCCGGAATGTTTTCCTATCTGATCCAACATGTGGTCAAAAAATCCTAATCCGGTCGAAATTTCGGTCTTGCCAGTGCCGTCAAGATTAACTTCTACATAAATATCCGTCTCTTTAGTAGTGCGCTGTACAATGGCACGACGCTCACCGGCAAAAAGATATTCAGTCACCTTGTCCCAGTCTTCCGTTATCAGGACCGGCGATATAGAAGGATTCTCTGCCAGTAACCGGGAAGCTTCTTCATCGGAAGGACGTAGCCAAATACCTTTGGCTCCCAGATTTACAGCCAATTGCATATCCGTCAGACGATCCCCGATCACATAACTGTTTGCTAAATCGTATTCACCACCAAGATAGTTACCCAACATTCCGGTCCGCGGTTTGCGGTTGGGAGAATTATCTTCCGGAAAAGAACGATCGATCAGAATGTCATCAAAGACAATCCCCTCGCCTTCCAGAGCCTTCAACATCTTGTTATGAGCTGGCCAGAAAGTGTCTTCCGGAAAAGAGGACGTACCCAATCCATCCTGGTTGGTCACCATGACCAACTCAAAGTCCAATTGTTTACGTATGAAATATAAGTTACGGAATACTTTTGGGTAGAACTCCAGTTTTTCCAAGCTATCCAACTGGTAATCAACAGGAGGCTCTATCACTAATGTCCCGTCTCTATCGATAAAGAGCGCTCTTTTCATGTTTACATATTTTTTAAAGCCTTCAATAATGCATCGTTTTCTTCCGGTGTACCGACAGTGATACGCAGACAACCATTACACAAAGTTACATTATTCCGGTTACGTACAATAACGCCTTTCTTTACCAATTTATTATATACTGAATCAGCTTTACCGACATTTACCAGGATAAAGTTGGCATCGGTCGGATACATTTTCTGCACAATCGGCAGCTCCGGCAAAGCAGCCTGCAAACGGATACGTTCAGACATGATACGGCGCAATTGCTCCAGCATCTGTCCTTCATTGTTCAATAACTCCAGAGCCTGCTTCTGTGTCAGCATATTGACATTGTAAGGATATTTGATTTTGTTCAATATCGCTATAATTTCAGGCGAGGCAAATGCCATGCCCAAACGGAGACCTGCCGCTCCCCACGCTTTGGAAAGTGTCTGTAGCACAATCAGATTCGGGAATTTCTTTAATTCCGGGAGGAAAGAAGACTCTGCCGAGAAATCAATGTAAGCTTCATCCAGTACAACGATTCCTTCAAAATCAGTCAATATCTTATAAATTTCATCCCGGTCCAAGCTATTTCCCGTCGGATTGTTCGGCGAACAAAGGAAAATTACTTTCACCCACTCGTCCACTTCTTCCAGTAACTTGTCTGCATCCAGTTCAAAGTCAGCCGTTAATTCGACTTTTCTAAATTCCACATTATTTACATTTGCTGCCACTTCATACATACCGTAAGAAGGAGCTATGCTAACGATGGTATCGATTCCCGGATCACAAAATGCACGGATCACGAGATCGATCGGTTCATCACTGCCATTTCCCAGGAAGATAGAATTACGGTCCACATCTTTTAATTCGGCAATCCGGTCTTTCAACTCCCACTGCAACGGGTCCGGATAACGGTTATACGGTTCGTTATAAGGATTCTCATTCGCATCCAGAAAAACAGACGCACTGCCGTGAAACTCGTCCCTTGCAGAAGAATATGGCTTCAAGTCCCAGATATTAGGTCTTACAAGTTTTTTTAAATCCATCATATTGTTTTTAATCTTATTGTTACTGCATTGCGGTGAGCATCCAGCTGTTCGTTTCCGGCCATGACCTGAATGGTTCCACCTAAACTCTTAATACCTTCGGCAGTGATCTCCTGGAAGGTTATTTTTTTGATAAAACTATCCAGGTTCACACCGCTGTATGCTTTAGCATATCCATTGGTAGGAAGTGTATGGTTCGTACCAGAAGCATAATCACCGGCACTTTCGGGTGTATAAGGGCCCATAAACACACTTCCTGCATTTTCAATCTGTTCCGCAATATAGGCATAATTTCCGGTCTGTATGATCAGATGTTCCGGAGCATACATATTTGTGAAATCGATCACTTCCTGTTCATCCTTCAATACGATTATACGGCTGTGTTCTAATGCCTTCTCCGTAATTTCCTGACGGGATAGTGCAGACAATTGACGACGGATGGCTTCGGCAACAGGAGAAACCATGTTTTCGGCCGATGTAACCAGAATGGCCTGGCTATCCGCTCCATGTTCAGCCTGTGAGAGAAAATCAGCAGCAATAAAGTCCGGATTAGCTGTTTCATCTGCAATTACTTCCACTTCAGAAGGGCCAGCCGGCATATCGATAGCTACATCTTTCAGGCTGACAAGCTGTTTGGCAGCCGTTACATACTGGTTGCCGGGACCAAAGATCTTATATACTTTAGGTATGGACTCCGTTCCGTAAGCCATCGCAGCAATAGCCTGTATTCCACCGGCCTTAAATATTTTGCTGACACCAGCTGTACGGGCGGCGAAAAGAATTGCCGGATGCACCTTGCCTTCCCGGTTCGGAGGAGTACATAAAACGATCTCTTTACAACCTGCGATGTGTGCCGGTACAGCCAACATTAAAACAGTAGAAAACAGAGGTGCCGTTCCTCCCGGAATATACAGGCCGACTTTCTCTATTGCAACTGCTTTTTGCCAGCAGGTTACACCGGAAGTCGTTTCTACCTTATGTCCGGTGAAACGTTGGGAAGCATGAAACTTCTCTATATTGTCTTTAGCTGTACGAATAGCCTGCTTCAATTCTTCGCATACAAGTTCACAAGCTTCTTCTATCTCGGCTTCCGATACCTGAAGATCCGTTAATGTTACTTTGTCGAACTTTTCTTCATATCGCTTTACGGCAACATCACCTTCCTGGCGCACTTCATCCAATACGGTACGGACCGTGTCAAACAAAGTCGTCACATCCAAAGCAGGCCGTTTGACCAACGAAACCCACTCTTCTTTTGACGGATATTTTATTATTTCCATAATTGCACTCTATATCTATATTCTAAAAACTCCTATTATAATCTATCATATCTACTTACTCAATTCCCCGCACAATTTACACCCCCATCTCAACGATACTGACACCCGTGTGTAAAGAGCATTGAGACCCGGGTGTCACCGGACGTATGATAGTTGTTATACATTTTATTAAAGTATCATCTTCTCAATAGGAATAACCAAAATACCTTCTGCTCCCAACGATTTAAGCTTTCCGATAATTTCCCAAAAATGTTTCTCTGCGATAACAGACTGGACAGAAACCCAGTCGCCATTTGCCAACGGCGTCACCGTCGGGCTTTTCATACCCGGCAACACTTCTATGATCTCATCCAATTTGTCTTTCGGAGCATTCAGCAATACATATTTCTTTCCTTCGGCTACCTGGATTGCTTCAAAGCGGAACAACAATTCATCCAGGATCGCCAGCTTTTCTTCCGACAGATTATTATTGGCGATCAAAAGCGCTTCGCTTTGCATGATCACTTCAACCTCCTTCAATTGGTTGCTGACCAATGTACTGCCTGAGCTGACAATATCAAAAATGGCATCAGCCAAACCGATACCCGGAGCAATCTCAACTGAACCACTGATAACATGCAAATCGGCCTTTACGCCTTTTTCTTTCAGATAAGCCTTCAGGATCTCCGGATATGAAGTAGCGATAGTCTTTCCTTCAAACCATTCTATTCCCTGATAATCTTCATCTTTAGGGATAGCCAAAGATACACGGCATTTGCTGAATCCTAGTCGTTTAACCAAGCGGGCTTCCCCTCCTTTTTCTACATATTCGTTCTCTCCAACAATACCTATGTCAGAGACTCCATTCGCTACCGATTGAGGTATATCATCATCACGCAGGAACAACACTTCCACCGGAAAACCTTTTGCCGATAAAAGCAAAATACGCTTTCCCCTGTTCAGTTTGATACCTGCTTCTTCCAATAATAGCATTGTTTCATCGTATAAACGACCTTTTGATTGTACTGCAATTCGTAACATGTTTGTTTTTATTTTAATAATTATATTCTTTCCAAAAACAAAATAAGGCTTACCGAATAACGGCAAGCCTTACTTAATTATATTATGCGTATCTACACACCTCACAGCCCACCGAACTATTGCCCGTTGTAATGATGATGATGGTGATGTGATACTTTTCTTCTCATTTGTTATTTTATTGATGCCACAAAGTTACAATAATAATTGAAAATGCAAATAAAACTATCAAAAGATTAGCGATCAGGCTCACTTTTTTTCTAGGATGCCAGTTTTATGCCGATAATTCCGCATATGACCAGCATAGCGGAAAGGATACGCCATATGCCTGCCGAATCACCGAAAATAAAGATGCCGATCAATAAAGTTCCGACAGCTCCTATGCCGGTCCATACCACATAAGCCGTTCCGATCGGGATTGTCCGTTGTGCCAGATATAAAAAGTATCCGCTCAAAGCCATTGAAATAACAGCAACCGAAAGATAAAGAAAACGTGATCCCGTCGTTTGTGCCAGTTTCATACCGACAGGCCAGCCTATCTCAAAAAGGCCACCTAACAATAAATAAATCCATCCCATAATTTCATCTGTGTTTTAATCTATATAAATGATCGGCTTGCTGCCGTATTTTATTAGCCAGCATTGGCGGATAATCCGGATGATCGGTAAAGAAAGCATCGACCTCTGCCCTCGCCTCCGGAGATGTATGTCCGGACAACAACGCTCGTACCCAAGCTGTCGGGAAGAATATATCGCCGGTCCGCTGCACCTCCTGCATCGCCTCCAAAGCCGGACGAATATATTTTATCGCCTCTTCTTGCCTCAACCGGTGATTCAGATTTGCCAATGCGGCAGACGCCCAGGGTTCTATCCGACGGTTCTCTGCAACCAGCAAAGAAGCGAAGACACTGTCACGCACCTCTTTATGGGGAGAAACAGACGGCGAGATAAACTGATACTCCCGTTTCCGGTCCGGATTTGTTATACGCGAAAGTTGGGTGTTAATAATTTCGTCTGCCTGTTCCGGCAGATAGAGGGCCAATGTATAAGATAATCCGATATAATCATTCTCACTTAACGAACACCCGGGAGGAGCCTGCTCTTTCTTCCACAAATCATATAATGAAGCGACCGCTTCAGGTGACTGAACGATTGAACGATACGAACGGAAAGCCTGCAAACGGTGTTGTGGGACAGAAGAAGCCGTAACGATCTGCCATAACGTTTTTTCCAATAAAGCAGTATCTGCCGGATAGAGACGTTGACTATTGCCTATATATCCCAAAGCGGCAGAGAACAACAATGAATTATTCTCCTTCGGCAAATAATCCAGCATAGCCTCCATATAAGAAGTCGGTGAAATAGTTCCGTTCAGCAGATTTTCATATAAAGTAACCAGCATGGAACCTCTCAGCAACTCATCTTTACAGGCCGGAAGATATGACGCACAAGCCTCGGCATCCGCTTTATTCAACCGGAAAAAGCCATATCCTTTTCCATCTGTATTCGGAATAATGAAACACTCCTCTTTCGGAAGCTTTTTTAATTCCTTTCGGATGGAATTTGAATTTCTCCCGAGAGAAACTGAAATTTCTTCCGGATCCCCGTTTTTAGGAACTATCAGAAAAGATAAATCCTGCGGCCAGTTCAGTCCCCGGTTGAAAGGATCGTTTTGTGAGACAACCAAGCTATCTCCGACAACGGAGGCTGTGATCTCCGGCATCCCTTTTTCATTCACCCAGATATGGCTCCAGGTTGCCAGATCATCATCCATATATTTATCCAAAATAGTGATCAATCCTTCCCAGGTTGCATTTCCGTAAGCATATGTTTTCAAATATTCCTGTATCCCCTTTCTAAATGCCTCTTTTCCCATCTTCTTGATCAACATTTCCAATACGACAGGAGACTTATCATAGATAATATTACCATAAACCAAACCGGCATTTCGCAAATTATCCAGATCCTGTTTGATCGGATTGGCACCGGCTGTACGATCTTCCGAGTAAGCAGGAGGAATATAATCCTGCATAAAATTCAGGGCATGATTGATATTCGGGTATAATGGCTCGACAATCTGGGAAGCGAAATAGTTGGCAAATACTTCTTTTGTCCAGACATCGTCAAACCATTTCATCGTCACATAATCACCAAACCACATATGTGCCGTTTCATGGGCAATCAGGGCACTCCGACTCAGATGTTCGTTCAGTGTCGGATTTTCATTCAGGAACATCCGTCGGTCTGTATAGAATGTGGCTCCGGTATGTTCCATTCCACCGAACTGAAAACCGGGAAGGATGATCAGATCGTATTTAGCAAAAGGATACGGTACAGCCGTATAATCTTCCAGCCAGGCCAATGCGTCAAAAACTTCGGATGCGATATCCGGACATTGGGCTATTTTCTTAGGATCTGTCTCCCGGTGATATATAGAGATTTCTCTGCCATCCCGGGTATAGGTCTCACGAATAAACTTTCCGGCAGTAAATGCAAACAGATAAGTACTCAATGGCTCCGTTTTCTTAAAAGATATGATTTTCCGTCCGGGAACAGAGATCGTGTCGGTCTTTCCGATCGCACCATTCGTAACTGCCTGCCATTCAACCGGCACTTCCAACGTCAATGTAAACAGTGACTTCATATCCGGTTGGTCAAAACAAGGGAATGCAGTACGCGCCCTGTCAGGCACCAACAATGTATAAAGAAACTCATCCCGCCTGTTCAGAGACTGGTCAGCCGGGGTGAAAGCTATATTGACTTCATTCTCTCCTACTTTACTCCGATCTGCCGGAATAATAATATGTTCATTCCTGACTTCATAAGGAACTTGCTCCCCATTCAGTGCAACAGAAGCAATCTGCGAGGCTTCTCCCCTGAAGTCAATAATGACCGGAAGCTTCTCTTTCAGGGATAACCGGATTGCCGCCCTACCCTTTACCGGTTCCTGTTTAGATTCCGGAATAGAGAAAAACAGATCATATTTTACCTGCCCGAAATGTTCTTTTCTGAACTGAGCCAGTTCGTGACTGACTCCCGCTTCCTGCAAAACAATATCTTTCTGCTGTGTTGCACAAGCTGAAAGCAGACCTACAGTTACTGCTCCTACCACCTGAAAAATAATATGATTTGTATGTGTCATTCTTTTTTACTCTCTCAAATATTCAGCGATTGACATAAAGTTACGCTCCAGTAAATACATTTGCGACGCCATAAAAGTAAAAAATTCTCCCCAATCTTGTTTGCGGTGGAAATCTATTCCCTCTTTGGCAATGTAAATACGTGCAACTTCTTTTCCGGTTTCCCGGACAAAACAAATATCCCAGATCAACCCTTCGGGAAAATCCATTTCCAACGTTTCCTTATACCAGGTGAGACGTTCATACATCTCCAAACGAAGTTCTTCACTCCGGTGATTCACTTCCAAGATCACATAGGCTCCGTTACGGCTGACATCAAATTTCAATTCGACACCTTTCACTTTGGTATCGTATAAAGTCCATATTTTCTTTCGGCCCCGCAGATAAGGCTGTACTTCACAATAAGCGGCGAAACTTTCCCAAAATTCCAGTTTCAGGTTCTTTAATTCGTCTTTACTATACATCTTTTTTAGTTGACAATTGACAGTTGACAGATGACAGTTAAAAAGAGGGGACTAAAACCACCTGTCAACCGTCATCTGTCAACTGTCAACTATTTATAAATATCTTTCTTCCTTAATCTGATAACTTCTCCATACCCAGCCAGTTCCTTCATGTCGATACGTCTTGAATCACCAACTACCACATAAACAAACGGTTTCAAACGGACATTATGCCGGTAAAAACGGACAATATCTTTCATATCCATCTCTGAAATACCTGACAACAATGCTTCATTCGGGTCGTTATCGAAACCTGCCCTTCTGAAAGATGCCACTTTCTCTGATAAGTCCCTGAAAGGAGGAAAATCATTATTCACCTGATTTACGATAGATTGCTTGACTGTAGAAACCCGCTCCGGCTTCTCCGGCATTTCGCGGATCAGCGAGCACATAACCTCCATCGCATCCAACGTCTTGTCACTCTGTGTAGAAAGCATTGTAACAAACTCTCCGGCTTTCCCCGATAATTGGTGGGGAGGTAATATATAACGCCCACTCACCCGATAAGCCAAAGAACGGAACTCTCTGATCTCCTGAAACATCAAAGAAGACATATCTCCGCCGAAATAAACCGAGAATAACCGGGAAGCATGACGTGACCAGGCATCATCGGTAGCCTCTCCTTTTGTATAAGCGTAAATGATACTTTGCGATGCCGTTGGCATATCCATAAAGTAAACGAGCGGTTTATCATATAATTTTGCATCCCGGTAATAAGGTTCTTTTACAGCAACAGTCATTTCCTGCAACGGAAGTGTCGCCTTTATTTGCCCCGTAACCTGATCGGCAGACAACGTCCCGCAATAATGCAAATCACATTCCATCCGGCGAACATCGGCAAAGACATCCAGTAAATCCTTCCCTTTCAACTTCTTGACCTCTGAAAGCGACAATTTATTCAGAAATCTCGATTGTTCCCCATATTTCACCTTCTCCAACATGGCACCCGCAATATTATCACTCGATTCAAAGAAGGCTTTCTCCATTATTTTGGCATCATTTATAACCTGCCGTATTTGTTTATCATCCGCTTTGACATGCGTGATAAAATCACCGGCCAACTGAACGGTCTCCTCTAAATGATTATCAAAACCGGTAACACGGACAATGAACTGCTTATCGTTCGCATCGAAAGACATCGTGCTGCCCAACACCTGCAACCGTGTCCGGAATTCCTGGAACGATAAAGAATCTGTGCCCAGGAACTGGAGATAATTTGCCAGATATTTCAATTTGGGTTGCTCCAACGTACCTATCTGATACACCATATTCAGTGTAAACACATCCGTAACCGGATTTATCGTTGTATATAAGGTTGCCAAAGGCGTTAGTTGAGTGATCTGAACATCTTTACTGAAATTGATAAAACGCGGTGATACTGTTTGTACAGGTAATCGTTCCAGCTGTTTGGCATACTCGGATGATGCTTCCGAGTTTTTAGGAACAACCGGATTGAAGTCTGGTTTTGGCAGATTGTCCTTTGGGTATTTCCCCGTCGTTTTAGTGACACACAGATAGTTTTCACTAAAATACTTGCGGGCAACGCGGATAACATCCTCCCGCGTTAACGCCTCGATCTTGGATACATCCTGCAAATAATCCTCCCAGCTTTTACCCTGCGAATAGATTGTCATCATAATGCGGGTACGCGAATCGATACTTTCCAGATCGGTAGCATACTGGCGACGTTGTTCCTCTTTCAGGCTATTGAATATCTTATCACTGAAATCTCCCTCTTTTATCCGGTTTATTTCTTTCCAAACCAACTTTTCCGCCCCACTGTATGTCTGGAACATAAGTTTCGGAATAACAGCCACTGCCAATATCCCGGATTCATTCAAATTCTCATTCATTGCCATCGAGGCCATTATTTTCCGGTCGACCATCAGTTTATCCAGAAAACCTGTTCCATTGGCATTGTTCAGCATATTAACGGCAACGGCAAGTGCGACCTGGTCTTCATGGTTGGCGGGAAGTCCACGGAATCCCAATCCCATCGCTTTTACTAAAGGAACAGGAAATTTTACCTTCATTCTCTCTTTACCTTTAAAAGGAGGCAAAGCGACAGTCTCTTTTTTAGGTGCTTCACCCGGACGAATACGTGAGAAAGTCCTTTCGAGGATGGGTAATACAGTCTCCGTATCAAAATCGCCGCTCAACATCAAAGCCATATTGGACGCTACATAATATTCCTCAAAGAACTTCCGCATTTCCGTCAGGCGCGGATTCTTCAAGTTCTTTGTACTCCCGATAATCGGATAGGCATAAGGATGCGGTGCAAAATAGCGCTCAAGCAAACGATCCATAACCTGGCCGCCAATAAAATCACCATACATATTCTTTTCTTCATACACAGTCTCCAATTCGCTTTGGAACATACGAAAAACCGGATTCAACAGGCGTTCGCTGTTTATTTCGGCCCATTGCTCCATGTATTGCGGAGAAAAAGTATTGAAATAGAACGTAACATCATAAGATGTCGCAGCGTTCAATCCCGAACCGCCATATTTGGAGATCAGGCGGTTGAACTCATTCGGAATAACATAATCGGAAGAGCGGACGCTCAACTCATTGATATCTTTCTGGATTTTTATACGGGCAATTTCATCTTCTGTCGCAGCAAGTTCGTCATATTTCATGGCTATAGAATCCAGCAAAACCTTCTCTGCCTCATAATCTACCGTACCGATCTTATCAGTACCCTTAAACATCATATGTTCAAAATAATGAGCGATGCCTGTATCCGGACAGTCTTTCGATCCTGCCTTTACGACAACAGCCCCGAAAACTTTCGGTTGGCTATGGTCTTCATTCAGCCAAACGGTTAATCCATTATCCAGTTTATGTTCTTTTACTTCAAGCGCTTTTGTATTCTGAGCGGTTAACAGATTTGTACCAGTTGCAAATAACATCATCGTCAAGAATGCTTTCATGGATTTTTTCCACACATTTATATTATAGATGACAAAGATACCTGATTCCTTTTTGTTATCGGAGTTTGATTAGATATTTTTATTATTTAAACCAAATGAAAAGATAAGTGTTATCTTTATAACGAAATAAAAGATATAAACAATATGATAAATTTAGGTAGTTGGATGAACAAAATCCTCGTAGGTTGGGGCGTGGATCCAAAAATTGCAAACACTTTCGATGAATTCATTATTGCTGTGTTACTGATTGTTTTAGCAGTCGGTATTGATTATCTATGCCAGTTCATTTTTGTGGGCAGTGTACGGAAATTGTCTGAAAAAAGCCATTATTTCTGGGATACATTACTGATCAAGCGAAGAGTAATACATAATCTGGTACATGCCATTCCGGGCATTCTCGTGTATGCATTACTTCCGATGGCTTTCATCCGGGGAAAAGAACTATTGCTGCTCTCACAAAAAGTGTGTGCCGTCTATATTGTGTTTGTATTATTATTGGCGATCAACGGATTTATCCTTGTGATAATGGATATATACAACCACAAGGAAGTAAATAAGAACCGGTCGATCAAAGGTTTTATACAAGTCTTCCAGGTGTTGGCTTTCTTTATAGGCGGGATTGTTATTATTGCTATTCTGGTCGGAAAATCACCGGCAACCTTGTTTGCCGGACTGGGTGCTTCGGCTGCTATCCTGATGTTGGTATTTAAGGATACGATATTAGGATTTGTGGCAGGCATACAGCTTTCAGCCAACGATATGCTGCGGCCGGGCGACTGGATCACGGTACCGGGCTCGAATGCAAACGGTGTTGTACAGGAAATTACACTAAATACAGTCAAGATACAAAACTTTGATAATACAATTTCCACAATTCCCCCTTATACGCTGGTCAATAACTCTTTCCAGAACTGGCGGGGTATGGTCGAATCCGGGGGGCGGCGTGTGATGAAGTCTATCTTTCTCGATTTGAATACGATCAAATTCTGTACACCGGATATGCTGGACACTTTTCGTAAAGAAATTCCCCTGCTAGCCGATTATCAGCCGGACAAAGGTGTTACACCGACCAATTCGCAGATGTTCCGTGTGTATGTGGAACGTTATCTGACCAGTTTGCCAGTCGTCAATACAGACCTCGACCTGATCATCAGCCAACTGCAGTCGACAGAATATGGCGTACCTATTCAAATTTATTTCTTTTCCCGTAATAAAGTATGGAAAGAGTATGAACGCATCCAATCGGATATATTTGACCATTTCTTTGCTATGGTGCCCAAATTCGAACTGAAAGTGTATCAATATTCAGACTGATAACAGTCACTTGGGAGACTATGATTTTTTCCTTATATTTGTGTTCGTAACTTTAAAGACAGATTTATGAATGAATTACAGCAATGGATTAACAGTTATCTGGTTAAATGGGGATTAGTACATGATTCGGCCAATATCTGGGATAACCTGATCGTGTTACTTCTCGTTATAGCAGTAACTGTCGGTATCGATTATACCTGCCGGTATATTTTTCTGGGATTATTCAAACGCTTCGCCAAAAGAACCAGAAACCAGTGGGACGATCTGATCGTGGAACGGAAGATCATCAACAAGCTGATGCATCTGATTCCGGCCATTCTGGTTTATATCATGCTCCCGCTGGCACTTCCAAGGGCTGAAATGCCAACATTACTCGGCATCCTTCAAATGATTTGCAGTATCTATATTGTAGCTGTCATATTGCGTTTTATCAATGCGGCATTAAATCTGCTCCTCGAAATATACAACCGGAAAGAAGCCTTCAAGAATAAACCGCTGAAAGGATTTGTACAAATCATTCAGGTGCTTGTATTCTTTGTCGGGTTCATCATTATCATTAGTATCCTGATCGGTAAATCACCCGCTACGCTGTTTGCCGGACTGGGTGCATCCGCGGCTATCCTGATGTTGGTATTCAAAGATACGATACTCGGATTTGTTGCCGGTATCCAGCTATCGGCCAATGATATGCTCCGTCCGGGCGACTGGATCACGATGACTAAATACGGCGCGGACGGAACGGTGATCGAAGTGACACTGAACTCCATCAAAGTACGTAATTTCGATAATACAATCACCATGATACCGCCTTACGCCCTTGTCAGCGACTCTTTCCAAAACTGGCGGGGCATGCAGGAATCGGGCGGGCGGCGTGTCAAACGTTCGATCAATATCAACATGAACAGCGTACGTTTCTGTACGCCGGAAATGCTTGCCAAGTTCCGCAAGATATCCTTGCTCACCGACTATATCGACTCTAAGCAGCAAGAACTGGAAACATATAATGAAGAGCATAATATAGACGATTCCATCAAAGTGAACGGGCGCCGCCAAACCAACCTTGGTGTTTTCCGTATTTACCTGGTGAATTACCTGAAAAGTAATCCCGACGTGAACAAAGATCTGACGTGTATGGTACGCCAACTGCAACCGACAGAAAAAGGGATACCGATGGAGTTGTATTTCTTTGCCTCCACAACCCAATGGATACCGTATGAAGATATCCAGTCGGACGTATTCGACCACCTGCTGGCTGTTTTACCAGAGTTCGACTTACAGGTTTTCCAGGAGGTATCAGGCTCCGATCTGCATCATTTAAGAATTCAGACTTCAAACTGATAATAAATAAAGAAGGGACTTTTACGTAAGTTCCTTTTTTATATCAATCTATTTCTATAAAATTCTTTTGTACAATTTCGTAGTAAGCGAATGGAGGCTTAACATATTCCTCACCGCCTTCTGCCTCTTTCAAGGTTTCTGTTTCATAGTCTATTTTCCAATAACGATTATATTGGGTTGTGACATGGATCGGTTTAAAATCATTATCATCTTCTTTAAAGAATAACATCGCATGTTCACCGCCAGCCGGTTCGCATTCTTTCGGTAAAGTCAGCCACGCTCTAATCTGCGCTTTATGTTCACTATCATCAAAATAAACCAGATGATCCATCAACTCAGTAAAAAGCTCCCAGCTGATATCATACGGGAAAGTCAATGCAAACACTTGTTTCCCCATCGGATGGATACGAATGATCGCATCATATCGACGGCTATTATATATGTCGGTAAATACACGTAACATCTGTTCCACATCAGCCTCCTCCACTCCGGCAACAATCACTATTTTATCATTGCTGACAGATATATTAGGACGTAAAGCCGGATCTGGCTTTGCATCTTTTTTCCGGAACTTATTCCGCAAATAAAGAATCAGTACGACAATTATAGCTAAAAAAAACAGGTACGTTTTGAGCGGCAACTTCTTACTGCTTTTTTTCATATTTTGCACCACTTTTATTCCGTCGTCATTCAGATTGAAAGTAACAGGAATAACTTTCTCATCAGCAATATTCTCTCCGTTACGCGTAGCCGGTATCCATTTTCCGCTTGTCAAACCTACCAAACGGATCGCTTCATCATTCAGCAACGGTTCCGAACCAAGAAAAACATGCGGATCGGTAACCGAACCGTCAGACTCTACCGTACAAGCAATAAGGACAGTTCCACTCACCTCTTCCCTAACGGCTTTTTCCGGATATTCCATGTTCTGCCGGATAAACCAGAATTGTGCGGACGATCCACCGATATATTCAGGGAAAGTGCGGTCGGAACCCTCGGAACGGTCGATCGAACTATAGACACCTTCATTCGTTTTTAACAAATAAGTAAGCATATATTGATCGTCATTCGCACGACTGAAACTCATGGAACGGTACCCCAATTTAGGTACATTATTTATCTGCTTCCCGTCATTATCCGGAGGCAACAATACGACATCCATCATTCCCACTTTTATTCTGGAGAAACGCAGACCATTCAATACATGCAGATAAAGAGACTGGCAAGCCATTTCTTCTCCCGATTCACCAGTCTTCCGGACACTTTCAAACCGATACTCCCAGGCGATAGGGACCGTATTTTTATAATCATCAGCAAAAGAATAAATCAGACAGATCCTGGCACCGCCTAGCAAAGGAATAGGCTCGGTTATAAGCCCTTTCAGTTTGGGATTATCGGGTGTAAAAGCCGTAAGCTTTCCCTTATCCGTTCCAAAACGAGTCAGTTTATTGACCGGAAAAACAGATTCCAGACGGAACAGAGAAATATCCTTATCATTCGGCTTTGGTTCCTCAATGATCAAACTATCCAGATAAGGTCTGACTTCCTGCCGTAAGCGAAGTTGCTCTTCCGGAAAATTGTTTTGTTGTGCCTTTACTCCTGATATTCCGCTGATAAAAACAGTCAGGAGTAGATATAGAATCGGGGTGGCTTTCATGATTATAGAAATATTTAGTTTACATCAGAACTGGAAATAGATAAATGGTTGTACACCGGCACTCTTGAACTGTACCACAACGAAAACCATAATCGCCAGGATGACTGCCTGCACCAATAACGGAGAGCGGGTAACGACACCCTGCAAAGCATTCTCGGCCGATTTTGGCATAAAGTGTAATACATAACCGATTATCATCAATATAAAAACGCCTTTATAACCAGTAACAAACTGTGTAAATACTTCCGGATGGAAATTTGTACAGATTTGCGTAAGCATCTCTTTTACCGTTTGCAGCGAGTCGGCACGGAAAAATATCCAACCAAAACATACCAAATGGAACGTGATCAAAATCCCCAACACTCTGCGCCAGGGTTTCATTTCCGATCCCAACGGTTTAAAACTGCTGAAACGCCCCATTATAAACTTATGAATAGCCAACGCCACGCCATGTATAGCTCCCCAAATGATAAAACTCATGGAAGCACCATGCCATAGACCACCTAATAACATTGTGATCAGCAGGTTGATATAAGTACGGATTTTCCCTTTCCGGTTCCCTCCCAACGAAATATACAAATAATCTTTCAACCAGGAAGACAGAGAAATATGCCACCGACGCCAGAATTCAGTAATAGTTGCCGATTGATAAGGAGAGTCGAAGTTCATATTGAAACGGAATCCCAATAATAAAGCGATACCGATCGCCATATCCGAATAGCCGGAAAAGTCACAATAAATCTGTAAAGCATATCCGTAAACACTTAGTAGATTTTCCACCCCGGTATAAAGTAACGGCGCATCAAAAACACGATCTACAAAGTTCAAACTAATATAATCGGAAATCACCGTTTTCTTAAACAGACCACACAGAACCAGAAATAAACCTTCCCCAAATTCAGAACGGGTAACAGTCGGATTCTTATAAATTTGAGGAATAAAATCGCGGGCACGAACAATCGGCCCTGCCACCAGCTGAGGAAAAAACGAGACATAAAACACATAATCGATCCAACGTGTCAATGGTGTAATCTTTCCCCGGTACACATCGATCACATAACTGATCGTCTGGAATGTAAAGAATGAAATGCCGACAGGCAGGAAAATATCCAATGGTTGATAAGTCACACTTTGCAGGGAAGTATTTCCAAACTGATAACCAAACTCCCGTGTAACAGAAGCAATGATCTCCAACAGGAAATTAAAATATTTAAAATAACCCAGCAATCCCAGATTTATACATAAGCTAAGGACGACCAACAGCTTACGTTTCCATTTGGTCGCCGTGTGATATATTCCCTGTGCAATACAAAAGTCGGAAGTCGCCGTAAACAACAACAGGAAAAACCAGAATCCGCTACTCTTATAATAGAAATAAAGGGAGAATAGTGTCACATATATAATACGGGCCAGCAAATGCTTCCTGAGTGACATATATATGATCAGGAATCCGATGAAAAGAAAGAAAAACAGTCCGCTACTAAAAAGTATCGGTGCATTGTGCTGGTAGGTAAGCACATCTCCCAGTTTGGACAAATCAATATTATCGAACATTGTTATCTGCTATATATCGGTTATAGGTTTGCATCAGTGCACGATACAATAAAGTTCCCTGCTCCTGATAGCCTTCTTTAGTAAAATGAACGCGGTCTCTCCCCATCAATCCGGCTTTATGCCATTTAGCACTCGAGCTCTTACCTCCTGTTGCAGCAAATAAATCCCAGCAGGCCACACCTTCACGACGGGCCACATCGACAATGGCCTTAGCGGCGCGTTCTGTATTTTCATTGCGTACATACGTACGTTTCTTATTCACATACACCCGTTTATAACATTCTGGAGGCGTAGTAAGCAGGATCGCAGTATGCGGCATCTGTTTCTTTACCAAAGAAATAAAAGTTTCAATCTGTCCGGCAAACTCACTCCGGTTAAAACGTCTGCCGAAAGTCTCATTCGTTCCCAAAGAAATAATCAGCAACGACGGATTCAGCAAGGCAAGCTGGCGGACATAATCTTCATCCGTGTAATTCACGTACATAGCACCGTTTACTCCTACCGAATGATAAAGAATCCCCGGCTGGCCGTTAGTCAGATTGAAACCATAATAAAGATTTTTGAAAGAAGAAGCAGGCAACAGTTTGTCTGTCCCTTGTTTCCGACGGGTACTTTGTAACTGTAGCGTATCGATCAGGCCGGAGATACGGAAAGTATCGGCAATCACACCCGGAGCACAAGCCGTTTGGCTTAAAATCGTTTCTATCGAATCTTTCATCTTTCCGGCAGGCAACATCGGCATGGACTTTTCACCACGATAGATGACAGCCTGATTGAATGAATAACCGGCTCCGTTGTTGGGCGCCATACTTATATCAAAATTTATGGACGGAGATACGGATTGAATACCAATTCCTCCCGGCCCGATCGGACACTTCCTGTTATGCTGGATACAACGTCCGGCCACCCATTCCCGGATAACAGAGGAAATAAAATAATCATCCGGCTCATTCGTCTTGCTTAACTTGAACGGAGCGATCCAGCCACGCCCGGCATTACCGAACTGTTGCTGCAAAAGACGCATGGTCCGCCCGCTGTAATGACCTGCCTGAATATGGGAATCGCCTAACTGAACAATCGTGACGACTGTATCTTTCCCTGCACGCAGAGAATCGAGTGCCGCAAAAAAATTATGTAAGGGAGCGTAGTCACTCACACAACTGTCAGCCTCCGACAACAGAACAGAATCGATAGCCGCCCCCATTTTATAAGAGGCAAAAGGCAAAGCAACCGTATCCGAAGAAATAGCCAGTGTATCAGGCAAAGCAGTATCATCCTGCAACGCAACACGGGAAGGCGAAAGATTTTTCGCCCCGACGGTGATTGCAATCAGCGCCAACAAAACCGACAAATTAATTAACCACTTTGTCTGCTTCATCATAAAACTCCTTTTCTAATAATAATGCATTGAATAATGCTGTGGCTATCTCACGTCCTCCCCTGAAACTCAAGTGGGTATAATCTTTGCTTGCCCAATTGTTCTCTACGAAACGAACCATACTATTCTCGCCTCCCATGGCACCGAAAGTATTCCAGAACGGGATACCGACTTTACGGGCGATCTGCCGCTGGGTATGAAGCATAGCCAATACGGCAGGCATCGTTTCAAACTCCCCATCTTCCTGACGACTACGGTCGGAAACTCCCAGCAACAAAACATCCGATTCCGGGAAACAAGCCTGTACGTGACGAACTGCTTCCACCATACGTTTATCGTACCAGCCATAATGCAGTACACTATCGCTCACCACGTTCAGTCCATATTGTAGGATGATCAGATCGTATGGCCGTACCTCGTTCAGGCTTTGGCAACGCGAACTGTCCAGGCGGTTCAGGATCATACCGGAATTACCCCGTAACGAATAATTATCTACCACGACTCCTGAATTATCTTCCAAAGCAACACCTAAAGCCCGGAAACCTTCCGTCTCCGTAAAAGAGAAAGTTGCTTCGGTAAAGTTTCCTTTACGCACATATTGAGTGATTGTTGTGGTTGGCGGTAATATTTCATTGATCGTATCCGGTTCCCCGTTATAATACAATTTCATCCGCGTCCCCGTATTCTGTTCATACAGGAATTTCAGCAATGAAGCTGTTTCCAGTTCAGGATAACGGTTAGTTGTTTTGAGAGAGACGGTGACCTTTTCCTCTTTTTTAGGTTCAAACATCATACCGGAAAGTGTATAACCATGTTCATGGTCAGTCAGCATCGACCATGTATGCCAACCTTCCGAACGTTGTTCGATCGTCGGACGGAACTGAGCGGCAACGGAAGTAATAGGAACAAAACCAACCCCGCGTCCTCCAAACTCTTTCTGTAAGGCTGAACGCAAATCGGCAACGACAATGTCACCTTCAATGAACGAATCACCCAGGAAGGCAACACGTACCGGTCGACCCAACTTATCCCGTTTCTTCAACGCCGTAAAGAAACGCTTCAAACCGATATGCCCTACCGAATAATCTTCGATATGCGTACCGAGCGAATCGGCTCCCTGAACGGAATACATCACGTTATACAAGGAATCGCGTAAAGCCAATGCCGCCGAGTCAATCCCCATCGAACGGATGATCGAATCGCGCAAAGCCACCGAATCAATTTCCAGTGTATCCGGCTGTTCGAGCTGTTTACGCAGCGAGTCCATAGACAGCGATTGCGTCTTTACCCGTAAATCCGAAAGTAAGTCAACCTTTTTTATCTTCTGACCGAACATTCTGTCCGGCAGATAATATAGTCCCAGGCAGATACAAAGCGTAATTAGCAAAAGTGCCAGTAATCTGCCGAAATTATCTTCTTTATTCATTTACTCATTCTTACGAAAGTGCAAAGATAAAGATAAAGTTGGTATGTTCGTGTATTGTTTCAGAATTAGAAAGAGACTTTTAAAAGTTCCGGTATTTCAGAAGGCTCGCTGGCCACCCTGATTCCGGCCTCTTCCAATGCCCGTATTTTCTCTATGGCAGAGCCTGAACCTCCGGAGATGATTGCTCCGGCATGCCCCATCTGTTTTCCGGGTGGAGCGGACTGTCCGGCAATAAATCCGACAACCGGTTTGGTGACATGCTCACGAATATATTCGGCAGCCAACTCTTCTGCATTACCGCCGATCTCACCGATCATCACGATCGAATGTGTCTCCGGATCATTTTCAAACATCTCCAACAAATCCCGGAAATAAAGTCCGACCACAGGATCGCCGCCCATTCCGACCGCGGTAGATTGGCCCACACCTTTGGCGGTCAAATGATAAACCACCTCGTAAGTAAGTGTTCCGCTCCGGCTGAGTACCCCTGTATGACCTTTTGTAAAAACTTTTCCAGGCAAAATACCTACCAGACTCTCACCCGGAGAAATCAGTCCGGGACAGTTCGGACCGATCAGTTTCGCTCCTTTTAACTGAACGAAACGATAAGCCTTTATAACGTCGAGTGTCGGAATTCCTTCCGTTATACAAACGATCAGTTCTATCCCTGCATCAGCCGCTTCCATAATGGCATCTGCTGCAAAACGGGCCGGAACAAATATAATGGAAGTATTCGCCTGTGTCTGCTGCACAGCATCATACATTGTATTAAAAACCGGGATATGCTCGATAAGAGTACCACCTTTGCCCGGCGAAGTCCCGCCAACAACATCTGTGCCATATTCTTTCATTTTCAATGCATGGAAAAGTCCGTCACGCCCGGTTATTCCTTGCACGATCACCCGGGTCGATTTATTTATTAATATACTCATAATGATTTTTTCTTTTTACTGTTTATTAGATGCTTCAACAGCCATCAAGGTGGCTTCTCCCATTGTCTCGGCGACTTTGAAACGTGTATTGCGCAACAAGTCACGTCCTTCCGCCTCATTCGTTCCGGTTAATCGGACAATCACCGGAATATCTGTATCGATCTGCTCAAAAGCTTTCAGCAAGCCGTAAACAACATCATCACACCGGGTAATTCCACCGAAAATATTGATCAACACCACTTTCACCTGCTTATCCTTCAGAAGAAGTTTCATTGCCTCGATCACTTTTTCAGGATTGGAACTACCTCCGATATCCAGGAAATTGGCCGGATTTCCGCCATACAACTTGATCAGATCCATCGTAGCCATAGCCAGTCCGGCACCATTCACCATACAGCCGATCTCGCCACCCATATGTACATAACTAAATCCTTTTTCCTTTGCCTGTGTTTCTGTCTTTTCTTCCTCGGTTGGCTCGAACAAAGATAAAACACCGGGCTGACGATACAATGCATTATCATCGAAAGTCATCTTGGCATCGATAGCAATCAAAACACCTTCCCGGGTCATTACCAACGGGTTGATCTCAACCAGCGAAGTATCTTTCTCAATAAAAAGCCTGTACATATTCTGTATAATTGCCGCCATCTGGTTTACCTGTGCACTGCTAGCGAACAAAGTAAAAGCAAACCGGCGAGCCAGATAATCCGGGATTCCGATCAGCGGATCGATCCTGAAATGAAATATTTTTTCCGGGCTTCTGCGTGCCACCTCTTCAATATCCATGCCTCCCTCCGCACTCATCATCAGAACAACCGAACGCGAATTACGGTCGATAACAAAACTGACATAATATTCAAGATGAATATTTACCGCTTCGCTGACAATCACGCGGGTAACCGGATAATCTTTGATCGTCATACCTAAAATACTTTCAGCATGTTGTAAGGCTTCCCCAGCATTTCCAGCCAGTTTAACACCTCCGGCTTTTCCTCTTCCTCCGGTCAGAACCTGCGCTTTGATCGCAACTTTTTCATTTCCGAGCTGGCTGAACGCAGCCGTAACCTCCTCCGGCTTATTACACAGGATGTGTCGTTCTACCGGAATTCCATAATCTGAAAAGAATTTCTTTGCCTGATATTCGTGTATCTTCATCTGGTAATAATTTAGTGGAATTTACTCTCTCATCTCTAATAACATTCAAATAAACGAAGAAGTTGTTAAAGTAAAAGGATATATCAGACTGCTTTTCAGCATAAAAGCCCTGTAGACGCCGGATACAAACACATTCTTTATTTCCCCTGTTTTATAATAATCAATTTATAAATACGTTACTTTTGCAAGGCTTTATCGAAAGAAAGCCGATCGATCAATAAAATAAGAATTAGCTGATATGGAAAAGTTGAAAGAGAGAAAATGGAAAGTGCTTGAAAGCACCTATCTTCACCGCAAACCGTGGCTGACAGTACGGAGCGAACGCGTCGAACTGCCCAACGGCAACCAGATTCCCGAATATTTCATATTTGAATATCCTGAATGGATCAATGTGATTGCCATCACGAAAGATAAAAAATTCGTTTTTGTCAGCCAATACCGCCATGGACTGGGAGAAACGTCTTATGAACTTTGTGCCGGTGTATGTGAAAAAGAAGACGGCTCTCCCCTCATTTCCGCTCAACGTGAACTCCTGGAAGAAACAGGCTTCGGCAAAGGTTCCTGGAACGAATATATGGTGATCTCGGCCAACCCGGGAACACATACCAATCTGACTCATTGCTTTCTGGCAACCGACGTCGAACCCGTCACTGCCCAACATCTGGAAGACACAGAAGACTTGACGGTCCATATCCTCACACTCGAAGATGTTTTAGAACTATTAAAAACAGATCAGATCAAACAGGCCATACATGCTGCCCCGCTTTGGAAATACGTGGCAGAAAACCATCTGCTCTGACCTTCAAAGGACAAATCGCCCTGTATTAATCGGAGATTTATTAGGATAATTCATTCTTTTTTCTTATGTTTGTTAGGGAAGAATATGAGGAAGATGAGTTATGAGTAACATTTCAGATTATATCGAACAATTTGTCCTTGATAAACTGAACATGTTTAATGAAGGAAGAAATGAGGATAAAGGCGTATATTACATTCTTTTACCTAACGAAAAGACAGCCTATTATACGCTTTGGTTCTATAACCCGGCGGCGGAATATCATCCTAATATATTCCTTTCTACCTTGGACGTCAATGCCATTAATTCGGTCGGAAAAGCAATGAAAGCCGTGGCAAACTCTTTTGTCAAACTAACGGTCAGGATACGTATCGAATCCATCTCACACAATGCTGACGACATGATCTCTTTCGGCAAATATCGGGGGTATCATCTGTTTGAAGTAGCCCTGATCGACCCTAAATATGTCACCTGGGTAGCTAACAAATACGAGGCACACGTTCAAAGTGAGAGGCGCTTCAAGGAGCTTGCGGCCACTTATTCATGGGTTTATCAGGATCTCAATACTTCCCGAATACATAAAATGCCGGTAAGCCGCTTTGTCGGAACGATAGACGAGAAACTGACTGATTTGCATCTTACTATCCGCCGGATCAAGATAGAAGACAATCCTTATAAAACCCGTGTGATCCGGGAAACGACTCACTTTTATGTCGATCAAAAGATCATTGCGGCCGACGATTCGGAAAATCTGTTTTTCTTTACTATCCGTGCAACCGACCGTAGCCTGGAAAGCGGAAAATTAAGCAATTCCGACCATGCCTACCAGGTCGGAGAAAAACTATATATACGCTCTGCCAAGGTAATCAAACACTATGCATCCCGAAATATACGGTATACGAAATTGGGGTATGTAAAGTTTAAATAATACAATAAGCTTTTATCTGATAAAATCCCATTCAAATCCATTTTTAATTTCTTCCGAGAGGAATTTGAATTTCATTCGGAAGAAAATTTAGTTTCTCCCGAATGTATGTTTTTCTGCACAAACAAAGATGAAAATTTTATTTTTGAGAAAATACACAAAGAAAAAAACGATTATTAAGGCATTTATCCAAAAACAAGCGCATATTAGCAAATCAGCCATAAAAAACAGCAACAGCAACGCGTACACACACGTGCGTGAGAGCCACGGAGAGCAAAAACTTCCTGCCATTTTCTTTTTCGACATTTCTGTTATTCAACATCTTTTTTTATCTTTACCGCATTATATCCGGAAAACATGTTTGCAAAAAAAATAACGCTCATACTATCAATCTTAGTTGCGCTCTTTATATTCAATGAGCCTATCATTGCCCAAGAAAAAGCTTTTCCTAAAAGTGGAGAAGGAATTACCCTTTTCCTGAAACGTCATAACCGTGTAGGGAAAGAGTATCACGATGAATTTATCAAATTGAACAAGACCAGGCTCGGCAGTGGTAATTCGCTGAAAATGGGCGTTAAATACCATTTGCCGCCTTTAAAGGGCGCGGCGGCTACAACTGCGAAGAAGCCTAATTACGAGCCCTTATTCGGCAAGGAATTAGCCCAATACCAAGTCACCTCTTCCGAATTGAAAGGCTGTTGCTTTTATCTGGTCAGCGGACATGGCGGCCCCGACCCCGGAGCCATCGGAAAAATGGGGAACGTCGAACTTCACGAAGACGAATATGCCTACGACGTCATGTTGCGCTTGGCACGTAATCTGCTTATGCGGGGTGCCAAAGTGCATATCATCATCCAGGATGCCAAAGATGGCATTCGCAATGACCGCTTCCTAAACAACACCAAGCGTGAAACATGCATGGGCGCCCCGATCCCATTCAACCAGGTGCGCCGCCTCGAACAACGGAGCGAAAAGATCAACTCGCTGTTCAAAAAGGATAGAGAACTTTACAAACGTGCTATCTTTATGCATATCGACAGCCGTAGTAAAAGTCATCAGACTGATGTTTTCTTCTATTATCAGGACAAAAATTCTGAAAGCAAACATTTGGCAAAGACCATGAAATCCACCTTCGAACATAAATACAACCGACACCAGCCCGGTCGCGGATTCACTGGCACCGTTGGTCAACGAGGGTTGTTCGTCTTAAGAAAAACAACACCTCCTTCCGTATTTGTCGAATTGGGCAACATACAAAACAGTTTCGACCAAAAGCGGTTTATTCTCAGTGACAACCGCCAGGCTTTGGCAAACTGGTTGTGCGAAGGTTTTGTCACTGACTACAAACGTTACAAGAAAAAGCTGAAATAAATGCCTTGGCAATGAATTATTAGCCTCTGAAATACCGATTAATCCACAGATTAATCGTACCTTTGTGTAATTTTATTGTTGAATCGTTTTAAATAACCATGAATAATTCTTATATATCTCCATTTGCTAAGCCCGTTTATGTGATGTTGAAACCTGTCGGCTCGGTGTGTAACCTGGCGTGCGATTATTGCTATTACCTGGAAAAGGGAAAACTATATCCAGAGGTGAAGAATCATATCATGAGCGAGCAGTTACTGGAAAAATTCATCAAAGACTATCTGGAATGCCAGACAATGCCTCAGGTGCTTTTTACATGGCATGGCGGCGAAACACTGATGCGTCCGATCAGCTTTTATAAGAAAGCGCTCGAACTTCAGCAGAAATACGGCCGCGGACGGCAGATCGACAACTGTATCCAGACAAACGGTACCTTGTTGACAGACGACTGGTGCCGCTTCTTCAAAGAAAATAATTTTCTGGTCGGCATCTCGATCGACGGTCCGCAGGAATTCCACGATGAATACCGCCGGAACCGTCAGGGGCTTCCCTCCTTCTACAAAGTGATGAAGGGGATCGAATTGTTGAAAAAACATCAGGTAGAATATAATGCTATGGCTGTGGTGAACGACTACAACGTTGATTTTCCACTGGAATTTTATCATTTTTTCAAAGAAATAGACTGCCATTTCATTCAGTTTGCCCCTATTGTCGAACGATTGGGATTTCACCAGGACGGGACGAAGTTAACTTCACCGGAACAACAGGATGCCAATATCAAACTGGCACCATTCTCTGTCGATTCCGGAAAATGGGGGGATTTCCTTTGTACAATCTTCGATGAATGGCTGAAAGAAGATGTCGGGAATTATTATATCCAGCTGTTCGACGCTACACTGGCAAACTGGGTCGGAGAGCAACCGGGCGTATGTACGCAGGCCCGGACATGCGGACATGCCGGAGTGATGGAGTTCAATGGCGATTTATATGCGTGCGACCACTTTGTGTTCCCTGAATACAAGTTAGGAAATATCTATACGCAGACATTAACCGAAATGATGTACAGTCAAAACCAACTTAAGTTTGGTGCTGACAAATACGATAAACTCCCCACTCAATGCAAAGAGTGTGAATTTCTCTTTGCCTGCAACGGGGAATGTCCCAAAAACCGCTTCCTGCATACAGCCAGTGGCGAACCGGGATTAAACTACTTATGCAAGGGCTACAAAAAGTTTTTCAAACATGTAGCACCCTATATGGATTTTATGAAAAAAGAATTATTAGCCCAGCGTCCGCCCGCAAACGTGATGCAATGGGCTAAGGAAAACAGGAATACTCTATAAAAAACATGAAATACAACAGACGTGATTTTATTAAAACAGGAGGTATGGTTATGCTTGGTTCACTGGCAGTTCCTTCTTTTTTAGAAGGTTGTGCCGGTAGTACTGCTGATAAAGCTGCCGGTATCTCATTTGCGTTAAACCATTTCGGGTTAAGCGAAAGTGATATGAAAAAAGTGCTGAACGCAGCACTGGAAAAAGGAGGAGATTATGCTGATCTTTTCTTCGAACACTCTTATCGTAACAATATCGGTTTACAAGATGGAGCGGTGAATCGAGCTTCTTCAAATATAGATTTTGGAATGGGTGTACGCGTTCTATCCGGAGACCAGACTGGTTATGCCTATGTCGAAAACATCTCGTTGGACGAAATGCTGACTGCTGCACGCACAGCCGCACGTATCGCAAACGGCGCTGCAGGGAAAGGACCGGCCAAACTGACCGAGGAACCGATCGTCAATAACTTCTATGGCGTACAGACGCCCTGGGATGAGATTGCCGTCAAAGAAAAAACACCTTACCTGCAAAAACTGAACGACCAGATTTTTGCACTCGACAAACGTGTGCATAAAGTAATGGCATCTCTCGGCGATACGACATCGCATATCTTTTTCTGTAACTCGGAAGGACAAATGTATTACGATTACCGTCCGATGGTTACACTCGGAGCTGTTTGTATCATGGAGGATAACGGCAAGATCGAAAACTCCTACGCTTCCCGTGCATTCCGTATGGGGGCCGAGTTCCTGACCGACGATATCATCAGTGAAGTGGCTAAAGAGGCTGTAGAGAAAACCTCTATCCTCTTTCAGGCGGTGAAACCTAAAGGCGGTGAAATGCCGGTCGTAATGGGTGCCGGTGGTTCTGGTATTCTGTTGCATGAAGCAATCGGACATGCGTTTGAAGCTGACTTTAACCGTAAGAACACTTCCATCTTTTCAGACCAGCTGAATAAGAAAGTCTGCAACGAACATATCAACGTAGTGGATGACGGTACGATTCCGTTCAATCGTGGTTCTGTCAATATCGACGACGAAGGTGTAGAAGGGCAAAAGACATATATCGTGAAAGAAGGTATCCTGACCAGCTATCTGCACGACCGTATCAGTGCGAAGCATTACGGCATCCCGTCGACTGGTAACGGACGCCGCGAATCATTCCGCCAGATGCCTATCCCGCGTATGCGGGCAACCTATATGGAAGCGGGCAATGTGACGGAAGAAGAGATGATCTCGACCGTTAAGAAAGGTATTTATGCATCCAGCTTCACCAACGGACAGGTACAGATCGGTGCCGGAGATTTCACTTTCTTCGTAAAAGACGGTTATCTGATCGAAGACGGTAAACTGACACAACCGATCAAGGATATCAACATCATTGGTAACGGACCGAAAGCATTGGCCGATATTACAATGGTCGGCAACAACTATAAGATGGATAATGGCACATGGACATGTGGCAAAGACGGTCAGTCATGTCCGGTAACTTGCGGTATGCCATCCGCCCTGGTTAGTAAACTTACTGTAGGAGGAGAAAATTGATATGATAACTAACGAAAATAAAAAACTGGCTCAATGGGCCATGGAGTTCGCTTTGAAGAATGGTTGCCAGTCTTCACGTGTCAGCCTGTACAATGGTTCGAGCAGTTCGTTTGAAATCCGTGATATGAAAATCGATCGCCTGCAACAGGCATCGGAAAACAGTCTGGTCATCCAATTATTCGTAGACGGACGTTATGGCTCTTTTTCCACCAACCGTCTGGACAAGAAGGAACTGGAAAAGTTTATCCGCAATGGTATCGACTCAACCCGCTATCTGGCAGAAGACAAAGCCCGCACACTTCCTGACGCATCCCTTTATTATAAAGGCGGTGGTGCAGACTTGCAACTGATCGATCCTAAATTCGACTCCATACAGCCGGATGAGAAGGTTGCTCTGGCAATGAAGACCTGTGAAGAGATGATAGGAAAAGACGACCGCATCATTTCTGCCAACTCTTCTTACAGCGATGAGAAAGACTTCAAATATATGGTTGCCAGCAACGGCTTCGAAGGTGAAGCCTGCGGCTCTTCATTCAGCCTGGTAGCCAGTGTCAGTATTCGTGGCGAAGGCGATGCCCGTCCGGAATCTTACTGGTATGATTCTTCCCTATACTACGATACAATGATCAAGGAAGGATTGGGAACCAAGGCATTGGAACGCGTTTTTCGCAAACTGGGGCAAAAGAAGGTGGCCTCCGGAAAATATCGTATGATCGTTGATAACATGAATTCAGGCCGTTTGTTATCTCCCGTTATAGATGCTTTATATGGCTCGTCTATTCAACAGAAAAACTCTTTCTTGCTTGACAAGCTCGACCAAAAGGTTTTGGGTGAGAAACTTACTCTGATCGATGAACCGCATCTACTCAAAGCTTCCGGCGCCCGTTACTTCGACGGCGAAGGGGTTGCGACCAAACGAATGCCTGTCTTTGAAAACGGAGTATTGAAAACATACTATATCGACACCTATTCTGCCAACAAAATGGACGTGAAGCCAACTATCGCCTCTCCTTCCATCCTGACAATGCAAATGGGCGACAAGGATACGAACAGTTTGATCGAATCCGTGGATAAAGGTATTCTTGTCACTGGTTTCAATGGCGGTAACTGCAACAGTACAACCGGCGATTTCTCCTATGGCGTGGAAGGCTTCCTCATCGAAAAAGGTAAACTGACACAGCCTATATCTGAAATGAATGCCACCGGAAATATGATTTCGCTGTGGAATAATCTGGCTGAAACGGGGAATGACCCGCGTTTGTTCTCCAGCTGGCGTATTCCGTCATTATTATTCGATGGTGTTGATTTCAGCGGATTATAAGATTTTCACCTATATTCCATAATATAAAGGCCGGATGATTATTTCCGGCCTTTATTTATATACAAAAAATTGTTCTCTTAAAAAGGATTTTCTATATTTGCCAATACTTTATAATTAAAACTTGTAACTATGAAACAAAAGACCATTCCACCACAGGTGGTTATTAATGAAAAGCTTGGTGATTTCTTTATCGATATCGCCAAATTGGTATTTGCAGGAGTTGTACTCAGCACTTTATTGGATATGGAAGTAGATAAACAATCGGTATTATTACTGGGAATATTTACTACTATTGTTTTAGTCAGATTAGGATTTATTTTTTATACAAAAAAAAGAAACTAAAATGGAAGCTATTTACTTATTTGGAGGATTAAGCATTTTCGGTTTAATAATGATTGCCTATTTAACTTATGAAGATTGGCAATATAAAAAAAAACATCCGGAAGAAAAATAATAATCATTACAGAAAAGGAGAAAGCCAGTCGACTTTCTCCTTTTCTTATCTTACCAATAAATAGACAGAAATAAAATGGCAGACACTGCCACCCAATACAAAGAAATGCCACATCGGATGCATATACTTATATTTATCGAAGAAATAAAACACGCACCCTACAGTATAGAATAGTCCGCCGCCAATCAGCCAGTACAGTACATCCATTGAGTCGGTTTGTCGACAGACATCCAGAAACGGCTTAAAAGCAATAATAACCACCCATCCCATCGCCAGGTAACAGACCGTTTTCAGATGATCCGTTTTCTTCATCTTTCGGAAACTCAGAAAAATCCCTATCACAGCGGCAACCCAGACAATCGCAAACAACGACCATCCCCAATAACCGACCTGACGAAGGGCTACTAAGGTGAAAGGAGTATATGTTCCCGCAATATGCAAATAAATCGCACTATGGTCGAAACGGCGAAGCAATCTTTTACGCCGGGCATTTGCCGAAGCATGGTAAAAGGTTGAAGTGACGTAAGAAGATGTCATACTAAGGGCATAAACCACCGAACTGCCGACAGCCCAGGGATTTCCGTTCCGGATTGAAGCTATCAATAACAGAATGAGAGCAACCACCCCGAAAATCATCCCTGCGCCATGTGTCAGCACATTGGCGACTTCTTCGCCATAAGTTTGTCTTTGTTTGGTCCTGACCATTCGAGGTTACAGTTGTTCAGCTTTAAAACCGGCTGCCGTAACTGCCGCAACAACTGCATCAGCCGGAACATCGGCTGTAACTTCCAATACCTTGTCCGGTGATTTCAGATCGATGGACCATTCGTTATCTTTCACCACGTTATTCAGTTTTGCACCGATGGCTGCTACACAGCCGCCACATTTTGCGTTTGTTTTAAATTTCATTGTTGCCATAATTATTTATATTTATACTATTACTTCATAAATTTCAATCTCAAACTGTTAAGCACTACAGATACGGAGCTGAACGCCATTGCCGCACTGGCCAGCATCGGATTCAATAACAATCCGTTTACCGGGAATAATACCCCCGCTGCCAAAGGTATACCTATCAGGTTATAGATAAATGCCCAGAACAAGTTCTGATGGATCAGCCGGACAGTCCGTTTCGACAATTTGATTGCTTCAGGCAATAACAACAGGTCAGAAGTTATTAACGTGACCATCGCCACGTCCATCGCAATATCCGTACCTTTTCCCATCGCGATACTGACATCTGCACGGGCCAGCGCCTGTGAATCGTTAATGCCGTCGCCGACCATAGCCACTTTCTTCCCCTGCTTCTGAAGGGCGATGATATATTCCTCCTTATCGTTCGGCATCACCTCGGCTTTAAAATGCCCTATACCTAATGTATTTGCCACCCTTTCAGCAGTTTTTACGCCGTCGCCCGTCAGCAAATGAACTTCAATTCCCATCTCTGTCAACTTCCTGACAGCTTCTGCCGATGTGGGTTTGATACGGTCCGAAATAGCTAAAACAGCCAGCAGACGATCGCCTTCGCCATAATAAACGACGCTAATGCCTTCGTCCTGCCATCTGCCGATCTGTTTCATCGTATCATCAGGAATCCGGGCTCCGAACTTTTCAAGCAGTCCCTGACTTCCGACCCAATAGACAGTTCCGCCCACTTCCATACGGATACCCCGCCCGGTAAGGCTTTCGAAGTTTTCCGCTTCAGTGGTTGAAGCACCCGAATCTTCCAGCCAACGGATAATAGCAGAGGCCAGCGGATGTTCCGACTTCAGCTCTGCCGTATAAAGGATATCCAGATAACAGACATTCGACTCGGTCAACCAACAGGAATCGACAACGACCGGAACTCCTTCCGTCAGTGTACCTGTCTTATCCAACACGATCGTGTCGACCTTACACAGCGTCTCCAAAGCATAAGCATCTTTTATCAGTATATGTCTTTCAGCCCCCTTCCCCATTCCGACCATCAGGGCGGTAGGAGTTGCCAGACCTAAAGCACACGGACAGGCAATAACCAACACCGAAACAGCCGAAAGAAGTGCGTAAGAGAAATAGCTGCTGCCGCCGATCGTCATCCAACAGATGAATGTCACAACAGAAAGCAACACGACCACCGGAACAAATATACCACTTATTTTATCAACGATGCGCTGCACAGGCGCTTTACTTCCCTGGGCCGCCTGTACCATCTGAACGATTTGTGCCAGGATCGTATCATTACCGACTCCCGTTGCTTCCATCGTAAAAGCACCTTTCTGGTTGATCGTACCAGCCAATACCCGGTCGCCGGCCGTTTTCTCAACAGGGATCGGTTCGCCGCTCAACATACTTTCATCCACAGAAGAAGAGCCTTGCAGCAAAACACCATCCACAGGAATTTTCTCACCGGGACGGACGCTTACCACATTTCCGGTCTTTAAAGAAGAAATAGGGACTTCCTCCTCTTTACCTTCCGTTACGAGGCGGGCAGTCTTCGGCTGCAATCCCATCAGACTCTTGATAGCAGAGGATGTACTGTTCTTTGCCCGTTCTTCCATCAGTTTTCCCAGCAGGACAAAAGCGATGATCACACCCGATGCCTCATAATACACATGTGGCTCCAACCCTTTTTCTATCCAGAACTGCGGATATACGGTATTAAAGAAGCTGAAAATAAAGGCAATAGACGTACTGAGGGCCACCAGCGTATCCATATTGGCTTTCCCCTGAACAGCATGGCGTGCGCCACTCACATAAAAGGTTCTGCCGAACAGCAACATAATTGCCAATGCCAGCACCATCATAATCCAGTTAGCATAGGGCATATGCATAAATACCATTCCCAACAACGCCAAGGGCACGGATAATACCCACGCCCCGATCGTATTCCGCTTCAATTTCTTATAATGCTTACGCGCCATCTCTTCCTGCTCGGCAAGCGGATCTTCCGATTCTATGATCAGATCGTATCCCGCTCCCTGCACAGCTTCTTGTATTTTCTGTAAGCTGATTACAGACGGACGAAACTTAACGGACAAAGTGTTAGCCGCAAAATTAACAGATGCCTCTTCTACCCCGGGAAGCCCCTTAACAGTGCTTTCCACGTTATTGGCACAAACCGCACAACTCATCTCCAGGACGGGCAATACCTTACTTTCTATATCTTTCATTATTGTGTATCTATTTATACCGATTCTATTTGTAGAACAAAGATACAAATAAATCAGTTGCAACAAAGTTGCGGATTTTCATTACTCCTGATTAAGATATGTATAAATTTAATAGTTTTATTTGGTATCTTTGTCCTATTATTTAACAATCGGATACCCGATCTTTGTCAGACTAATTTACGAATGAATTTATAAATAAATACAGTTATGATACTTGACTCCTTGAATAACACAGAAAAAGTAGAGCGCTTACACCCTCTTTTCAAAAAAGCATTTGATTACATCAAAGAAACAGATTTTTCCAAAGTGGAAGATGGTAAATATGAACTGGATGGTTCCCGCCTGTTCGTCAGTGTGGTCAGTTTGACCGGTAAAGACAAGAATGATGCCGCTATCGAAACACATAAAAAATATATCGATATCCAGCTCCCCTTGTTAGGCGTGGAAAAAATCGGATGGAAGCCCGGTTGCGAACTGCAGGAAGAATCTATTCCTTACGACGAAGCAAAAGACATTGCCTTCTATGTAGATCGTCCTACCGCTTATACTAAAATCTATCCGGGACAATTTGCTGTTTATTTTCCGGAAGACGGACATGCTCCCGGCATCGGCGAAGGGAATATCCGTAAGGTGATCGTAAAAGTACAGGTAGAAGAATAATATTGCCAGATACGACAAAGCCGGTATTTTCCGAATAAAGATCGATCTAATCTTTAAGGGAAATACCGGCTTGCTTTTGTAGAGTTCTTATCTCGTCACTGCCCTGTTGTCTGCAAATACTGCGTACGTTTGATCAGGTAACTTGTATAATCGTCTGTGTATTGATCACGACTCTGCTGCAACAGCGACTGGGCATCCAGCAAATCACTCAATGTTTCGGTCCCAGCCTGGTAATAGGCGGTACTGAGACGGACATTCTCCTCTGCCGTCGCAATCGATTCTTCCGAGAGTTTGACCTGCTTATAAGCTTCTTCCAGCTCGTTCCATAATTTCTGCATCTGCAAAACAAGTTTCTCATTCGAATCCTGGCGGGTATATTCGGCAGCCTTCAACTGTAGTTTCTGTTTCCGGATAGCATGCGACCCTCCCCACCAGTCCGTGATCGGAATACTGACCGTAGCAAAGATCATCCCGAAAGAATGATCTGTATCCAGAATATTATGATACATATAACCGGCTCCTATACCCAACGACGGCAGGTTCTGGCCGACTTTCAGTTTATATTGCAGGCGGCTCGCCTCAACCTGTTTATCCAATAATTTATAACCCACAGTATTAGGCAGAGCCGCTATCGGATCGACCCGATAAGTTTCCGGTAACGGCAAAGGCTCCTGCAAATAAGAACGGACAAGGAAATCATCTTCCGCCACACCGATATACTGTGCCAATACCATTTTAGACAAGCGCAGATTATTTTCTACCTTCAACCGGTCGCTGGCAACACTGTTCTTTTTCAGTTGTACCTGCAACAGTTCATTCCGGTTGGCAACACCGGCTTTTACCGAGGTTTCGACATCTTTATAAAGATTACCGACCAGCGATTCAATGATCCCGATCGTTTTCATCTTTTCCTGCAAAGAGACGTTCTGCCAGTAATATTGCTCGACCGTCAACAGTACCTCATCTTCCGATTGCTTCATCTGGTAACGGCTAACCTCTACAGCCAGTGCAGCCAGCTTGTTGCTGTTCCATATTTGTCCGCCGGCAAATACAGGCTGGACGGCAGTTACTCCTCCCATGACTCCGTTTTTCCCCAGTGTCATTTCCAGTCCCGGCATCAAGATCATTTCTGCCATTCCGTTGTCGGAAGCAAAAGCACCTCCTGTTGCACTGACAGAAGGGAAGTATTTGGTAAATGCTTCCTTTCGGGTCTCTTGCGTCCCTTCCAGATCAAGACGGGCATTCTTCATCCGTGCATTATTCTCCAATGCCAACCGGCTGCATTCTTCCAATGTAAGAAGCTGTTGTGCATTCCCTGCAACCAGACACAAGGACAATAAACAAACCAAGCCAGGTATTCTACATCTTATTTCTCTTCTCAGCATATTCTATTTTTTTTATTATTTGATTCTAATCTTTTCCTCCCGATCTTTTATATTTTTGACCTAGGTAGAAAACGTTTTGCACCTAGGTCAAAAACGTTTTTCACCAAGGTCGTAAACGTTTAGCACCTGGGTCAAAAATATAAAAGATAAGGATGTTTTTATCAGGATATCTGCACTCTGCAGTTATCGGTTCTGCTATTTCCGGCTACTTATTCCCGAATATCTTCCAGTAGAATACCGGTAAGATGGTTACCGCCAGTATCATAGCAAAGACGGTTCCGGCACAGATCACGATTCCCATCGGCATCCAGAGGGAACTTTGGCTGATGATCATCGGAACCACTCCTACAGCCGTCGTAGCCGAAGTCAGGAAAATCGGGAGCATACGGCGTTTACCGGCATCGAAAGCGGCATCCTTCGGAGTGAAATGGTGATTGATCCTCAGATCCTGGGCATGCTCGAACATGATGATTGCATTGCGGACGATAATCCCCATCAGGCTGATCACTCCCAATACACAAGTCACACTGAAGGCCGTATCTGCTATCCATAATCCCAAAGAGGCACCGAACAGGCAAAGCAACAGAGAGGACAAAGCCGCCAGTGCCAGGCCGATCTTCTTGAAGTTGAACAGAAGAAAAAAGAAGATGATCACCACCGCGATCAGTAAACCGCGCAACAAGGGTTCGATGATCTCCAGGTCTGCTTCTTTCGCTCCGCCATATTCCATAGAGACACCCGCAGGAAGTATGGGTTCGATCTCGGCTTTTACTACTTTCTCGATCTTTTTCTGCATGCTGTTTTCCGTATATCCCCGCTTCACCTGTGCCATGACACTGATCGTACGGACACCGTTACGTCTCACGATCTGCCCTTCATTCCATCCGGCTTCTACTGTGGAGACCTGTCGCAGAGGGACACTTACACCCGGGACAGCCGTGGGGATATATTCGTCTTCTACCTGGTTGAAAGGCTGTTTCTCCTCCTTTTTATCCGCTTTCAAATGGACTGGCAGTGCATAATCGCCCTCCCAGACGGAACCGACCGACAAACCGTCGTAACGGATAGCCATATCGGCAGAGGCCATTGCTTTCGTAATTCCGAGGCGGGAGGCTTCTATCGGATCGAGCTTCACACGTATTTCGGGCTGCATCTCTTCATAGTTGGTGTGTATCCATTCCAGTTCGTCTATTCCGCGCAAAGCCAGCATCATCGAATCGGCCGCCTGCTTCAGTAAAGCGATATCTTCGCCAGAAAAACGGATCTCCAATGGAGAAGACACATTCTGATAATCCAGTTGTTTGAACTTAACGTAGGCGTTCGGGAAATAATCGGCATAACGATCGGTATAATCGTCGAGAATTTCCACCGTTGCTTCCGGGGAAGCGGTATTGACAATGAACTGTGCATAATTCTTTCCTGCCAGATTGGGGGCATAGGTTGTCTGGAAACGGGGCGAAGCCATACCGACAAAAGAGGTGACGGAAAGGATACGTTCGTCTTTCTTCATAATGGAATAGAGACTGTCGCAAACCTCTGCCGTGCGGTGTAAAGGCGTTCCCTGCGGCAGATATATCTCCACGGCGAACTGGTCACGGTCGGCAACAGGCATCATGCGCTGATCCAGACGAGTCATCATCAATAAGGCAAGCAGAATGGAAAGCACACCTATCCCGATCGTTGTCTTTGGAAAGCGGAATGTCCATTTCAATGTTTTCTCGTAAACGGACTGGACTATATCCAATAAATTAAAGGTCGGTTTAGCTTCTTTTTCCTTCCGGTCGTGCAAACCTTTCTTTATCACGGCATATTCGAACAGCGGGATAAAGACCATGGCTATGACCAGTGAGATCATCAGTGAGATCGTGATCGTCCAGGGGAAATACTCGACAAAATCATACATCTGTCCCGTCATGGTAAACAATAGCGGGAAGAAGATGATACAGATACAAAGTGTCGCCAGGAAAATAGACCCGAAATAATCTTTTGCACTGGAGATGGCGGCATTCCAGCGGGACATTCCCAGATCCAGCTTCTCGAGATAAGCGTCGATCACAATGATGGAATTATCCACGATCATACCTAACACGACGATCAATGCAGCCAGTGTAACCGTATTCAGCGGAATGCCGGTAACATACATCACCCCTATCGAAATAAAAATACTGATCGGAATGGATGTTGCCGCTACGACTGCCGAACGGAAAGGGAACAGGATCATCATCACCAGAATAACGATGATGATAGAGACGAAAAGGTCGCGTATGAAAGAGGTTACCGACTCGTTCACCACCTTCGACTGGTCGGCAATCCGGCGGATAGAGACACTGTCGGGTAACTCTTCCTGGAAAGAGGCCAGCACTTCGTCAACCTGCCTGCCATATTCCACAATATTATTTCCCTCCCTCATTTCCATGGAGAGAATGATCGCTTTCTTTCCGTTATTGGTAATGTAGCTATCCGGTTCGGGATATTCACGGACAATCCTGGCGATATCCTTCAGGCGGATCATATTGCCTTTATTATCGGAGTAAATGATCTGTTCGCCGATCTCCTTTTCCGAAGGATAGGAGACGGAGAAATGGAGAGGGATATCCAGTGATTCGCCTTTCGCCGTTCCACCGGAGGTTGTGAAACCCTGTGTAAACAGAGTAGTAAGCAACATCCTGCTATCCAACCCGTAAGCCGTCATTCTGTCTTTATCCAGATAGACTCCGATTTGTTCATTCTGTACTCCATAACAACGGAGGTTGGATACGGATTCGATACGGCGGAGGCGGTCTTCCAATGTCTCCAGATACTTTTCCAGTTCACGGTAAGTCTTGTCTTCCGATTCCAAAGTGATCAGCAAGGCAGACGTATCGCCAAAATCATCATTAGCAATAAGTGCCAATACACCGGCCGGTAATTGCGACTTGAAGTTCTGCAATCCCAGTTTGATCTTCGACCAGACTTCATCTTTATTGTTCACATCATCGTTCAACTCAACCATCACATATACCAAGCCGTCTCTCGACATGGAATAGGTTTTCTTCTTCTTTACTTCCTTAAAGGTAAAGAGATAGCGTTCGAGCGGCTTTGCCAGTTGTTCTTCCACTTCGGAAGAGGTGGCACCGGGATACACACCCACTACAACACCCTGACGGATAATAAATTCAGGAAATTCCTGTTTTGGCATCTTAACCAATCCGTATATGCCGAGCAATACCAGCAGAAAGATCAATAGCAACGTGATCTGGTTATAACGCATGGCAAGCTCTATGATTCCGCGTTTCTTTTTCATTGTACTTTCACTTTCATGTTCTCACTGATTTTCTGGTAACCTTCGGTTACGACCTGGTCGCCTTCTTTCAATCCGTTCGTTATTTCTATACCGTCAGTGGTCAACGGGCCGGTTACCACCAGCCTTGCCTCTGCCCTTCCGTTATTTACACACCAGACGAAGTTGTTTCCTGTATGGGATATTTGTACGGCATTCACCGGGATAGAAATGACGGGAGACGCAGCATCATCCAACACGTTGACACGGCAAACCATTCCCGGCATCAACAATCCTTTGCCGTTATTCAGCTTGATCCTTGCATCATACGTATGGGAAAGCGGGTCGGCAACTACGCCTTTCTCCGTTATTTGTCCTTCAAAAGACTGGCCACCAAGAGCGGCTACAGTAATCAGGGCTTTCTGTTTATCCAACCTGGCAATTTCTTTTTCCGGTATAGCGATGCGGACATACACCTCGTTGATCTCCAATAAAGTAAGCACAGGAACTCCCGGTTGTACATTCTCACCCGGCTCGACAGTCCGTTTTCCGATCACACCGCTGAACGGGGCATACAAAGAAGCATCTTCCAGATTCTTCCGTGCAATACGTTCCATGGATTGTGCCTGCTGTAATTGACTCTGTACTTCCACCCATTTGATCTCGGGAAGACTTTTACTCTCATAAAGTATCTTCATTCGATCGCAGGCATCCTGTGCCTGAACCAGGGAAGCATGTGCCGCCTCATAAGAGTTTTGAAGCGTCGCCCGGTCGAGCGAGGCTAGAAGTTGCCCTTTATCCACCCGCTGGCCTTCCCTGACAAGTATTCTCTCGACATTTCCCATCACCTGGAAACTAAGGGAAGAGGCCGACATCTCTTCTACTGTTCCTACATAATATTGTTCTTTAACGGAACTCACATCTGCAATCCTGATAACCTTTACCGGGATTTCCCTTTCTGCCGTTCCTTTGTCCTTGCTTCCGGTGCAACTCAGCAGCAGAGATAATAACAAAAGGGTTTCCACGCAATTAACAATCTTCATATTATTCTATTCTTTGATTTGTACTACAAAATAAACAGTGCAAAAGTCGAGAGATTCTTTAGAATACAAAAGGTCTATTTGCTAATCGTATTGTTCTAAAAGTCGCTTACTCCGGGTTGATATTCCAATTCTTTTATGTATGTTTACAGTCAAATAGTAAAAAGATGGATAATACGACCGTACCTGTTATTGATTTCTCTTTTATAGAAAATCTACCCGAGATAGATTATGTGGATACAGACCTTGCCATATTTAATACGCTGGATCATTTTCCGATATTCGAATATCCCAGTCGTATTAAAGCGGCTGCTTTTGCTGTCTGCCTGAGTGGTTCTATCCGTATCAGCATCAATCTGGAAGAATATATTATTACCCAAAATACACTGGTGGTCATCTTACCGGAGCAGATAGTACAACATTATGAACAAAGTGCTGATTTCAAAGGGGTATACCTGGGGGTATCGGAAGATTTTGTCAACAACATAACTCCTAACATACAAAATTTGCTCTCAGCCTTCTTTTATGTCAAGCGGCATCCTTATACCGTACTCACGAATGAGGAGCTGGAGGATCTGGTGGAATACCATGCAATCTTATGGAAACGGGTGAAAAATAAAGACCATGCTTATCAGCGGGAGGTTATACAAAATCTTCTGCTGGCTTTGTTCTACGATATTTGTGATATATTCCGTAAACATGAACCGCAACACACTAATAAGGTATCCAGAAAAGAAGAATTGTTCGAGAAGTTTATACAAACTGTGATGGAGTATTATAAGGAGGAAAGAAGTCTTGGTTTTTACGCCGGTAAACTTTGTATTACTCCAAAATACTTATCCCTGATATCCAAAGATGTCAGTGGAAGATCAGCCGGAGAATGGATCGACCAGTATGTGGTACTGGAAGCAAAGACATTACTGAAATCGACCCGGATGAGTATCCAGGAGATTGCCGATGTGCTGAACTTCGCCAATCAATCTTTCTTCGGCAAATATTTCAAACACCACACCGGCATTTCCCCTAAAGAATATAGAAAAGTATAATCTCTTACAGATACGTGGATAAAACGCCCATCAACGCTTTAATATCGATCGGTTTCGCCAGATAGATATCTTCTCTTTTTGCTACTTTCTACGATCTATTTATCCGCCTACTATAACATCTATTCCATAACGATTAAATATATCCGTACATCGCTGTACAGTTTCTTCTGAAGGTGTTGCCATCGGATATCGGTTCGGATTGTATGTCGTACCTAATTTGTCATGTTTATTTTTTCCAATATCATGGTATAACAATAAATTCACTGTACGGTGTTCCCAGGGTAAGGAAGAGAGAAAAACAGCCGATTGTACCATATTCTCTTCATCGGCATTGATACCTTCGACCAGAGGGATACGGATATAGAACTTATGACCCGCTTCTGCAATCAGGCGTAAGTTAGAAAGGATCAATTCATTTGGGACACCACAATAAAGCTTATGTTTAACCGTATCCATTTGTTTGAGATCTACCAGAAATAGTTCGGAATGCTCCATTACCTCCCTGACTATTTCCGGTCGGGCAAACAATGTCGTATCGACGGCACGGTGAATCTCCAACTCCCCACAACGCCTGAGCAATTCCAACAGCATCTCCGGATGTAATAACGGTTCCCCGCCACAGAAAGTAACGCCTCCCTCCGACCGGTCCATGAAAACCGTTTCCTTCCCGATCTCTTTCATCAGGTAATCGATCGAATATTCTGTTCCGGATATCTCCATTGCCATCGCCGGACAGACTTTCGAACAAGTACCGCACAGGTCACAAAGTGACCGATCGGTCACGATTCCTTCAGAAGTCCATGTTAATGCCTTGTGCGGACAAGCTTTCACGCAAGTTTGACATCCTATACATTTCTTCTTTGTATACAGTTTCTGTTTCCGGCAGGATAATCCTTCCGGATTATGGCACCACACACAGGAAAGCGGGCATCCTTTCATAAAAATAGTCGTTCGGATGCCCGGCCCGTCATTTATTGCATAGCGCTTTATGTCGAATATCAATCCCATTTTTCAGTTGACAATTGACAGTTGACAATTGACAGCTTTAAGGTGTTTTACCTGTCAACTGTCACTTGTCAACTATCAACTAATTAAAAGTTATCCTGCTCCGTACGGGCAATCACATCTGCCTGCAGGTCTGCATTCATATCATTAAAATAATCGCTATAACCGGCCACACGCACCAACAAGTCGCGATAATCTTCCGGACATTTCTGGGCGGCATATAACGTTTCCGTATCCACGATATTGAACTGGATATGATGTCCTCCCAAAGCAAAATAACTGCGAATCAAGGAGGCCAGTTTGGAAATATCCTCCTCCCGTTTCAAGAGGCTCGGGAGGAAACGTTGGTTCAGGAGGGTTCCGCCACTCTTTACCTGGTCCAGTTTACCTAATGATTTGACAACGGCAGACGGTCCGTGCGTATCGGCACCATGAGAGGGAGATGTCCCGTCGGAGATCGCTTTCTCCGCCAAACGTCCGTTAGGAGTCGCTCCCATTACTTTTCCGAAATAAACATGGCAAGTGGTCGACAGCATATTCAGATGGAAACATTCCCCCTTCGTATTCGGCTTTCCTTCAATAGTATCATACAGGTCATTAAAAACTTTAACAGCAATAGAGTCGGCATCATCATCATCGTTACCAAAGAAAGGCGTACGATTCAAAATCGTTTGACGCATCACTTCCGCACCGGCAAAATTGTTAGCCATCGCTTTCAGCATCTCGTCCATAGAGAAACGCTTATCTTCAAACACATGTTTCTTTAAGGAAGAAAGACTGTCGGTAATCGTTCCCAAGCCGGTACATTGTATATAAGTAGTATTGTAACGCGGACCACAATTATAGTAATCACGTCCCTTGGCAATGCAATCGTCAATAAACAGAGAGAGGAAGGTTGCAGGAGCATATTTGGCAAACATACGGTCGATATAATTGCTGACACGCATCTTCATATCCACAAAGTACCGAAGCTGTTTCATAAAGGCAGCATACAGATCATCATAATCTGCGAAATTGTGCGGATCACCGGTTTCCAGTCCTACTTTACGACCCGAAACCGGATCAACGCCATTATGAAGTGTTACTTCCAATATCTTCGGCACATTCAGATATCCGGTCAATACATAGGCCTCTTTACCGAAAGCCCCCACCTCGATACAACCACTGCAACCTCCTTCCCGGGCATCTTGCAACGACTTCCCCTGCCGCATCAATTCCTGGATATACACATCCGGATTAAATACGGAAGGATAACCATGCCCCTGCCGGATCACTTTACATCCGGCACGCAGAAAACGTTCCGGCGTACGGGAGCTGATATGAATAGCACTTCCCGGTTGCAGGATATACAGTTCTTCGATCGTTTCCAACATGATATAGGATACTTCGCTTACTCCGTCGCTACCATCGGCTTTTACTCCTCCGATATTCAGATTGGTGAAATCGTTGTATGTTCCGCTTTCCTTAGCGGTAATACCGACTTTCGGGGGAGCCGTATGGTTGTTTACCTTGATAAAGAAACACGACATCAACTCTTTGGCTTCGGCGCGGGTAAGTGTCCCGGCTGTTATTTCCTTCTCATAGAAAGGTGCCAGATGCTGATCGAAATGCCCCGGATTCATGGCATCCCACCCGTTTAGTTCGGTTATGGTTCCGAGATGGACAAACCAATACATCTGTATAGCCTCCCAATAAGTACGCGGAGCATGAGCCGGAACCCAACGACAGATATCTGCAATCTTACGCAATTCAGCCGCCCGTACCGGATCTTTCTCCGTCATTGCCATCTCATCAGCCAGGTCGGCATGACGTTCGGCAAATAAGATAGCGGCATCACAGGAAATAGACATCGCTGTCAGTTCTTCCTGTTTATCTGTCGCTTCCGGGTCGTTCATGAAATCCAGATCAGCCAATTCTCCGGCTATCCGTTCCTTCAAGTCTAGCAAACCATATCGATATACTTTACCGTCGAGTGCCGTATGTCCCGGAGCACGCTGTTCCATAAACTCAGTGAACATGCCGACCTCATAGGCTTCTTTCCATTCTTTCGGAACATGGCTGAAAATACGTTCCCGTTGTGTACGGCCTTTCCAATAGGGAATGACTTCACGTTCATATGTATCGATATCATCCTGGCTGATCGTATAACGTTGCAAATCACGGGTATTCAACACATGCAGATCCTCTACACTATGGCAAGTCAGCTCTGGGAAAGTAGGAACAGCTTTCGGTGCCGGACCACGTTCACCCACGATCAGTTCGTCCTTACCTATATAAATAGTCTTATACCTGCATATTTCCAGAAAGTTCAACGCCCGCAGGATCGGAATAGGATATTTGCCATAGTTTTCTTTATAGAAACGGGTCTCGATCAGTGCCCGTTCGATGGATAAAGATGGCTCGGCTTCGAAAGAAAGCCGACGTAACCGTTTGATACGGTCGTTCATACCATAAGCATTTGCTTCCACTGCAGGAGCAAAATTAGAGGCACTCTTAGGTACACGCTGAGCTGTTGTCGTACTCATTTTGAATGGTTTATTTATTCGTGCATACACTATACATCAGTACACACAGAGAAACACAGTATTTTTAAAGAAATAATTAAGAATAACAAAAGAATTTACCGCACCACAAGCGGCAATACCTGCGGGAGAGAGAAAATTGTTTAAAGATAGAACATCAAACAATTGAAAAGTTTTCTGTAACCTTTTATAACCATATTATTTACACAGTGTTACACTACCACCGCAAACATAAACACTTTTAAGGAATAAACAAAATTATTGCATCTGTATTTTTTAGTATATTTGCAACAATCAATTTGTTTTCATGGTTATTTAATAAATATATCTTCATGGAAAATCGTTTCTTAGAACTTATTGAGAACAGCATCAAGGAACATTGGGACCTCCCCGCTTTCTCTGATTATAATGGACATACGTACCATTATAAGGATGTGGCCCGTCGTATAGAAAAATTTCATATAATACTCGAACATGCAGGAATCAAGAAAGGAGACAAAGTCGCTTTGATCGGGCGTAACTCGTCCAACTGGGCAATCTGTTTTTTCGGAATCCTGGCGTATGGAGCCGTAGCTGTTCCCATCCTGCACGAGTTCAAGCCGGACAACATCCATCATATCGTCAACCATTCGGGAGCCAAAGCTGTTTTGGCCGGAGCCAACAACTGGGAGAACATGAACGAACAGATGATGCCCGACGTCAAGCTGTTCATGATGCTGGATAATTTTTCCATCATCAAAAGTAAGAACAAGGATGTACGGATGGTCCGTGACAGGATCAATGAATATTTCGGGAAAAAGTACCCCCGTTCCTTTACCTCCGCCGATGTGAAATATCATGTTGAAAAGCCGGAAGAGATGGCAGTACTCAATTATACATCAGGTACGACCAGTTTCTCCAAAGGTGTGATGATTCCTTTCCGTAGCTTGTGGAGTAATACACAGTTTGCCTACGACAACCTGCCTTTTATTCATCCGGGCGACAGCGTGGTCTGTATGCTGCCGATGGCACATATGTACGGACTGGCTTTCGAGATACTTAACTGTGTGAATAAAGGATGTCACATACACTTCCTTACCCGCACACCCAGTCCGAAAATCATCGCAGAGGCTTTTGCACGTGTGAAGCCGACATTGATATTGGCTGTACCTCTTATTATCGAGAAGATAGTCAAGAACAAAATATTCCCCGAACTGGAAAAGCCGCTTATCAAATTGCTACTGAAAGTTCCGTATCTTGACCAGAAGGTGCTTGATACGATTGCCAAAAAATTGAACGATTCTTTCGGAGGCAATTTCGGGGAAGTGGTGATCGGCGGTGCAGCTATCAATAAAGAAGTGGAATCATTCCTGCGTTCGATCCACTTCCGCTACACGGTGGGTTATGGCATGACAGAATGCGGTCCGTTGGTGGCTTACGAACAGTGGGATACTTTCAAACAGGGTTCCGTTGGTCGTATTGTCGACCGTATGGAAGCACGTATCGACTCTGCCGATCCTGAAAACGAAGTAGGAGAAATACTGGTTCGTGGTATGAATGTCATGCTAGGATATTATAAGAATCCGGAAGCAACAAAAGCTGTCATGATGCCTGGCGGCTGGATGCGTACAGGCGACCTGGGAACGATCGATTCCGACGGTTTCCTGTATATCCGAGGACGTAGTAAATCAATGATCCTCGGACCAAGTGGACAGAATATCTATCCGGAAGAGATAGAAGACCGTTTGAATAATATGCTTTATGTTTCCGAATCGCTAATAATCTCTCAAGGCGGTAAACTGATTGCCCTGATTTGTCCTGACTGGGAACAAGTTGATAAAGCCGGTATCCAGCACTCTGAAATAGAGGTGTTGATGCAACAAAACATCAACCAACTGAATAATGAGATGCCGACGTATAGTAAAGTTTCCTGCTTCAAATTATATCAGGAAGAATTTGAAAAGACGCCGAAACGTAGTATAAAACGGTATTTGTATCAGCCTGTAGAAGAGAGTTAATTTTACTCAAGGAGAACGCCATGCTACATCCTTGTCCTAGTCTATATAACAACAGTGACACCGGATTCATTTACCTGAGTCACTGTTGTTCGTTTATTTATCAACGGAATTACTTTCTTCGCAATCTTTGTGACACTGATTTTGAAAATAATCGGTAATTCGGCTTATCAGCATTTAATGCTCAATTCGCGTAATACGTCCCGAATCTTTTCAAACGTTGTAATACGTGTCGGAACCAGCGGCAAACGCAATTTGTTTTCAATGAATCCCATTGCATTCAACATACTTTTAGCTCCGGCAGGATTACCATCTACAAACAGCAGTTCGAATAATTCGGTGAAGCGATGGTGTATAGTCCGGGCATGATCATAATCTCCGGCCAACGCCAAACGCACCATACGGCTGAATTCACGCGGGAAAGCATTACCGATAACGGAAATAACGCCGATAGCTCCTAACGTAATCAACGGGAATGTGATGCCATCGTCACCCGAAATAACATTGAAATTGGTCGGTTTATTTTTGATAATATCATCCATCTGTGTGATATTTCCAGAAGCCTCTTTCACAGCAATCACATTCTTGAACTCACGTGCAATGCGAAGTGTCGTGGCAGCAGTCATATTTACGCCCGTTCTTCCCGGTACGTTATATAACACGATCGGAAGTTTTGTTGCTTCGGCAATAGCCTTGTAATGCTGATAAATCCCTTCCTGTGAAGGTTTATTATAATAAGGCACGACAGACAGGATCGCGTCGATACCATCGAAGTTATCATTCTTTAATTTCTCAACAATCGTACGGGTACAGTTGCCACCAAGACCTAAAACAATAGGTATACGGCCATTCACTTTTGTTACGACAAGGCTGATAATTTTCTTTTTTTCTTCTTCAGTGAGGGTTGGAGTTTCCGCAGTAGTTCCTAACACTACCAGATAATCGGTCCCGTTCTGCACCTGGTAATCAACCAGTTTGCCTAACGCATCATAATCCACACTTTCGTCTTCTTTAAAGGGAGTGATCAAAGCCACACCCATTCCTTTCAAATTTATGTCTGCCATGGGGAAAATATTCCTTTTTTGTTATTTAGCACTGCAAAAATAACGAAATTATATCATTTGGAGCGGATTGTTTGCAAATAAAATAATATATGTCCGAATATATGCTTTATATCAGCGTTTTCTGTCACAGAAATAGTAAGATCGTATAAATCAAGTTCACTGCTCCTTGCCCCGACTTTGAAAGTCCCAGGATGCTTCAGCAACAAATACTGCATGGTATAATTATCCCCTCGTGTAAGGTCGATAAGTATATCCGCATCACATGAACAGAACTTCTTCTCTATTTCATCCGCAGGCATATACCACATATCCAGATCTGTTTTTGCATGAATGACCATATACGACGGATCCATTTCGGGAACCGTATCGCCGGAAACATATACACAAGCTTTTGTATTTTTCTGCTGCGAGCGTAATGTTTCCAGGCAAGGCTCGACAATATCCTTATCCTCGACATTGAACAATACCAGGATATGGCGTGCATCCTTCAAAGTGCAGAAATAACTCTGACGCTTTCCGGCCTGTTCTGCCAGTCCTTTTACTTTTTTACGGATGAAATGGTTCGTCAGTTTCATTCTGCCAACATATTTAAGAATTCATTCTCATTGATAATCTTTACTCCCAGCTTGGCTGCTTTTTCCAGTTTTGCCGGACCCATATTTTCTCCGGCAAGGATATAATCCGTTTTGCCGGAAACAGAACCGCTGTTTTTGCCGCCATGCTGTTCAATCATCGCTTTATATTCATCACGCGAATGCTGTGAGAAAGTTCCGCTGATCACGATCGTCAAACCTTTCAGTTTGTCAGAACGATTTGCCAGTACTTCTTCCGCCACCGCCATCTGTAATCCGGAAACCTGCAGACGGGCAACCAATATGCGATTGTTCTCGTCGGCAAAATAATCCACTACACTGCGCGCGATACGTTCGCCAATCTCATCCACTTCCGTCAATGTCTCCAACGATGCTTCCTGTAATTGCTGCATCGAATGGAAGGCAGAAGCCAAACGTTTCGCCACAGTCTCACCGACATAACGGATACCTAACCCGAATAACACCCGTTCAAACGGCACCTGCTTGGATTCCTCCAGGCTGGCCATCAGGTTACGGGCACTTTTCTCCGCCCAACGTTCCAAACGCAACAGGTCTGCCACCTGCAGCGTATACAAGTCTGCCACGTTTTTAACCAAGCCTGCTTCATACAGATCCTCCACTGTCTCGGGTCCCATGTTTATATTCATTGCCCGGCGGGTAACGAAATGTTCGATACGACCTTTTATCTGGGGAGGACAACCGGATTCATTTGGACAGTAGTGAGCCGCCTCTCCTTCGGGACGGTACAAAGGTGTACCGCATTCCGGACAAGTCTTGATGAAAGTGACCTTCGCCCCCAACAACATCGAACGGGAATCAACATCGACACCCACGATCTTAGGGATGATCTCTCCTCCTTTCTCTACATATACATTATCTCCCAGATGCAAATCCAGACCTTCTATGATATCCGCATTATGTAAAGAAGCACGCTTCACGGTCGTTCCGGCAAGCAATACAGGCTCCAGGTTGGCTACCGGAGTAACCGCCCCCGTTCGTCCTACCTGGAAAGATACAGAGTTCAGACGGGTTACCGCCCGTTCTGCCTGAAATTTATAAGCGATCGCCCAGCGAGGACTTTTAGCCGTGAATCCCAGATTCTTCTGCTGGCGAAGCGAATTTACTTTCAGAACGATACCGTCTGTTGCTACCGGCAGGTTTTTCCGTTCCACATCCCAATAGGCTATGTAGTCGAAAATATCCTGCAAACTATTGCACTTACGGATAACATCAGGTATTTTAAATCCCCAGGTACGGGCCATCTGCAAGTTTTCATAATGGCCTTCGGCGGGAAGGTTTTCACCCAGCAAATAATATAAATAAGCATCCAGCTTACGTGAAGCCACAATAGCCGGATTCTGCTGTTTCAATGTTCCTGACGCAGCATTACGGGGATTGGCAAAAAGCGGTTCTTCCTGCTCTTCGCGTTCTTTGTTCAGACGGTCGAATTCCGCCCACGGAAGTAATATCTCACCTCGAATCTCAAAATTAGCGGGATAATTCTCTCCACGCAATCTTAAAGGGACAGAACGGATTGTCTTTACGTTCGCCGTCACATCATCTCCACGAGTTCCGTCACCACGGGTAACGGCACGCACCAGTCGTCCGTTCTCATAGATCAACGAGATGGAAGTTCCGTCATATTTCAATTCGGCAACAATCTCAAAAGGTTCGTTCAAAGCACGTTCCGTCCGCTCATAAAAATCACGTATCTCTTCTTCGGAATAGGTATTCCCCAAAGAAAGCATCGGATACTGATGCACAACCTGTTCAAATTCCTTAGACAGGTCGCTTCCCACTCGTTGTGTAGGCGAATGCGGATCGGCAAATTCAGGATGAGCTTCCTCCAATGCCTGTAATTCTTTCATCTTCTCATCAAACTCACGGTCTGATATAGTCGGTGCGGAAAGCACATAATAATTGTAATTATGTTGCTCCAGCTCATCACGAAGTGCTTTAATCTTTGCCTCCATATTAAAAAAGTTGACAGTTGACAGTTGACAAGTGACAGATAAAAACAGTTTAGAAAACTGTCAACTGTCACTTGTCAACTGTCAACCGATTAATATACCAGTTTTACATTATCAATCCAGAACGTATTTCCGGGAGAACCGATATAGGCTCCTCCATGACTTGAAGTGAACTGCAGAACCATATGCGTCGGTTCTTCATTTTCTTCCGCCCAGCCGATCTCCTGGATAGGGACACTCTTCCCCTGGCTATTCATCGTATAACGTTCTTCAACCTGTACGCACATGTACGGTTTGTAATCGGAATGGGAAGATATATCTCCATACATGATCGGATAAGTAGCATCGTTCACCCAACCGTCTGTCGATGAGATATAACGCTGAACCATGGTTCCGACACGTTTGGCATATACATTTCCTTCCTTATCCTCCCAACGTTTCTGCAAAAACAAGATGGCAGCGATAGAATCCTGCCCCGCCACTTTCGACTTACGGCTGAATCCCGTACTACGGATACGATCTTTTTCAGGTGCCGCCTTGATCTTATAATCAAAACGGATTGCTTTCGGTTTTTTTGTAAACGGAACACCACTTCCCAACATGCTCTGCGGGTTCTTCGTTCCTTTGATCGGTTCATGCACTACACCCAGAAAAACAGAACCGGCTGCAACCACTTCAATATCGACCAGACCAAACACCTTTACACTTTCCATACGCGTTTCCAACCGGGCACACCAGCCATCATCTCTTCTTTCAGGGAAAACTGAAGTATTCGTTTTTACAACTCCCGCCACTTTCGCCATCACATTGGAGTTCGCCCACGGTGAACCTCCCCGGTTATGATAAGCGATATTACCGACAATCGTATCGGTCGGTCCCAGTTCATAAAGATGCTTTTTGTTTCCACCGATAATCCCCGATTCCTGAATCTCACGGACAACCCATTGATCCATATCTCCAAACGCAAAAGGAACTACCTTTTCTTGTCCGGCCATCGTGGATAGCTGACTGCCCGCAAACAAAAATAATAATATATTCTTTATAGAATTCATAAGCTTTGCTTAAAAGTTGAAAGAATATTATAAAGAATATCCCCACTCTTTCAGAGCCATTCCCCAGTTCTCTTCCACGATCTTCACCGTACGGTCATCGTATTTGTACTGGTTCTTTTTATATCCCTTCTTCTTACCCAGATATTTTCCGATCTCGTCTTTTGACGCTTCAAAACCCGGCAGGTTTAATTTACGGTAAATATCTTCGGTCATGGCATAAGCATCCTGTTCGAAATCCTCAAACTTAACTTCCACCAGATTACCTTCAGGGATTAGCCCTTTCTGTTCTTCAAATTTGTAGAACAAGCGGCGGTATACTTCAATAAGATTGCTTTCAATCTGTTCATTAGTGATATCCTGCAAACGAAGCGGCTGTATCGTATTTGTAAAGAAACTCCGTGTACTTTCAAATACGGTATAAGGATTACGCTTCAAATAAATAAATTTAGCATTCGGAAACATCTCCAGCAATGTCTTTACGCGTCCGGTATGCGGCGGGTTCTTACTCAGAAACTGAGAACCGTGCGTATTCCAGAGCGATATCTTGACAAGCTTCAGGAATGTTTCCTTGAATATTTCCAGTTCGTGTGCTGTGACATTGTCAAACAAAAGATACCGGTCGCAATACTCCAGCATGTGCTTCGGGAAAAACCAAAAATTATAATAAGTATACGGCATCATGTTTGCCAGTGCAAACTCTTCTTCCTGAGGAAGATCGACCTTCAACTCCATATTGTCGGTAGGACGTTTGTCGGGCATCAGGAATGACATATTCTTCTTAAAGAATGGCTGTCCCCAAAGCATCAGATTCGGAAATACCGTCTGATAAGTCGTATTGTAGCCAAAATGCTTGTCACACGAAAACACATTGTGTACAAATGTCGTACCACTGCGCCAATGGCCCAGAATGAATACCGGATCCATTTCCAGCGGCTTGTCCGCTATCTTACGATAACGGGCATCTTCGAAAGGTTGCAGTAAACTAAGCAGACGGCATACCGATTTTGTCAGATAATACTTGTTGCGAAAACCTTTATCGATCGTTTTATCGGCTGTCACAGCCTTGAACGTCTTCCAGTCCGCACCAACCAGCGTATTGATTGGCAATTTATCAAATTCCAGCAACCCCATAAGTTATTTCTTTTCAGTTATACATTTCACAGGAACGCCCTGGCGTCCTAATTCCTCACATATCGTACGAATGGCATCGTAATGCTCTTCACCTATACCCAGTTCCGGCAGATCCAATACAGCCAAAGCATCTTCCGTAACCATGTCTTTGGCATCCACCCGGTCGATGATCATTCCGACAGCCGACGTATTATTGGTTATCGGATCGATCAGGATAAATGCTCCTGTCTGCTTATTCTTCTGATAAGGATCGAAGAACAACTCTTTACCGGTAGTAAAAACGACACGGGCGATCTCGTTCAGTTTCATAGGCAAACTCTCAATAGTCAACTGTCCATTATCAACGGACAACTGTTCCATTGTATTGACATTCACCTTATAACGGATACTATCTACACGGGCACGTGTCAGATTCGTCGTGTGTTTGATATAGAACTGTTTGGACATGTCCATCGCTTCTTCATCCATCCATACGAGCATAGCTTCGAAGTTACGGTCTCCCATCGGCAAATTATCCGGATGTACCAGCATCTCGCCACGCGACACGTCTATTTCATCTTCCAACGTAATGGTAACACATTGGGGTGGGAAAGCATAATCCAGTTCGCCATCATACGTCACGATACTTTTTACTTTCGATGTTTTGCGTGAAGGTAAAGCCATTACCGTATCTCCTTTTCGGATGATGCCACTGGAAACTTTTCCACAGAACCCACGGAAGTCCAGGTTCGGACGCAATACATACTGCACCGGATAGCGGAAATCCTCGAAGTTGCGATCCTGGTCGATAGGCACTGTTTCCAGAAAATCCAGTAGAGAAGGACCGTCATACCAGGGAGTACGGTCGCTCTTATCCACTACGTTATCACCGTCCAGGGCGGAAAGCGGGATATAAGTGATATCCGGGATATTCAACGGAGCCACGAACTCTTTATAGTCGGATACGATCTGATCGAATATCCGTTTGTCGAAATCGACCAGGTCCATTTTATTCACAGCCAATACAACGTGCTTGATACCCAGTAGAGACACCAGATAAGTATGGCGACGTGTCTGTGTGATCACACCGGTACGGGCATCGACCAGAATGATAGCCAGATTGGCTGTCGAACCGCCGGTTATCATGTTGCGGGTATATTGTTCATGCCCCGGAGTATCAGCAATGATAAATTTACGGTTATTCGTACTGAAATAACGGTAAGCCACATCGATCGTAATACCCTGTTCACGCTCTGCTTTCAGACCATCCAGCAATAAAGCATAGTCGATATGATCGCCGGCATTTCCCATACGCTTACTGTCGCGTTCGAGTGCATCCAACTGGTCCTCGTATATTTTTTTACTGTCAAACAACAGACGTCCGATCAAAGTCGATTTACCGTCGTCCACCGAACCTGCCGTAAGGAAACGAAGCAAATCCTTCTGCTCGTCCCTGTCCAGAAATTCTTTTATATTTAATGTTGCCATAGTTTTATGAGTTGACAATTGACAGTTGACAGTTGACAGATAAAAACAGCTCTTAAAACTGTCATCTGTCAATTGTCAACTGTTAACTAATTAAAAATATCCTTCTCTTTTCTTTTGTTCCATGCTGGCATCCTGATCGAAGTCGATCACACGGGTCGTACGTTCGCTCTTGGTGGTTGTCATCATCTCTTCCACGATCTTTTCGATCGTATCGGCCTCACTGTCTACAGCCCCTGTCAACGGCCAGCAACCAAGTGTACGGAAACGAACCATACGCATCTTGATCTGATCGCGATACTGTTCCGGCAGACGGTCGTCGTCAGCCATGATCAGGTTACCGTCAAGCTCGACGATAGGCCGTTCTTTGGCATAATACAACGAAACGATAGGTATATTTTCCAAACGGATATATTGCCAGATATCCAGTTCTGTCCAATTGGATAGCGGGAATACGCGGATACTTTCACCTTTATGGACACGGGCGTTATAGATATCCCATAATTCCGGACGCTGATTCTTCGGGTCCCACTGATGGAACTTGTCACGGAAGGAGTAGATACGCTCTTTCGCACGGCTCTTTTCCTCGTCACGACGGGCACCACCGAAAGCGGCATCAAATTTATATTTATCGAGGGCATGCAGTAAAGCCTGCGTTTTCATCAGGTCGGTATGCACTTTACTACCATGCGTAAAAGGCCCGACACCAGCGTGAAAGGCCTCCATATTCGACTCGACAATCAGGTTCCAACCGAACTTTTTCGCATACTCATCGCGAAACTGTACCATCTCCTTGAACTTCCATTTGGAGTCGATATGCATCAAAGGAAACGGCACTTTCCCCGGAGCAAAGGCTTTCTCTGCCAACCGGACCATCACAGACGAATCTTTACCGATAGAATAAAGCATCACAGGATTCTCAAATTCAGCAGCAACCTCCCGTATAATATGGATGGATTCTGCTTCCAGCTCCTGCAAATGACTTAATTTGTAATCTGACATAGTTATATTTGTTATTATTATTATTTCTATACTTTTACTTTAGGCAATATCAACCCTAATAATTTATTTACCGACTCTTCCAGACTCAACACAGATGTGTCCAGCGACAATGCCGGGTGTTCCGGTGCTTCGAACGGAGCCGAAACACCGGTAAAATCTTTAATTTCTCCCCTACGGGCTTTTGCATATAATCCTTTCACATCGCGACGTTCACATTCTTCAATCGGTGTGTTCACGTAGATTTCCAGGAAATTCTCTTTTCCTATGATAGACGAAGCCATCTCCCTCAAATCGTTGTTCGGACTGATAAAAGCCGCTATGGTTATAACACCGGTATCGATAAACAGTTTACTTACCTCTGCTATACGACGGATATTCTCGACACGATCTTCCGGCGAGAACCCTAAATTATTATTGATCCCGCTCCGGATATTATCTCCGTCCAGAATACGGCATAACAAACCACGCTGATGCAATTCACGCTCCAACGCAATGGCAATCGTACTTTTACCCGAACCGCTAAGCCCGGTGAACCAAACCATCACACTTCGTTGTCTTAATAAAGTTTCTTTATCCTCCCGCCCCATCATCCGGTCGAAGATCGGATAAATGTTATTTGATTGTGTATTACTCATTTTATTTTTTATTTCCCCTTTTACTAGAATTTCCAGATCATTGGTATTACAAACACAGAGATCAGGAATGTGATCAGGTTCAACGGCAATCCGATACGGACAAAGTCGGTGAACTTATAACTACCGATACCCTGCACGATCAGATTGGTCTGATAACCGATCGGAGAACTGAAGCTGGCCGATGCAGCCATACAAATCACTACAAAGAAAGGCGTCGGATTGACTCCCAACTGAGTAGCGACAGATAGTGCGATCGGAAAACTCAAAGCCGCCGCCGCATTGTTTGTGATCAGTTCCGTGAATATATTCGTAATAATAAAGATAATGGCAAGTAAGGCATACGGTCCGAAGTTATCCGCCATGCTGATAATATAGCTGGCAACCAACGACGCAAAGCCGGAATTCTCCATCGCTTTACTGATCGCAAAAGCACAGGCGATCGTAATCAGGATATCCCATGAAATATATTTCGTATATTTTTTAGGTGGAAATATCTTTGTCCAGGCCATAATGATCGTCGTGATACAAACGAAGAAAAACATATCCAGCCTCATATTCGGGATAGCCTCTTTCACAGCCGGCAACTCACCGACCGTTGCACCGACGATCATAAAGATCAGCAAACCTAAAGCCAACCAACGCTTCTTTTTCGACACCGGTTCCGTATTCTCACTACCGTTTGCCAACATCAGGAAGACACTCGATTCTCCCCAGGTCGGAATAAACGTATCGTCAGCCCAAAGAACCAACGTATCTCCCTCATGCAAAGTAACTTTATCGAGATCGTGAGTAAAACGTTCTCCCCCGCTTTTCACCTCCTTCACGATCGCACCGTAATGACGGGTGAAATTAAACTCCCCCAATGTTTTATTAATACCGGGAAAACGGGAACCTAACACCGCTTCTACCCGGTGCAGATTGCCGGGACTACCTTCCTCTTCTTCTTCCGTATAATTGTCCTGACGGGAATCTGGTAATAATCTATTGGAAAAAGCAAACAAATATAACATACCGGCTATAGCGATAAAAACTCCGACTTTTCCCAATTCAAACATGGTGAAACCTTCATAACCGGCATCTATCACCATGCCATGAACAACCAGGTTGGTAGATGTTCCGATCAGCGTACAAATACCTCCCAATATGGTTACATAGGAAAGAGGGATAAGGAATTTAGTTGCCGGAAGTTTTACAGATTCTGCCCACCGTTTAATAATAGGGGCAAAAATAACAACTACAGGAGTATTATTAAGAAACGCAGACACAAATGCTATAGGAGGCAACATGCGAACCTGTGCTTTCAAAACCGTCGTTTTTCCTTCCGGAAGAAGTTTTTTGATCAATTGCCCCAAGGCTCCGCTTTGGCGTATCCCCTCACTCACCAGGAAGAGCATAGCAACCGTTATCATTCCCTTATTACTGAAACCCTCCAGCATTTCTTTGGGAGTCAATATACCGACGACCAGAAATAATACCACAACGGAAAGTAGTATCATTCCCGGTCGCATCCTGTCCCATACTAATGCCGCAACCATTCCGGCCAGGGCCATCAATACAAATAATATCTCGAAGTTCATTATGTACCTAATCTGTCTAATTTTCTCAGATAAGGTGCAAATGTAATAAGAAAATTAACGTTATTCGTACGTAAAAGATCTATTTTAGACTTATTGACCAAAATAATCAGCAAATGGAAGAAAGGGGTTTTACAATGAACCAGGGGTTATGTAAATCCTCTTTGTTGTATTTCAACGGAGTTCGCCCATCAATATGAAAGACATCGCATCCGGCTCCTCTTGCGATAGCATGACCAGCAGCTGTATCCCACTCCATCGTCGGTGCAAAACGGGGATAAATATCGGCACTACCTTCTGCTACCAGGCAGATTTTCAAGCTACTGCCACTACTGATAAGCGTAACCGGCTGGCCTTGTTTCCGCAGGTTTTCAATAAAATCCGTTGTCTCCAGACTCTGATGTGAACGAGAGGCAACAACAACAATTCCCTGGTGTGCCATAGAGACAGGCAGACGGCTTGCATTTTGCATGATCTCATCCATAGAAGGCTGATGATCGCAATCCGCCACCAGCTTATATGCGCCCAAAGAATCCGCCGAGAAATACAACTCTTTTCGTACCGGAACGTAAATAACTCCCAGAACAGGTACACCTTTTTGGATCAAAGCGATATTCACAGTAAACTCACCGTTCTTTTTGATAAATTCCTTGGTCCCGTCCAACGGATCCACCAGCCAGAATGTTTCCCACGAAGAACGTTCGGCATAGGGAATATCCTTTCCTTCTTCACTCAATATCGGATACGGAGTTACGGAAAGAACGTTCATAATCAGTTTATGAGCTGCTTTGTCGGCTTTCGTCAAGGGAGAATTATCGGCTTTGCGTTCAATTTCAAAATCAGATGCAGGATCTGTATAAATATCCATGATAGCTTTCCCGGCGTCTATCGCTGCCCGGACAGCAATGTAAAGATTGTTCGAATAGTTCATCATCACTCATATCTATTAAGTTTGTAATAATACAAATATAATGCTTTTTCCGAACAAAACCATCTATGGAAGCTATTTTATTTCAAACGCTACAAACTATTCACGCATTCTCAGGCATCCAGCAGGACCAAATTGTATTTCTGACTACCGACACCTATTGCCTCTGCATGCTCAAGGGTATGGATACCGTGTCGCGACTCCATCCGTTCGATCAAATGCTTTCGTCCTTCATCCGGTGAGTTGTATACCATATCCACACAGGCCTTATCCAATGCGACCGGGTCAAGAGAAGCCAGAATGCCTACATCTGCCATTTGCGGATCAGCCGGGTGGGAATCACAATCGCAATCTACCGACAACTTATTCATCACGCTGATATAAAGTATTTTGTCGCCGCAATGGTCGGCAACAGCTTTGGCGGCTTCAGCCATCGATTCCAGAAACAAATCTTGTTCGGGAAGATTTCCCCACATCTCCGAGGCATTCCGAGTCATACCGGCAGAATGTATCCAGGCTTTACCGGAAGAAGATGCAATACCGATAGATATATTCTTTATAGCACCACCGAAACCTCCCATCGCATGCCCTTTAAAATGAGAAAGAACAACCGTGAAATCGTAGTTTGCATAATGCGAACCGACAAAGTCTTCTTTTAGATGCGTCCCACCTTTTACCGGCAAACTGATCTCTCCTTCCTCATCCATGATATCCACTTTAGCGATAGAGGTAAACCCATGATCCGCAGCCGCTTTCAAATGACTCTCCGTATCAGATCGTCCACCGCCGTAAGCGGTATTACATTCGACAATGGTACCATTTACTTTCCGTACCAAGTCACCAATAAGTTCCGGTTTCAGGTAATTATTTCCACCGGGTTCTCCTGTGCTTAGTTTCACCGCTACTTTTCCTGTAACCGAACGTCCGAGTGCCTCATAAATACGCACCAGGCTCCGGGGAGAAATTTCACGCAACATATAAACTGTTGCAACTTCTCCGAACGGGTTATTTGTGTGTCCTTCTTCTCCCGCCTCTTCACCCGACCTGCCATTTGCCGAACAGGCTGATAACGGAATCAGATTCGATGTTAACAAAACGCCTCCGGCTGCTACCGAAGCCTTAATAAATCCACGCCGCGTAAATGACGACTTCTTTCTTTTTCCACTCATAAGTAATACATTTTATTTTAATGCAAATGTATCTGTATTCCTACTTTTAACTTGTACCTATATTACATATATTTTTACCCAAATCACTGTTTTACTTTAATTCTTCGAATAACACAATAAACATCTATAAACCAACGTTTAATACATCAAGAAAGTAATTATTAACTTTAAACATATAAGAAATGAAACCATTAAAATCGGTATTTAAGTTTTGGCAAGAAATTATTTTTATAGTTTCAACCGGATCATTGCTTATTGGAAGTACAAAAGGCGTTATCAATTCGCAGTCAATGGATATATGGGATATTTTGCTCGTATGCTGGGTACTTCCTTTATTTATTTGCCTTATAGGACAATTTTTCTGGAAAAAGAAAAGCCTGGCTATCATCCTATCCGTACCTCTGGGATTAAGTTCCGTGATTACTATTTTTATGGCTTTGTATGGTATATTCAATAGTCCGTCTTACAGAACGGAAAGTATTGCGATGCTTATCATCGGAACAGTCTTAGTGCTAGCGGCGTTAAAAATGCCTTTTAAATATGATGTTAATAAAGTACATGTGGAATCCTAACGCAGGATAGTAGACTAAAATCGTTAAACTACATTATTTTTGTCGGCAAATAATTAGAGAGTAAACCTCATTCAAAAATAAACAACAAAAGGGACAACCCTTTTTATTATTAACTATAAACCGAGTCAACCCTTTTTATAAATTGGACAGAAAGTAGTCAACTAAAATCGTTAAACAACACCTTGAAAGTGTTTCATTATGTAGAAACAAGTGTTTCTCCTAAGTGAAACAACTGTTTCATCATAATGAAACAATAAATTCACCCCTATGAAATAACCGGTATAACTTTATAAGGAATTCAATTTCCCTTCAGTATTCTTCATTTGAAATACAAAGCATACACACAGATTGAAAGCTAAAATATGATATTAGTGTTAGCGGCGGCCGGTATACACAACACAGTTAATCCATCTCTACCACCCGATAAACTTAAATAAAGACACAACAGCAACACTACAAAATACCTTTATTTTATTATTTTTGTACAAGAGAATCATCATCCGGCTATCAAACGGATATAAACAACAAAATAATGGAAAAAGCGAACATCACGTTATACACAGTAATCGGCAATCCGGACCGTATCGCAACCGCTATCCGGGATCGATTCAAAGAGATGACAAAAGAGCTTACATCAGAAAACGGAACTATCATCCTGACACTTGCCGATAACTCTAACATCACTTTCAATGTCAGCCATCAACAGGATAAACCGGACTTTATTTCATCGCATACAGTCGGCATGGCCAACTATTTTGCTTCCGCCCAGACACCATTGGTCGAACTGAAAGAAAATGTACTGCGCCAAATCCGCGTATTCAACTGTATAACCGGTATTATATTCGAAGTCGATGATAACGAAGACCGAACGAACTATATCATCAATTGCCTTTTCGCCGTCGCCAACGATGTGAACGGCTTCCTGCTCTATCCTAATATGCAGATATATACGAAAGAGGGGAAACTACTGTTCTCTATCCAGGGCGAAACCCAACTGACAGAGTTTATCCCGATCGGCAATGCAGACCTGTTGGATGCGAACCGTCCGAAAGAGGCTCCGGCCGATGTGGAAAGACGTTTACGTTCTATAGCACTCCTTGAAGCAAGAAATATTCCTTATATGGAACATTTACACAGCGAGGCGCTGGAAAGCGAAGTTAAACTGAGAAGCCGCGAAGAAATGGTGAAACGGGCGGCAGCATTATTCGCCGTTGCGGTTTATTCGGAAGTGATGTTATCGGAAGACTCCGACCGGAAAGCAGCACTCTCCTATTTTAATAAAATGGATGAATTATACGGAGTAAAATCATATATTACACCCGCTGAAGTTGCATATATCAATAACCCGGAGCCGGAAGAGCAAGAATGTATACAGTTTGGATGGCGATATGAATGTTGCGGCGTACTACTTTGGGCTGCCGGTGTGGTAGACGATCTGTCTTATCCTTCCACTATCATCGACGTCCCCGTCCTTGCTGCCATTTTCTGGCAACATAAAAGTATCAAAGATTTACTTTCCAAGGGATTTGCACGCCCCGAAACTGAAATACTGGATGCCGCCGATATGACATTACGTTATGACTGGGCTTGCGTGGATGCACGTATTCATGGAAAAGAAGCGCCTGCCTCACTCGACGGAGGAGTCGTCATGGAACGTCATTATGCTTTCAACTGGATCATCGGAGCTAATAACGGAGCCGATTGGGATCATATTCAACCGAACACATAAGAAACAAGATTCTAACAATGCATAAAGAAACAACTATGGATAAGATAAAAACCGGATTAGCGGCCTACGGAATGTCAGGACAAGTTTTTCATGCGCCGTTTATCAGCACGAACCCCCACTTTGATTTAACGGCTATCACAGAACGCAGCAAAAACCTGGCAAAAGAACGTTATCCCGAAACACATATTGCGCGTAGTTTTGATGAGTTGCTCGACATGAACGACCTGGAACTGATCGTAGTCAACACTCCCGACAGTTCCCATTACGAATATGCCCGTCGCGCACTCGAAGCCGACAAGCATGTAATCGTAGAAAAGCCATTTACACAAACCGTAGAAGAGGCAAACGAGTTGGTAACCCTTGCTACAGAAAAAGGTCTGACATTAAGCGTCTACCAAAACAGACGCTGGGACAGCGATTTTCTAACAGTAAAAGAGATATTGGATAAAAAATTAACGGGTAGGTTGGTTGAGTTCGAATCGACCTTTCCCCGTTTCCGTAATTTTATTAAACAAGGAAGCTGGAAGGAAACAGGCGAAGCCGGAGGCGGAATAACTTACAATCTGGGAGCGCATCTGATAGATCAGGCGGTGCAGTTATTCGGTATGCCGGAAGCCGTCTTTGCCGATATTGCGGTTCTACGTGACAACGGGTTGGTCGATGATTATTTCATTATTCATTTATTAAGGCCGTCGAAAGCACCGGATGTGAGAATTACATTAAAAGCCAGCTACCTGATGTGCGAACGGGAGCCGCGGTTCACGCTGCACGGGACAAACGGATCATTCGTCAAATATGGCCTCGACAGACAGGAAGCCGACCTGACAAACGGCGTAATGCCTGATACGCCGCATTGGGGAGAAGAAGATCCCGAAATCTGGGGACTGCTGCATACAGAAAAAAACGGCCTGGATATACAGGAGAGGTATCCGAGTATTCCGGGTAATTATGGCGCCTTTTACGAAAACATTTACCAGCATATCCGTAACGGGGAGACTTTGCTAAGTGATGCCCGTGGAGTGATAAATGTAATACGCCTGATCGAAGCTGCCAGGGAAAGCAGCCGATCAGGAAATATCTTAAATTTGAAACCGTAACAAAAGCGCGCTTTACTCTTATCAAGTTTTTTACATAACGGATGGCACAACAGTACTATCCGTTATATATAATTACACCATCCGAATGATATTTTCTATGCTACTTCTTTATCGCCGACACCAACAACATCATCGGTCTGCGCAACTCGTCACGCATCCCTGGAATCGTTTCCAACAGAGCCGCATCCGGCTCCGGCTCAATTAATCCGGTAATCTCAAAGTCGGCTTTTATCAAACCATTTACATAGGTTGTCAATGTCTTATGATATTTCACGACATCTTCACCCAAAAAGACAGCATTCCGCTTTCCTTCCGTAAAATAACGATCTACGGGCCAATGAAGGATTTTACCCTCCTGGTCATACTGCCAATCCTGTGTGCCGTAAGCAGTAAAAACAGGATGCTCGACAGAAAAAACAAACGAACCTCCTTTTGATAAACACCTGTGAACATCGCGACAAATCGTATCGAATGATTCCAGATAATGAAATGTCAACGAACTGACAACCACATCAAACGTATCAGGATCATAATCAAAATCTTCCACTGCCATGCATTTATATTCGATTAAAGGAGAAGCATTCCTTTTCCGTGCTTCTTCCAGCATCTTTTCCGAAATATCAATACCTACAACCGAAATAGCTCCATGTTCCACCGCATAAATACAATGCCAACCGAATCCGCATCCCAGATCGAGCACCCGTTTACCCTGAAAGTCCGGCAGCATCTTCTTCAGCACATGCCACTCTCCTGCCCCCTTTAACCCACTTACAGAGCGCGACATCTGACTGTATCGACTAAAGAACTTCTCATCATCATACTTATTCTCTTTCATAACTTAAAATGTATTATCATATACAAAACAAATAACCCCTTGTAAGGGAACGGTCAAAAGTAGAGAAATTATCTGAAAAACGATCCTCAATCCCATAAATATAACTTGCTCATTATTTCCAGATTATAATTATATTTTGATAACAATTTAGCTATATATACAGATATTTATCGTAAATTTGCGACGATTCTCTCTAAAATAGCAAGTAGAGAGCTCATTGCAATAACCAATTTTACATGTAATGAAACAAGACAAGATCATTTTCGACATCATTGAGAAAGAACATCAGCGCCAGTTAAAAGGAATCGAGCTGATTGCTTCTGAAAACTTTGTGAGCGACCAGGTGATGCAAGCCATGGGTAGCTGTCTGACCAACAAATACGCCGAAGGTTATCCCGGCAAGCGCTATTATGGTGGTTGTGAGGTAGTAGACCAAAGCGAGACGATTGCTATCGAACGGTTGAAACAAATCTTCAATGCTGAATGGGCAAACGTTCAACCTCATTCAGGAGCACAGGCTAATGCTGCTGTATTCCTGGCAGTTCTTAATCCCGGGGACACATTCCTCGGTTTGAATCTGGCTCATGGCGGGCACCTTTCACATGGTTCTCCAGTAAATAGTTCAGGTATCTTATATAGAGCAACAGAATATAATGTAAAAGAAGAAACCGGACGTGTCGACTACGACCAGATGGAAGAAGTAGCACTTCGTGAAAAACCGAAACTGATCGTCGGTGGCGGTTCTGCTTATTCACGTGAATGGGATTACAAACGCATGCGCGAAATCGCTGATAAAGTAGGTGCATTATTGATGATCGACATGGCCCACCCGGCTGGTCTGATTGCTGCCGGCTTGCTGAACAATCCGCTGGAATATGCTCACATCGTAACTTCTACGACACATAAGACATTGCGTGGTCCGCGTGGCGGTATCATTCTTCTGGGTAAAGATTTCGAAAACCCATGGGGAAAGAAAACTCCCAAAGGCGAGATCAAGAAAATGTCTCAACTATTGGATTCTGCTGTATTCCCGGGTATCCAGGGAGGTCCTTTGGAACACGTAATTGCAGCAAAAGCCGTTTCTTTCGGTGAAGCACTGGAACCTGAATACAAAACTTATCAGGCTCAGGTTAAAGCAAATGCTGCTACGATGGCTAAGGCTTTTATCGACAAAGGATATAAAATCATTTCTGACGGTACGGATAACCACAGCATGTTGATCGACCTGCGCAAGAAGTTCCCTGAACTGACTGGTAAAGTAGCTGAAAAAGCATTGGTTGCTGCAGATATCACTGTAAACAAGAACATGGTTCCGTTCGACAGCCGCTCTGCTTTTCAGACTTCAGGTATCCGCGTAGGTACTCCGGCTATCACGACTCGTGGTGCCAAGGAGCCGTTAATGGCTGAAATTGTAGAATTGATCGACACAGTTCTTTCTGCACCGGAATGTGATAAAACAATCACTGCTGTTCGCGAAAAAGTAAACAGCATCATGAAAGAATATCCAATCTTCGCATGGTAAAACACAATGTATAGGAGTTGCGTTCACTCGCGCTCCTATACATTATATTATATATAAACCGTATAAGCGGCAAAAATATCTGTTTAACCGGGATAAATACCGGGACGACCGTTAGGGCCGCCCCCTACGAAAAACAAAATTCACAATTATCAATAAACTTATTCTTGAACATGAAGAAGCTCATTTCAATGTGTGCCGGCGCAGCACTTTGTATACTTGCGTCATGCAGTGAAGGGCCAACTAAGCAGATGCCTTACAATCAGGGTATCAATGTTATTCCGACGCCTGTAAGTCTGACCCAGAATGAAGGGGTCTTTAAAGTAGGTAAAAATATGGCTTTCCAGGCTTCCACCCCGGAGGCAAAAGTCATTGCCGAGTATTTTGCTTCAAAGATCAACCAGGCAACAGGTTATAAGACCACTGTCGGAGACCAGGCTGTCTCTAACGGAATCTCGCTCGTACTCGACGATGCGTTAGATGTAAATAACGAAGGCTACACACTGGACGTTACAACCAACGGCGTAACCGTAAAAGCCAAAACTCCGCAAGGCTTATTCTATGGTATGCAAACTTTCATGCAGTTATTGCCTGCAGAGATCGAAAGTCCGGCTGTTGTAAACGGTATCGCATGGACCACTCCATGCGTAACGGTAAAAGACGAACCGCGCTTCGCTTATCGTGGTTTCATGCTGGATCCTTGCCGTCATTTTATCCCTGTCGAGAACGTAAAGAAACAAATCGATGTTTTGTCTTTATTCAAAGTAAACACAATGCACTGGCATTTGACCGACGATCAGGGCTGGCGTGTCGAAATCAAGAAATATCCGAAGTTGACAGAGATCGGTGCAAAACGTATCGAAGGTGAAGGAACCGAATACGGTGGTTTCTATACACAGGAAGAGATTAAGGATGTTGTAAAATATGCCGCAGACCGCTTCATCACCGTTATTCCTGAACTGGAACTCCCGGGACACGAAATGGCCGCCATCGCTGCTTATCCCGAATTGTCCTGCAAAGGCGAACAAGGTACTCCCCGTATCATCTGGGGCGTTGAAGACATCGTCATGTGTGCTGGCAAAGAAGAACCATTCAAGTTCCTGGAAGATGTGATCGATGAGATCGCTCCGATGTTCCCCAGCGAATACTTCCATATCGGTGGTGATGAATGCCCGAAGATCAGCTGGAAAGAATGTCCGCTTTGTCAGAAAAGGATCCAGGAAGAAGGTCTGAAAGGAACTAAAGAACATAGCGCAGAAGAACGTCTGCAAAGCTATTTCGTACAACGGATGGAAAAATATCTGGCCGAAAAACATGGCAAAAAGATCATTGGCTGGGATGAGATTCTGGAAGGCGGACTCGCTCCTTCCGCAACTGTCATGTCATGGCGTGGTGAAGCCGGAGGTATCGCTGCAGCTAACATGGGACATGATGTCATCATGACTCCGGGAAGCGGCGGCATGTATCTCGACCAATACCAGGGAGATTCCAAGATCGAGCCGGTTACTATCGGCGGATATGCCACGATCGAGAAAGTATATAACTACAATCCGGTTCCCGATACACTGGTCGCAACAGGCAAAGCACAACATATCAAAGGTGTTCAGTGTAATAACTGGTCTGAATACATGTATAATACGGACCTGATGGAATACCGTATGTATCCTCGTATGCTTGCTTTATCCGAAATCGGATGGAGTCCGCTGAATCGTAAAGATTACAAAGATTTTGAACGTAGACTGGACAATGCACTGGTTCGTCTGGATGAACACAATATCAACTACCAGATCCCGCAACCGGAACAACCGAACGGTTCTTCTAACTTTGTTGCATTCACAGATAAGGCTTCTCTTGAATTTAAGACTACACGCCCTGTCAAAGTGGTATATACGATCGACGGAACAGAACCGACTGCAGAATCTACGGTCTACTCGGCTCCTATCGAATTCACCGAATCAGGTATATTGAAGATCCGCTCTGTTCTGCCTTCCGGTAAAATGAGCAAGACTCGTACGATCACCGTAGAAAAACAGGCATTGGCTCCGGCTAAGGAAGTTGCTAAAACAACTCCGGGACTGGAAATGCAGGTTACCGACGGCATGTTCCTTGAATCATCGAAACTGGCAGATGTGAAGGAATGGAAGAAGTCTACAATGAAAGATCTTCGTGAACTTACCAGTGTCGTTAAGAGTAGCGAGTCGATGAGAGGTGTAAAACAGTATGCTGCCGTTGCTACCGGTTATGTAAATATTCCGGAAGATGGCGTTTATTATATTTCTTCAGACAATGAAGAAGTCTGGATCGACGGTAAACTGCTTATCAACAACGGCGGTGAAGTGAAACGCTTCTCTCGTCACGACACATCTGTTGCTTTAGCAGCCGGTTTACACGAGATCAAGGTTGTATTCCTTGGACATATCATCGGCGGATGGCCTTCTAACTGGAATGACGGTAGCGTAAAATTACGTAAAGCCGATGCAGAGAAATTCACTCGCATCACTCCGGAAATGCTGGTTCATTAATTGAAAATATCTTCCGGGGTCTCGAAAACCCCGGTCAAACGTTGAAAAATGCTTTCCGAGATCTCGGGAAGCATTTTTTAATGGTGAAAGTGACTTCCCGAGGTCCCGGAAATGAACTTTCACCATTGAAAACGATCTCCCGAGACCTCGGAAACGAACTTTCACCATTGAAAACGATCTCCCGAGACCTCGGAAACGAACTTTCACCATTGAAAACGATCTCCCGAGACCTCGGAAACGAACTTTCACCATTTAAAGTCGGTTTCCGAAGCCTCGGGAGTCGACTTTAAACGTTTTTCAACCATCCGAGGACTTGAGAGGCCTATTCTTAATCAATCTTCAGCTTCATTATCGTGATTGAATTAGGCGGAAAGGAATAAACCATCGGTCCCCCTAATGAGAAAGATACATTTTTCGATACCGGGATAATCCTTGTAGGATCTTTAAATGTATTACGAGCCGAAGGATCTCCCGCTAACTGAAGGATCTCAGCATCATTCTTAACACCGGCACCTTTTATATTCAACTCTGTTTTTTCTTCATGCTGTGTCGTATTGACCACTTTCAGTATGATCGTATCAGTCTCTTTATCCAAAGTCGCTACGGATACAAGCGAAGGCAGAGGAGGCAATACAACCTCATGCAACAACACACCATCCACATAACAGCTAACTGTTTCATCTTTACAAACGACTTTCACATCATACCAGCGATTGCTCTCAAAAGAATATGCTTTAGGAGAGCGCAACGTATCTTTAACAGCCCCCGATGAACGGTAGAACTCACAGGAACCCGGAGTGATGGAAACGGCAATATGGTCATTAGCTTCTCCATTCTTTCCATTATCCCGCACACGTAGCTGAACCGGTCCGCTCCCTTTATTCCTTCTTAGCTTCATAGAGAAAGTATAATCATGGGCTGTAGAATCCCCCATCAGAACATAGTTCCAACGGTTGGCATCAGGTGTTAAAGTTCCGTTATTCACTTTCCAGCCACCGGTCCGGACCATAGCTTCCGTTACCGGTTTTCCATTGATCCTCACATCATCAAAGTCATAACTATTATCAAACAAATCGATTCCGGTATATCCGAACGTCACCTGTGGCTTATTGTACGTACTAATTTCCGTTTTCAACAGATCATCGCCCCGATTATCCGAAAACATCTTCAGCATATAATAAGAAGGCGATCCTATGGCACTGTTATTATTAAATGAAATAGCCGGATATCTCTGGAAGTCATAATTCACATTTCCCAATACAGGTGCATAAGCCAGATGTTTTACAACCTCCGGACTGTTCTCTACCCCCAGCAGAAAGCAAGCCTCTCCTATTGCAGCCCGTAACGTTCCCTGCAAAGAAGCATCTCCCATACTGAACTCTCCGATGAATACAGCAGGGAATCTTCTCAGATATTGTCCGGTTTCATACCTGTTATGATTCGCGATCAGGAAATCTTCACCGGAATAGAAATGATAATCGGTCCACTCTGTCCTGTTTTTCCCTGAAATAAATGAACTTTTGATCACGGTAATTTCCGGATAAGCTTCATTGATTGCTTTTTTAAACAGATCAAAACGCTTGGAATATTCTTGTCCATAGTTTTCACTACCGACTTCTATGTATTTCAGATCAAAAGGTGCCGGATGCCCATTCTTTGCACGCATAGCACCAAATGTCGAATCAGCCGGTTGATTGGCATAAGCGATGGCATCCAATGCATCTTGTACTAGCTTATTCATTGCCGTAATATCCTCATAACGCGGACGTCTGCTCTGACTGGTAACCCCACTGTTTATCACATAGAGCGGTTCTGCATTCAAATCTTCACACATCTGCAGATATTCATGATATCCCATCCCATTCGTCGAACCATAGGCCCAAATATTCCAAAAATTCCTACGCGTAGAGATATCACCTATCGTTTCATGCCAGACCGGATATGTCCCGGCTGTATATCCTTCAACAAAACTGCCTCCCGGAAAACGAATGAACTGAGGATTGAGTGCAGAAATCATCTCCATCAGATCAGGACGCAAACCATTAGGTCTGTCTTTCCATGTTTTTTGAGGAAATAAAGAAACCATATCCGCCCAGAATACGATGGAAGTATCAGCTGTAATTGCTAAAACAGCATTATCGGTGTTTTCCGAAGCCGTAAACGTGTGTTTATATTTTCTCCATTCATATATCGGAGACACATTAAAAATATCACTTAATGGGGTTCCTATCACGGAATCACCGATAAATATACTTACTTTTTTAGGAATCATCGAACCGCCTTTCAGGAATAAAGACAACTCATATTTTTCCCCCTTACGTATGGAAAGTCCATTATAGCCCGTTGCTGCTACTCCTCCTCGCCCCGACTCCGAGGAGGCAGCAACAGAGACCAATAAAGATCGCTTATTCTTATCATTAATCAATTCCTGTCCATCAGACCACATACTGGTATTGGATGAGATTTTTCGCCATCCGGGCAACGAATCGGAACGGATAAAAGGAATTGTCCATCCATTCGGAGTACTTAAAACATTTCGTTTTGCATCATACGGACAGTTCAACGGAGGCACTCCCTCTTCAAAACTACGATTTTGTATCATCTCCGCATACAGTCCGCCATCGATAGCATGATTTATCTCTTCTATTGTTACTCCATACAATTTTTTATTCACAGGTACAGAAAAACCGTCCATATCAATCACTATCGATGACGTAACAGGCATTTCCGGCTGGCATCCGGGCAACAACAAAACAAGTATAGCGCTTATATTTAATACTTTAAAAGGTATATTCATTTCTTTGTTTATCAATTCAAAATAATGACTACATTTCGCCTTGCAAACTTAAAGAATAATTTCCACATATATCATTCTTTGAGAAAAAGACTACTCCACATTAAAAACCTTTGATTTTTATACTCTTTATTAAATAATTATTTTAATTTTGTGCATTGAAGCATACAAAAAAAGCACTAGTATAAGAAAAAACATGAAACAGTCAATTTTATTGGTTGATGATAAGCCGGAAATAGCAAAGATTATAATGCTATATTTGTCTTCATTGTATGAAGTCACATATAAAGAAAATCCGATAAAAGCTATAGCATGGCTTAATGAAGGCAATATCCCCGACGGAGTTATATCCGATTTGAATATGCCCGAGATGAGCGGAGAAGAATTTTTGTGCTATTTAAAAGCAAACGAGCTTTTCAATCACATTCCGGTACTGATCCTCTCGAGCGTTGAAAGCAGCGCTAACAGAATCCGTCTTTTTGAAGAGGGAGCAGAAGATTTCATCCTGAAACCTTTTAATCCAGAAGAATTAAGGGTTCGGGTTAAGAGACTTTTGAAATAAATAACTAAACGCAAGGGTAAATAATAACAATTTGTATGGAATATATCTTTTGGGGGAATAATATTCCTTTAGCAACTCACCTACGAGAAACTCTGCAATGCAAGATTTCCGAATGTATCACTTTCCAGCAACTAAAATCAAATCTGTCCCTTATTAATGAAGTTGATTTTTGCGTATTTATGGAAAGACAGGATATATTAACGGATATACCGACCATCACCCAGCTTCATAAAATGTATCCGGCTCTCTATATCATTTTAATAAGCGAGCCATTACGTAAAGAAGAAAAAATACCTTATCTGAAAGCGGGTGTCGATTGCATGGTTTCAAAAAAGACCTCAAAAGAAGACATGCAAAAGTTATTGTCTGTCGTCATTGATTTTAAAGAAAAAGAGAAATCCAGAAAAGATAACCCAATTTCATCTCTGGCTGAATTTCATTTGCCGACATGGAAACGTTCATTCGATATTCTGGCTGCCGGATCAGCAATCCTTTGTTTATCCCCCATACTTATAACAACGGCATTAGCAATCCTTTTTGAAAGTAGAGGAAAAGTCGTATACAAGTCGAAACGTGTAGGCAGTAATTACAAGATTTTTGATTTTTATAAGTTCCGTTCCATGTATGCAGACGCAGACAAAAGACTTGCTGAATATCAAAAACTGAATCAATATACTAAAAAAATAGCTGCCGAAGAGTCAAACAACTCTTCGGCAGCTGCAGAGGATCCTCTGCAAGCCACTTCCGGCAATCTTGAACAGGATATACTTTTATTCTCAGATAATTTAAGTACATCCGAAAACGATTATCTGAAAACCAAACGCACAGAGCGTTCGAATGCTTTTTTCAAGCTGGAAAACGATCCACGCATCACCCGTGTGGGACATTTCATCAGAAAATATAGCATAGACGAACTCCCGCAGCTATTCAACATTTTAAAGGGTGACATGTCAGTTGTAGGAAACCGACCGCTTCCTTTATACGAAGCCGAATTACTCACGAGCGACGAATATGTAAACCGCTTTATGGCTCCTGCCGGCCTAACCGGCTTATGGCAGGTCGAAAAACGCGGAGGAGCAGGAAAAATGTCCGCAGAAGAACGAAAGCTTCTGGATATCAAGTATGCGAAAGAATTTTCTTTCCGTATGGATATGATGATCATTATCAAAACATTTACGGCATTTATTCAAAAGGAAGATGTATAGAGATTCAAAGCTGATGAAAAACATTTTCATTATATTATTACTGACAAATACTTCCTACTGTTTCTGCCAGAAAAATAAAAGCAACTATTTTAATAAGGCAACTACAGTAGAAGTCACTACTATGGTTAACAACGACTCCATACAAGCAATGCTGGACGATTATGAACGGATTCAGTTACCTCCTCTTTCTGTCTTTTTACAATCTGTTTACGATCATCCTTCTATTAAAATTTATGAAGCAAAACGAGAAGAAGCCAACGCAGAGATGAAAATATCAAGAAGGGAATGGCTGGACTATTTCAGAATATACGGTCAATACCAATATGGAAGAATTGTCCAATTATCATCAACTGAAACAGTGGACGATCCCATGTTCACGACCAGTCTGGGCAGCAATCAAAGTACATACAGCGCCGGTTTCTCCATTTCAGTTCCTTTTGGCGATCTATTTAGTCGTAAGCAAAAGATAAGAGCGAAAAAAGCACATTTTCGTCAACTGGATTATGAATATGAAATGTCGATTGAGGAACGAAAGTTGAAGATATTAGAAGCATACAATGATGTTCTACAATCTTTAGCGACTTTAAAAGCGAAGTCTGACGCAGCTGCACTATATAGCGCTCAAATGAAAATATCCGAGCAAGACTTCATCAATGGGAAAATTGGAATAGGCGAACTTTCTATAGAAAAAGGAAGACGAACAAATGCTATTATTCTTTATCAGGAAGGACGAACTACCTTGCATAATGCAGTCACTCTGTTAGAAATGCTTACAAACGTAAAGATCATAAATAGATAACTTATGGATATCACACTCTATATATCCCGTTTTCTACATCGTATCCGCTACCAACTAATATTGGGTTCACTCGTCGTGACAGCATTAATTGCCTACTTTACGCAATTTATGCAAAAGAAATATACTGTAAATACATCTATATATACAGGTATTACATCAAATACAGGATTAGAAAGCGAAAGTAAACCGGATTGGATGAGTGTGAACAATACGTTTGACAATCTGGTAAATCTAACCAAATCAAAAGGTACTTTAGAAACTGTATCCATGAAACTATTGGCTACCAACCTGATTAACGGGGATGCTAATATCGATAATAAATATATATCAGCTAAAAACTACCAAAACTTGATTGCGCTTGTGCCCAAGGAAGTCCTAAGCTTGGTCGACAAAGATTCATTTGAGAAAACAGTAAACAATCTTGAAAAGTATAAACAAGGCGACACACATAATTTCTTATACAGATTATTTAATGGGTTTACCCCGTACTATAGCTACGGATCATTGTCCCAAATCATTGTAAAACGTTTAGGTAACAGCGACTTGATCGATATTGCCTATACCTCTACAGACCCGGGAATCACATTAACAACCGTAAAACTGATCAGTGAGGAATTACGCATTTCATATAATCAACTGAAATATAAAACAGCTGATGACATCGTAAAATACTATGAAAACGAGCAAAAAAGGCTGCGAGAGCAATTAAATAAACTTGAAAACGAACTAACTGATTATAATATTCAAAATAGCGTAATCAATTATCAGGAACAAACGAAGGCTATTGCCGGTTCATTTGCTGATTTTGAAAATAGACACGAAGAAGTTATCCGCAGGATAAATAGTTCTTCACAGTTAATAGAAGGTCTTGAAGAATATATGAAAATCCGTATCAAGTTGGTAAAAGCAAATGATGAATTTATCAAAGCATTAGAAGATATTTCAAAAATAAACGGTAAAATCACCGAAATTGAAATCTTCACTACCGAAGAAGCCCAAAATGATGATCTGGAGCTATTGAAATACAAAGAAGAATTAAAAAATGCCGAGAAAAAAGTTGCAACATTAACAGAACAAATAAAGAACTACAAAGAAAGTAAAGAAGGTCTTTCAATTGACGGTTTAGTCAACGAATGGCTCTCACAAACGATCATCAACATAAAAGCCAAAGCTGAATTAAAAATATTGGATCAAAGAAAAAAAGAATTTGCGGAACAATATAAAACATATTCTCCTGTCGGAACACAAATCAACAGGCAAGAACGTGAAATCCATGTTACCGAAGAATCTTATTTGCAAGTGTTACATGCTCTGAATATGGCAAAGATGAAACAAAAGAACCTGCAGCTTACCACTGCAACATTGAATACCATCTCGGAGCCTGCATTCCCTTTGTTTAGTGATAAAAGCAAACGAATGCTACTGATCATTGCTGCATTTGCCGGAAGCATAATATTCATTATTGGTCTTAATTTGATAGTCGAATTATTAGACAGAACTTTACGGGATGCAGAACGTGCCCGAAGACTTACCAAAATGATCGTTTTAGGAGCATTTACAGGCAATCAACAATTAAAATACAGAGGATTCATAAAAGCATGCAACAGAATTTCAGCCGCCTATACTTGTAACCGACTGATGCAATATATGAAAAAAGGTCATACGTTCCATATCAATATATTAAGTATAGATAGAAAAGAAGGTAAAAGTTTCGTCTGCCAGTATATAACAGAATATTGGAAGGGAATTGGATTCAATGTCAAGCACTTGGTTGCAGGAATAGATTTTCCGATTGACGCAACATATTTATCATCAGGAGAAATCGATTCTTACATAAAAGATAACGACCATCCGGACATAATCTTATTAGAATACCCTGCTATTAAAGATAATAGCCTACCGGTTAATCTGTTAAACAAAGCAGATGTTAATCTCTTAATTACCAATGCTCGCAGAGTATGGAAAAACAGTGATGAAGAGTTTGTGAAATATCTATATGATATGGCTCAGGGCAAACCATTATATCTCTATTTGAATAATGCTTCACGTGAAGCAGTAGAAGACTTTACCGGTCAATTACCCCCGGAAACCTCTATTCGTTCACTTTCAAACCGTATTATTTATATGGGATTAACAGCAAAAAACTCTGCAATTGGAGAATAACATGGATAACAGCAATTACATACCTGACGAAACTCGTTCCGTTAAACTTCTCTATCTTTTAATATTGGTAGGGTTAGTTGGTATTCTTATGGCCTTATTATCCATGAACATACCTCTGTTTGCAGTAATTATAACATTTCCTTTTGTATGTACCGGAGGAATTTTAATTTTGAGATATCCTCAATTAATGCTATTCATCATCTTTATTATCAATTATTTCATACTTGGGATCACTCGTTATATACCGATAGAAGGAATAAGTATAATTATGGATATATTATATGTTTTGACCCTCATACTGATTATTATACAAAGCGCACTCTATCACAATATCGAATGGAAAAGATGTTTTCACCTATTAAGTGCATTTTCATTGCTATGGGCATCCTATTGCATTTTGGAAATTATGAATCCAAGTGCGCTATTGGATGGTTGGATTTTATCCAGAGGATTAATTATTAACGGATTAATCATCACAGTTATAACTTCTTTATTATGCACCAAATACAAAATATTGAAAGCCATCTTATTCACTTATTCACTTTTCACAGTATTAGCGATACTGAAAACTTTTATGCAAAAATATGTAGGCTTTGATACTTTTGAAACCCGATGGCTCAATAACGGAGGTGCAACCACTCATTTAATACATTCTGGAATACGCTATTTTTCATTTTTCACGGATGCCAGTAATATGGGATCAAATATGGGAGGTGCAGGTATTGTTTTAGGTATAGCATCTTTATATATAAGAAATAGAACACTCAAGATTTACTATGTAATTGTTGCTATCGTTTCTTTATATACTATGATGCTTTCCGGCACCCGGGGAGCCATAATCGTCCCTTTGGCTGGAATAGCACTCTATACTGTTGTGAGCAAACAAACGCGATCAATAATACTAGGAAGCATCTCTTTAGCCCTAATTTATGTATTTTTCGCTTTTACGATGATCGGACAAAGTAATTCATCGATCAGAAGAATGAGAACAGCGTTTAAACCAAGTGAAGATGCTTCATACATCGTCCGTAAAGAAAACCAAAGGAAATTAAAGGAATATCTAAAATATAAACCATTTGGAGAGGGCCTGGGATTATCCGGAGATGGTTTGGGGGTAAAACTATCCAAACGCTTTACGACTTCTATTCCTACAGACTCCTGGTACGTTAAGATATGGGTTGAAACAGGAATAATCGGTTTGATCATATATATGGGAATGGTTCTTATTACTATAGGTCGTGGATCATGGATTTTAATGTTCAATATACATGATCCGGAACTTAAAGGGATATTAACAGGCTGGCTATGTGCCATATTTGGTATGTTTATGAGCGCATATGGAAACTCATTTTGGGGACAATTTCCAACAATGGTCATTGCTTTCATGGGTATGAGTTTTATTTTAAATGGAAAGTATTTTGATAAAGAACTTAGTAATTATACAAACCTTTAGTTGATAGAAATATGATAGAATTATTATTTAATATAAAGAACAATTGGATAGATAAACAAGAATATATATTCCTGCTTATCGATGCCATCCTTTTTTTACTTTTTCTGATAGCGGTTTTATATCTATTCATATTTGCTGCTTATTCAAAAAAGAAAGCTCCTTATACTTACCCTAAAGCTAATAAACAATGCCGGTATGCTATATTGTTTCCGGCTTATATGGAAGATGAAGTAATCATTGATTCTGTTCAATCATTTCTCAGACAAGATTATCCCAGAGAATTATATGATGTAATTGTCGTCTCAGATCAAATGCAGGAAAAAACTGTTCTTAAATTAAAAGAAATAACTGCTAAAGTCACTCAAATATCGGATCCGATAAATACTAAGATCTATGCTTTGGAAAAAGCCATTGAATATATTGAACAAGAAAAACTATCATTTGATATGGTTGTAGTCCTTGATGCTGATAATATTGTAAAACCTGACTTCTTAGACAAAATCAATGATGCTTTTTATTCCGGATGTTTAGCTATACAGACACACCGAGTTGGCAAAAATCGGGATACAAATACAGCAGTCCTTGATGCTGTCAGCGAAGAAATCAATAATTCTATCTTTAGAAAAGGACATACACGTCTCGGTTTTTCTTCTGGATTAAGTGGATCCGGTATGGCTTTCGAATATACCTTATTCAAAAACCTAATCCAGGGTATTGATAAGGTAGGTGAAGATAAACATATGGAGCGTAAATTACTCTTACAAAATATATATATAGAGTATCTGGAAGATGTATATACTTTTGATGAAAAAGTAAGAGGTAAAAAGGAATTCTATAATCAACGGCGTCGGTGGTTAGCTACCCAATTTTATAATTTGTTTTCAGGAATGTCCCAATTACCAGGGGCTATATTAAGAGGGAAATGGGATTACTGTGATAAACTATTCCAATGGATGATGCCTCCCCGCATCCTACTATTAGGTTTTGTTATCCTTATCGCCTGTTTCTTAAGTGTTATCAATATATTTCTATCAATTAAATGGTGGGGGTTATTACTTTTTATTGGTATAACTTTCAGCTTGGCTATTCCTGATTATTTAGTAGATAAACAATTCAAAAAGGCGATTATCAGTTTGCCGATATTGTTTTTTTTAATGTTTCTCAATCTTTTTCGATTAAGGGGAGGTAATAAACATTTTATTCATACAAAACACACTGTTAGATATGAAAATAGCCATTGAAGCACAACGCATATTTCGTCCAAACAAACATGGGATGGACTTTGTTGCCTTAGAAAGCATACGGGAATTACAAAAAGTAGACAAAGAAAATGAGTATTATATTTTTGTAAGTCCTGGAGAAGACCGCTGTCTGGAGGAAACTCCCAACATGCATATTATAGAGGTAAACTGCCCCACATATCCTCTTTGGGAACAGGTGGCTTTACCTCGTACCGTAGCAAAAATAAAAGCAGATTTACTGCATTGTACAAGTAACACAGCTCCTATCTATTGCCCGGTTCCATTGATACTCACATTACACGATATCATCTTTCTGGAACCACGGCAAAGCGGCAACAAATCATTCTATCAAAATATGGGGTGGTATTACCGCCGGTTAGTCGTTCCTCGCATTTTACCTAAATGCAAGAAGATTATTACAGTTTCTAATTTTGAACGTAACCGCATTCAAAGCGCATTGCTTCTACCCGATAGCCAAATAACATCAATATATAACGGATATAGTCGGCACTTCCGCCCGATATCCGATGTGTCGTCCGTTACAGGAAAATATATAAAAGGGAACGAATATCTCTTTTTTCTTGGAAATACAGATCCTAAAAAGAATGTTCCACGCACATTAAAAGCCTATAGCTTGTATTTAAAGAGATCGAAAAAAAAACGTCCTCTCTTGATCGCTGATTTAAAAGAAGATAAATTGGATATTATATTGAAAGAACAAGGGATAGAAGATATCAAACCTTATCTATACTATCCGGGATATATTCCCAATAAAGATCTGGCGTACCTATATAACGGAGCATATGCATTTCTATATACTTCACTCAGAGAAAGTTTCGGCATTCCCATGCTTGAAGCTATGGCGTGTGGAACACCCGTGATTACTGGAAACACATCCGCGATGCCGGAAATTGCGGGAGAAGAAGGCATACAGGCTGATCCATTCAATGAAGAAGATATTACTATTAAATTACTTCAACTGGAAAATGATCATTCCTACTACATCCGGCAAGTTGAATACGGATTACAACGAGTAAACAAATTTTCCTGGGAAAATACGGCTTTGTCATTATTGGAAATCTACCGGAATATTTTAAAATAACATCATGAATAATAGCCTTAAACAAAAGATAAAACAAAATGAGACATTAAAGCATTTCGTTTTATTTTTAATATCATCCCCCAAAAATCCTAAACCCAGATTCTGGGTAAAGTGGTTTGTAAATCCCTTTTTTCATAAGAAAGGAAAAGGAGCAACCATTCGGAAAAGCAAATCAAGGATCGATGTCTTTCCCTGGAATCAATTCACAGTAGGAACTAATACACTAATAGAAGATTTCACCACCATTAACAATGGTGCTGGCGATGTCATCATTGGTAATAATGCAAGAATAGGCATAGGATCAGTTGTAATTGGTCCTGTTAAGTTAGGAAATAAAGTAGGTCTGGGACAACATGTATTCATTTCCGGTTTTAATCATGGATATGAAGACGGCAATCATGATTCTAATGAGCAGCCTTTGGTAAAAAAAGATGTTATCATCGAAGATGATTCTCATATAGGAGCAAACTCTGTTATAGTAGCAGGAGTACATATAGGAAAAAGATGTCAAATAGGAGCAGGTAGTGTTGTAACAAAAAATATTCCTGATTATTCGGTTGCTGTCGGTAATCCGGCTAAAGTTATAAAGCATTTTGATTCTCAATTAAATAAATGGATTAATACTGAAAAGTAATGAAAAGCATCAAAGAATATCTGTATTACTTTATAAAAGTGAATTCAGAAAAATCGCACCGAGATTATTATCGCAACTACTATACGAAATATTTAGATATGTATATGTCATGCGAAGAAAAAAAAAGTGCAAATACCATTAAGAATGAAATGAAAATACTAAAAAAATATTGGAACGTCTATCCTTTTCAATATTTTAGATACAATTTATACAGAAAAGATTGTACTTTAAGTATCGAAGAAATGAAAGACTACATACCTGATTTCTTTGCATATTATTTACTATTTCCTAAATCATTTAAAGATAGAAATATTTTATGTGAGGACAAAAAACTTATGCATATTGTAAATATAGGATTAAAGATATCACAACCCAACACATTATTTTTCACTGAAAACAACACTATATTATCCACTTCGTTAGATTTCATAAACACAACAAAATGCTATAGTCTAATCCAAAAATCAAATGCAAACAAAATGTTTATAAAGCCTACATTTGGTGTTGGAGGAAAAGGCATTAAAGTTTTTAACAAAAATAACAACATTTTTTTAGATAGTAGTAGTAATACACCTTTAGATGAAAATTACATATCAGAAATAGCAAAAAACAATTATATTGTTCAAGAAGGGGTAAATCAACATATGGATATAAACAAAATATATCCATACGCTATAAATACATTTCGTATAATAACAGAATATAATCAAGGCAAAGAGCCTAAAATTATTTTTTCTCTTTTACGTATGGGGTGTGGAGGCATGCAGATTGATAATGCCAGTTCAGGAGGTATCTATATTAAAATAGATTCAGAATCAGGATTATTAGGGGATGAAGCAATTGCCGACGATCGAAAAACATATACAAAACATCCAGATACCCAATTTTTATTTAGCAACTACAAAATTCCATTTTGGAATGAAATTATAAAATTTGCAAAAGATGTTGCTTTAAAATATTCTCCTATAAAATACATTGGGTGGGATATTGCATATTCTGAGTCAGGTCCGGTTCTCATTGAGGGGAATAATGGACCAGGGATAGAAATCATACAAGATCATTTTGGAGGCGTCAGAAAAGAATTCGATATCAATAACCCTAATGATTTTTGGTTCTCAAAAAGTTATGGATTGAAAGATTTATAAAATCTACGATAAACATATGATCATGAAATCTCCCAAAATAAGTGTTATAATTCCTGTCTACAATACAGAAAAATATGTAGAAGAGGCTGTGAGATCTATAATGAACCAAACATTAAAGAATATAGAAATTATTATTATTAATGATGGTTCAACAGATAACAGTCTGTCTATAATCCAGGATTTATCTAAAGAAGATTATCGCATACAAGTTTATAACCAAGAAAATCGAGGTTTATCTGCCAGCCGTAATGTAGGTATTGACTTTGCAAATGGGAAGTATTTATATTTCATGGACAGCGATGATTATCTCGAACCGGAAACATTAGAATCATGCTCACTCAAATGTGAAGAAAATTCATTAGATTTTATTTTTTTTGATGCAGACATTTTAAATAAAGATACAGAATTTGACTTCAACATCAATTATCAACATAAAGGTTGTACGAATTCGGATATAATATACAAGGGTATACAAATATTCAGTATTTTAACTGAGAGTGGAACATATACTCCGTCTGCATGTTTGAATATTATAAATACAGAATTTCTAAAAAGCATAAATCTTCGATTTCTACCTGGTATTATTCATGAAGACCAGTTATTTACGACCTTATTATATTTGCAGGCAGAAAGGGTAATGTGCATACATGAGGACTTTTTCAAGAGAAGACTTCGCCACGATTCAATTATGACGAGTAAATTCTCTTTGAGAAACATGGATAGTTATTTCATCATTACTGATAAGTTATTACTTTATACATCCAATCATGTAGAAGCGCAGGAGATAATCAATAAGCATCTGTTTAAAATGCTCAATGCTGCAGTATGGCTATCTTATAAAATCTCATTTAAGGATCGTTTATATATAACTAAACGTTGTATTAAAGATTACACAAAGTATGTCTCCGGGAAAAATCTGGTGATTTTATTGTTTAAATCATTTTTCAAAAAATAAATCATATGTCTTCTACTAAAAAAGAACTTTTATCCGGTGTTTTTTATACCGCGATAGCCAAATATTCGGGAATAATAGTATCCCTGGTGGTTGCAGGGATATTAGCTCGTCTTATAGAGCCAGAGGAGTTCGGGATAGTAGCGATTGCAACTGTGATCATTTCTTTCTTCAGCATATTCAGCGATCTCGGAATAGCACCGGCAATCATACAGAATAAGGAATTATCCCAAAAGGACCTCAGTTATATCTTTACTTTCACAATCTGGTTAGGTATCAGTATATCCATCCTGTTTTTTTTATGTTCATGGCCCATCTCTCATTTCTACAAGAACGGTACATTGTTAACGATATGCCAACTACTATCATTAAATCTATTCTTCGCATCAGCCAATATTGTACCCAATGCACTATTATTTAAAGAAAAAGAGTTTAAATTCATTGCGTACCGAAGTTTAACAATCCAAATCTCCGGAGGTGTTATGGCCATTACAGCAGCTCTCTTGGGAGCCGGATTATATGCATTGATCATCAACCCTATATTGTCAAGTATATTGTTATTTATCATTTCTTTCCGGAAAAACCCACAAAAATTAGCACAAACATGGGGCATACAATCCATGAGAAAGATTCTTAGTTTCTCTGCATACCAATTCATGTTTAACGTGATCAATTATTTCAGTCGCAATCTGGATAAACTATTGATCGGAAAATATATGGATATGGTTGCATTAGGATACTATGAAAAATCATATCGGCTGATGATGTTACCTCTTCAGAACATTACGCATGTTATTTCACCAGTAATGCATCCTATATTTTCTGACTTTCAGAATGATTTGACAAAACTATCAAATTCATACAATAAAGTAATTCGTTTTCTCGCATTTATTGGATTACCTTTATCGGTATTATTATGGTTTTGCTCCAAAGAGATCATATTGATCATTTTCGGAGAACAATGGATGCCTTCTGTTCCTATATTTCAAATCCTATCCATATCAGTCGGCATACAGATCATTTTATCGACCTCCGGGTCTATTTTTCAAGCGGCAAATGATACCAAAAGTTTATTTATATGTGGTGTATTCTCCACCCTGCTCAACGTTATCGGTATATTGACCGGTATATTTTTCTTCAAGACTTTAGAGGCCGTAGCATGGTGTATATGTATCACATTTACAATCAATTTTATACAATGCTATATTTGGATGTATAAGATCACCTTTAAGCAAAGTCTCTGGAAATTCTGGAAACAGTTTTTATCCCCTATTCTACTAACAGGCATATTAATCGTTTGCTTACTACCGACCTATTACCTATCAGATAAAAGCTCTATATACGCCACTCTGCTATTAAAAGGCGGTGTATTCATTATAACTTATGTTGCATATGTGCAAATAAGAGGAGAATATAATATTATTAACTTCATCAAATCCAAAATAAAAAAATGAAAGTATTATTCCTCATATACCATGGTTTCAGTGAAACAAATGGCATCAGTAAAAAAATATGTTATCAGGTAAATGCTTTAAAAAAATGTACTTTAGATGTATGTACCTGTTACTTATCAGAATCTGATGGAAACAAATACCGGATGATTGATAATAATATATTGAGTGATTATGGACATGGATTCAGTAGTAAAATTTTAAAACGAATTGAATTCAATTCTATTGCAGATTATGCGATTCGAAAAGGAATTCATTTTGTGTATATCCGCTCAGATCATAATGCCAACCCCTTTACTATTAACATGGTAAAAAAAATGCGTAAAGCCAATATTTGTGTTGTAATGGAAATACCTACTTATCCATACGATAATGAATATTCCAGTACTTACGGAAAGATAATATTGTTTATAGACAAATGTTTTAGAAAAACCTTAGCTAAATATTTATATCGTATTATTACTTTTTCTGATTATAAATCTATTTTTGGAACTCCTACAATTCAAATATCCAATGGTATAGATTTCGATAAAATAAAACTGAAGCAAAATATCAACGACACATTTCATGAACTTCATTTGATCGGAGTAGCGGAAATACACTACTGGCACGGATTCGACCGTCTCGTACAAGGTCTCGTTAATTACTATAAGGGAAATCCAGACTATAAAGTATTTTTCCATATTATTGGCGATTTCTTTGGGGAAAGGGAGCGTAATGATATTTTACCCTTAATCGGCACTCACCATTTAGAGTCATATATAATTCTTCACGGGGCAAAACATGGTGAAGAGTTAGATCTGCTTTTCGAACAATCCGACATGGCAATCGGTAGCCTTGCCCGCCACCGTAGTGGTATAACGAACATAAAAACATTAAAAAACCGGGAATATGCAGCTCGTGGATTATCCTTTATCTACTCGGAACAAGATAGTGATTTTGAAAACAAACCCTATATCTTAAAAGTTCCGGCAGATGAAAGTCCTATTGATATCAATTTAATCATTGATTTTCATAGAAAATTAAATATTTCTCCCATAGATATACGAAATTCCATACAGTCTCTCTCCTGGGAAGAGCAAATGAAAAAAGTTATTACAACAGTACAAACAACACGTTAATATTATTCATTCACCACATAATAAAAACCTGTTGAATTTCAAAACATATAATAATTATACCTATTTTTGCACAAAAAGACTATGAGCCTTATTTTTAAACTAGATATACTACTGTTTATCATCACTGCAATATTTACAGGGTATAATCTTTTCTTTGTCCTAGCCGCTTTATTCAGGCAGAGAAATAAAGAGATCAATCATGTTGATACGCAAAACTTTGCAGTTATTTTTGCCGCTTATAAAGAGGACAGGGTGATAAAAGAATCTGTTGAAAGTTTTCTGAAGCAAAACTATCCACAAGATAAATATACAATAGTAGTAGTATCCGACCATATGGAAGAGGCTACCAATCTGGCACTATCTCAGATGCCCATAACACTTTTCGTGGTCAACTTCAAAGATAGTATGAAGCATAAATCCATCTCTTATGCACTGGACCACCTCGATGGTTTCGACCGGGCGATCATTATGGATGCCGATAATATTACCGATACAGACTTTCTGACCCGGATCAATGAAGCGACACAAACTATAAAAGTCCTTCAGGCACACAGGACCCAGAAAAATAAAAATACCTCTGTCGCTATTTGGGATGGCATCTCTGAAGAAATAAATAACACTATATTTAGGAAAGGACGCGTTAATATCGGATTATCATCCGCTTTGATCGGCTCTGGAATGGTTTTCGATTTCGAATGGTTGAAGAAACACATGCACGAATGTAAAACTTTTGCAGAAGATAAAGAACTGGAGGCTATTCTGGCAAGAGACAATGTATTTGTAGATTATAGTGATGATATATATGTATATGATGAGAAAACCGCCAGGCAAGATATCCTGATCAGGCAAAGATCGAGATGGTTCCATGCCCAAATCCTTGCCTTTTCTTTAATAATCAAGGATTTTAATCCGCGAAAGCTAAATCCTTCATACATCGATAAAATTATCCAATGGATCCCATTTCCCAGAACTGTCAGATTCTTATTGATATTCCTGATGATACTTTTCTGGTCTGTAGTGGCATTCCCCGTTGCTATTAAATGGTATATTCTGCTATTTGTCAAGATAGTAACTTATTTTTTGGCAATACCTCGAAAGATGTACACACGCGATTTTTGGAGCAGTATCATTCAATTACCATCCATGATGATTGCTTTGTTACGTAGTTATGTCGAATCGATCTGCCGCGTAAAGAAAAAAGATATGAGATTCAACAATACTCCCCATCACATAACTAAAGAGAATAATCATGGATAAGAAGGTTTCCATCATCACCGTTAATTATAATGGTGCTCCCGATACATGTGAAATGATTGAATCATTAAAGCGGCACGAGAGCTATCCCTATGAACTGATCGTCGTAGATAATGGTTCTGCAAACCTGGAGGGTTATACCCTGCTGAAAGATAAATATCCGGATGTAATAGTGATAAGAAGCGATCAGAACCTCGGATTCGCAGGTGGAAACAACATCGGGATCCAATATGCAACGGGAGATTATTTATTTTTTCTGAATAATGATACAATTATTACCTGCCCCATTCTGGAGATACTTGTAAACCGGCTGGATAGTGACAGAAAAATCGGATGTATTTCCCCTAAAACGACTTTTTGGCCACAAAGAAGCAAATTACAATATGCCGGTGCCACCCCCATGAGCTATATTACTCTGCGTAACGAATTTACAGGATATATGCAGGAAGACGACGGAAGATTCGACACCCCGCAGGAAACAGCATTTGCCAACGGGGCAGCCATGATGATACGGACCGCAGACATTCAAAAATTCGGCCTTATGGCTGAATTCTATTTTCTGTATTACGAAGAACTGGATTGGTGTGCCTATATGCAGAAAGCCGGATTCAGTATTTGGTATGAACCCGGAGCTGTTGTCGGACATAAAGAAAGTGCCAGTGTCGGATTGCAAAGTCCGTTACAGGTATATTATCACACGCGCAACCGTCTGATATTTGCTCAAAGAACCTTATCCGCCCCTTTCGAAAGGAGATGTTCTTACCTCTATCAAACTTTCGTTGCCTTACCTAAACGTTTTCTGACTTATTTATGCAAAGGAAAACTCAACCTGATAGCTCCTTTGGTTAAAGGAGGAAAAGACGGAATAGCTTTTATTATGAACAAATAAATATAAAACCATGCAAGAAGGACTTTATACAGTAGCCGAATGGTTATTCTGGATCGGAATTTTTATAGTATTCTACACCTACCTGGGATACGGTATCTTATTATATCTATTGGTCAGGATAAAAGAACTTTTCCGGAAACCTATACCCATCGCATTGCCGGAACCACTTCCCGAAGTCACCCTCTTCATCGCAGCATACAACGAAGAGGAGATCGTTGCTGCCAAAATGAAGAATTGCCATACTCTCGCCTACCCTGCCGACAAACTAAAAATCGTTTGGGTAACAGATGGTTCTAACGACCAGACGAATGAACTCCTAAAGCAATATCCGGATGTAACCGTGCTTTTTCAGCCGGAGCGCAGAGGTAAAACGGCTGCCCTTAACCGGGGTATACAATATATAACGACCCCCTATGTCATTTTTACGGATGCAAACACGATGCTCAACCAAGAAGCCATGCATGAGATCGTCCGCCAATTCTCAAACCCGAAAGTTGGCTGTGTGGCAGGTGAAAAAAGAGTAGAAACAAATACCGCACAAGGAGCGACAGCAGGAGAAGGCATTTACTGGAAATATGAATCAGCCTTAAAAGCTTTGGATTTTCGTTTATATTCGGCAGTCGGAGCAGCAGGTGAGTTATTTGCCGTACGGACCGAGCTGTTTGAACAAATGCCATCTGACACGCTTCTCGACGATTTTATCTTATCACTCCGTATCGCACAGAAAGGATATACGATAGCCTATTGTAAAGAGGCTTATGCCACTGAAACAGCATCACTTAACATGAAAGAAGAAGAAAAACGCAAAATACGTATAGCAGCCGGGGGCTTACAATCAGTCTGGCGCCTACGTAGCCTATTCAATATCTTCCGATACGGTACGCTTAGCTTTCAATTTGTGAGCCACCGTGTCTTACGATGGACCATTACCCCTATCATGTTATTCTTATTAGTACCATTAAATATATTATTAACATGTAAGGGGGACTTTGCGTATATATTTTTACTACTTTTACAGGTTGTCTTTTATATGATGGCTTATGCCGGCTATATGATGGAGCAGAAAAATGTACGAAACAAGTTGTTTTTTATACCCTACTACTTTTCTTTTATGAATTTGAATGTAATAAGAGGATTTCTCTATTTAGCTGGAAATAAAGGGAATGGAGCCTGGGAAAAAGCAAAAAGAAGTCAACAGCAAAAATAATTACAAAATGAAACAATGAAAACCTCTGTAAATTCAAAGTTTATTAATATTTTTGCGTACGCATAGTGATTGAATATCAAGAAAAGTTTATATTTGATATGGATAATTTAGCAGCAGGATATACAGTATTGATCGTTGACGATGTTCCCACCAACGTCATGTTAGTACAAGCTATATTAAAAAAAGAAGGTTACAGGTTACTCACCTGTGACAGTGGCGCCAAGGCTCTCCGTCTGGCACACGACAAGCACCCTAATCTCATTCTATTAGATATTATGATGCCGGAAATGGATGGATACGAAGTATTACAGCATCTGAAAAGTAACCCGGATACCAACGATATACCTGTTATTATTATGTCTGCATTAAGCGATATGCAGAGTATAGTGAAGGGTTACCAATTGGGAGCAACGGAATATGTTACCAAGCCTTTTCAAAGAGAAGAACTGGTAAAACGCGTAGCTCACCGTTTCGAGTTATTCAGCATAAAACGGATCAAGCAGGAACTGGAAAATACGATCGAATCGAGGGATACTTTGTATTCAGTTATCGCCCATGACTTACGTTCGCCTCTCGGATCTTTAAAAATGATGAATAATGCCATCCTTATGATGGTGGATAAAGATCAGGTAAGCCCCGAAGTATTCGAAATGCTTCAGATGATGAATAAAACATCAGAAGAAATTTTCTTGTTGCTGGATAACCTGCTTAAATGGGCTAAGAATCGCCTGAAGAAACAAAATGTATACAAACAGGAGACCGATATCAATAGCCTGGTTTCCAGTACAGCCGAAATATATATTCCGATGGCCGCTCAGAAGGGATTGACTATCCAGTTACAAAATATGGATAAAGAACTATCCGGTTTTGTAGACATAGATATGATTAAAACAGTCATCAGGAATCTCATTTCAAATGCTATCAAGTTCAGTTTTGAAGGAGGTACAATCTCGATCGCATCTAAGATTGAAGGTGATTTTGTTATTGTCAGCGTGAAAGACTCAGGCAAGGGGATCAAGAAAGAAGACCAGGAAAAGTTATTAAAGCAAAATACTCACTTTACCTCTTACGGAACAAATAATGAAAAGGGTTCCGGCTTAGGATTAATGCTTTGTAAAGATTTTGTCGAGCAACATGACGGAAAACTTTGGTTTGAATCGGAAGAAGGCAAAGGATCTACATTCTTCATTTCATTGAAAGCATTTAAGTAAAAAATAAATGAAAATATAGGATTTTATATATCCCTGACATCAGACCTATATCTTTCTGATGTCAGGGATTCTTTATTTATTCAAAATATCCAACAAACGCTTGCCGGGTTTGAACTTGACACAGTTACCTTTATAAAGAAATGACGCTTAAATACTATATACACAGCATTTAAGCGTCAAATTATTTTTATATGTTCCGTACAGAAAACAGTACGACGGTTCTACACCTACTCTATTGCATGCGACGGATACCGATCGCTTTATTGTATTGTGCCAGAGATGTTTTTTGCTGATACCATGTCTGTATCAGGCTGCTATAAGATTGTATCCATGAAAGCTGAGCTGATAGCACATCGACAATCGGGAGTTTACCTTCGTTATAGCTGAAAGTATTCAAATCAAGATTTTCTTCAGCTATTTTACAGGCCTCTTCGGCAACATCGATCTGTTTGGTATTCTCAGTCAGGCTAGTCCAGGTATTTGCCACTTCCTGTGTGATTTGATCACGTGTATTATCCATAGCATACTCTTTGCTTCGGAGGATTGCTTTCTGTGAATTGACTTCCTTAAAACGCGCTCCCCAGCGAAACAATGGAATTTTCAGAGAAGCAAAGACAGCCGGAGTCCATAAGTTGTCAGAGCCTTTTACGTTCAGCATAGAAGTACCCCATGATCCCTGAAAGCCGACAGATAAAGTCGGATTGTATTTAGCCTTCGACAAGTTAATCTGTCTTTTCTGATATTCGATATTCAATTTAGAAATCAGATAGTCCGGGCGATTTTCCAGAGCTGCAGATTCACCGACCTGCATAGGTAGCGGCAAAACCATCGTGATAGAATCGGCAATCGCAATCGGTTCCATCGGAGGAACCCCCATCAGCACATTCAGGTTCTGCAAGGCAATCTGATAATCTTTATAAGCCGAACTTTTGTTCAGTTCAGCCTCTTTCAAACGTGCCTGAACCTGTAACAGGTCTGTTTTACTGATTTGTCCATCCTGAAAACGGAGAGTCAGCACATTCGCCAGTTCCTGTACAATATCGACATATTGAGTCATAACATCGTACATACCTTTGCGGGCTGCCACAGACCAATAATTCATATCGGCTGCATACACGATATTATCCGTTGTCAGTTCTTCTGCTTCGTCTGCGATCTGTCCCTGTATCTCTGCAGCTTTATAATTGTTATAGATCTGTCCTCCGGCATAGATCGGCTGACTTACAGTAGCACCCAGGCTATAGGTATTATGGTCCATTTCGATACCAGGGATACCTTCACCCATTCCCAATTCATACTTGTTGATACGGTATTGGTAACTACCAGAGAAATCCACAGCCGGAAAGAATGCCGTCTTTGCCGCTTTTATAGCATGTTGCATAGCGATCCGCTCTTCCGAACTCTGCTTTATCTGACGGCTGTATTCCAATACTTTCTCTTTATATTCGGCTGCCGAGATGGGCTGCACCTGTGCTTTTACAGACAGGGCACCCAATAACATACAACCTATTATCAGTTTACTTTTCATATCTTATTCGATTTAATCTTAAAGAATATACAATAGGTAACCGGAAGCACGAAGATGGTCAGGATCGTTGAAACGAACAGACCTCCCATAATCGTCGCAGCCATACCGGCAAACATCGCATCCCCTAACAACGGGAGCATACCCAGGATTGTCGTACCCGATGCCATTGTGACGGGGACAATACGTGTTTTAGTTGCTTCTATTACAGCCTTAGCCGGTTCCAGGCCACTATCCATCTGCAATCCGATCTCATCGACGAGCACAATTGCATTCTTGATATTCATACCGATCAATCCCAGTAAGCCAAGCATAGCAAAGAAGTCGAGCGATTTTCCGAACACAAGCAATCCCAGAACAACACCTATAAAAATAAGTGGCAGCATAGCCATAATCAAAACCGGTTTCCTGTAATATTTCGGGAACAGGAATAACAAAGTCACATAAATCAGCCCGAACATCAAAGGGATATTGGCAGCAATCGCCTTATTACCTTTATCCTGTTCATTCTGTTCTCCGAAATACTGTAGCTTATAACCTTCCGGTACCTTTACCTGCTGCTGGACCTCTTCCCACAGATGACTGAAAGCCGCCATCGTATTGGCACCACGCTTCGGCTCACATTGCATCATCATATAAGGCTGGCGATTAAAACGCTTCACCACAGCATAATCATAATCCAATGAGAAATCATCGATTACCTGTTCCACTTTCACGGAACGGCCTTTGGCACTATAAACAGGCAAACTCTTCAAATCGTTCAGACTGATCGAATCTTTATCCGCATCTTTCAATAAGATAGGCATGAAAACATCCCCTTCACGATATTCCCCTAAAGGTACACCATTCGTTGCCGAACGTAATGAATAAGCGACTTGCTGCCGGGTAATACCCAAACGCAATCCTTTTTCCTGCGAGAACAGAGGTTTCCATACCGGGACCTTATTTCCCCAACTGTCACGTACCTCCATGACCTGATCATATTTTCTCGCAATTTCTTTCACCTGTTCCGTCAATGCTGCCAGCGTATCCACATTATCCCCGATAAAGCCAATCTCAATGGCGGCATCTGGTACAGGAGACAACGCAAACAGAGCAGAACGAGTAAGGATACTCGGATAATTGGCAACCATGTAATCGTAGAATTTACCTTCTTCGACAGGTGCATCCTCTGCATTCTTCGTTTCGATAAGCACATTGGCAAAGTTAGGTTTCGGTCCTACCGACGAACTTGCCAGATAGTAACGAACCGGAGAACCTCCTAATGTAAACGAATATGATTTAATGTTTTCATTCTTGCTCAGGTATTCTTCTATCGATTTCACATTCCGTTCAACATCACGGATACTATAGCCTTCCGGGAAAATAAGATCAGCACGGAAATAGGGCTTGTTCATGATCGGGAAGAAACTCTGCGGCATAATCGCCATAATGAACAAAGACAGGAACAGCATCGCAACCACAGAAGTAATCGTTATATATCTGCGTTTGATCAAACGTCCGAGGATGTTTTCAAACTTATGGTACAATTTTGTATCGTAGGGATCTTGTGACTCACCCGGTTTGGCTTCTTTCAGAATAAAGCTACCGAATGTAGTAGTCTGTGTCAACGCCAGAACCCAACTCAATCCCAACGATACAGCTAACACAATAAACAGCGGTTTAACGATCTCGGCTACTGACGCCGGAGCCAGATACATCGGTAAGAAAGAGCAGACAGCAATAAAGGTCGCTCCCAGCAATGCCCACTGAGGTTTTGTAGCCCCTTCGATCAATGCCTGATAGCGGGACAATCCTCGTTTGATACCGACCTGGGCATTATCCGTCACCACGATCGCATTATCCACCAACATACCCATTGCAATGATAAATGCCGCCAATGAAGTTCGGTTCAAACCGACCCCCCAGATCAACATTAATAATAATGTACCACCGACGGAGAACAGTAGGGAACTACCGACCAGCATACCGGCACGTGATCCCATGACAAGGAAGATAACCACAATCACAATCAGCAACGATTCCATCAAATTCAGGATAAAGCCGTTGTTGGCTTCATCTGCAATCTTGTTCTCCGGATAGATCGTTTTCAAGTCCATCCCGATAGGAAAGAGTTCCTGCATTTCATCCAGATGGCTGGCAACATCATTTCCGACAGCCACAACATCGTCTTTCGCTCCTGTTGCCACACCGATACCGATCGCACGCTTACCATCCACACGCATCAAATTAGACGGGGGATCCATATATCCCCGTTCCACAACGGCAATATCGCCCAGACGAACCTCGCCTCCACTTTTTGTAACGATCAGCTGATCGCGGATATCCTGAATATCTTTATAGGTCCCTTCAGCTCTGACACGCAGATCATACTCACCGGTATTGATCTCTCCCGTATTGACCAGCAGGTTCTGTGTTTGTAATACTTGCTGGATCGAGTTAGGATCGATTCCCAGGTTCGCCAATTTGGGAACAGAAATCTTTACGTTTATCACCTGTGTCTGTTCACCGAATAGATAGACTTTCTGAACACCCGGCACAGGAGACAACTCTGTTTTAATCTTCTGTGCCCAGTCCCTCAGTTCATCATACGTATAACCGTCATCGGCAGTCAAGGCATAGTAAATGCCGAATACATCACCGAAGTCATCACTCACGGAAATAGAGGATGCTCCGCTCGGAAGGCGCGGTTGTATGTTGTTTACTTTACGACGAAGTTCATCCCACTTGACAGGCATATAGTCCGGATCCAAGGTCGGTTGTAGTTCAATAGAAATCTTTGACATACCAAAATAGGATTCCGACTTGATCTGATACACATCAGTCATAGACTGGATCTCCCTTTCAATTGGTTCCGTGATCAGCTTTTCCACCTCAAAAGGTGTTGCTCCCGGATATTGCGTAACCAATACAGCCTGTTTGATCACAAAAGGAGCATCTTCTTTTTTCGGTAATTTGAAGAAAGAGTATATACCTCCTATCAGCATGACAGCCAAGAAGAAGTATATGATCTTACTATTCTCTAAAGAATATTTTGGAATATTCATTGCTTATCTTCTTAATCTGTTAATACTTTTACTTGTTGTCCTTCCACCAGGCGGGTTACTCCGGCAGTAACGATCTGTTCGCCGACCTTCAAGCCTTCCGTAACAACAACACCGTCTTTACCGACCAATTCTTTTTCTGTAATCTTACGGCGTTCTACTTTCTGTGTCTGAGGGTTATATACAAATACGAATTTATTGTCGCTATTCACTTCGTCAGCTACAACAGCGGACAGAGGTATTAAGACAGCTCCTTCATTGAAGCTCTGACTCTCGATGTTCAGGATCACACGACAAGAGAAACCGACGGCAATCTTATACTTCTCCAGATTAAATTCAGGATCATCAATATACAGGAAGACAGGTACACCCGAACCATCAGGAGAAGCTTCCACATATTCCTTTACTTTTGCTTTAAAACGAACACCTTTATAATTGTCGAACTCTACATATATCGTATAGGGTGTCGAAAAATAAGTGATATTGGTTTCAGGCATAGTGAACTGAACCTGCAACTTGTTCGGATTGATCAGGCAAACAATCCCCTGTCCCATCTGAACCTTCTGATAATTCTCTACGTATTTCTTCTGAATAAATCCGTCGAAAGGTGCTCTCAACTTAGTCTGTTCCAACGTATTCTGGGAATTTTCGAAAGCCGCCTGTGCATTGGAATAAGCAGCTTTTGTCGATTCATATTCCTGTTGGGAGATGGCTTGTTTTGCCAATAATCTTTCAGCACGCTGTAGCTGTGCCTGTGCAGTCTGGAACGAAGCTTTCTTCGCTTCATAATCCCATTTAAAATCCTGTGGATCTATTTCAGCCACTACTTGTCCGGTGCGAACTTTCTGCCCTTCTTCCACGTTCAAAGAAATAAGTGGTCCGGACATTTTAAATGCCAGGTCGCTGAACTGGTCAGGAGAGACAACGCCGCTGAACGACTTTTCCACTACATTCAAAGATGTTACTTCCGCCAACTTTACCGGACGAGGCCCCTGCTCTTTTACCGGAGGTTGATTACAAGACATCAATGCTGCCAACACAAAAACGGGAATTAATTTACCATTCATGATAACTTGCATTTTCTTATTGATTTTTTGTTAATTATATGCTCATACAAAGCCATATAAACTACGCATTAAGTCATAGCTATACAACATTCATTTTCTACTAATTGTTCTGATTCTGCCGATCCTTCAATACCGACCGACAAGACATTACATTTGCTTATATCACTAAAATTCGCTCGTATCAAAAGGACCAACTGTCCCAATCTATTTTCGATTCCATTGTTTTTTCCTGTTCATCAGGTATTGCAGGGAAAAAGTCTATTCCTGTTACTTTTTCTACGCTATCCACCGGAATGGCCATCGATTTCAAAGATGTCTTTTTGTAATCACGGTTCTCCAGGATAAATGCAATTGCCTTATATTCATTTCCCGAAACGTAACAAATCACTTTGTAAAATGCTCCGGGAACCCCAACTCTGTTCTTTCCCATTTGTTTCATACTGTCCGTGATCACAGGACCTGTTGCAATCAATAAAGCCCCGTAATCTCTCGCCCACAAACGACTCTGTTCCTCCAGATCTTTCCAGATACCTCGGTTCAGCCCCGGTTTTTGCGGACAGATATTACTAAAATAAAAAGATTCACGCATTGCTTTTGCCGACCATTTCATATCACCGGCAGGAGCCAGATGTCCCCGGTCATAACCCGTACGTGTATAATCTTCATTGGTTGCTGTTGCGCCTTTAACTGCCGGATCAGGAACGAACTTATTCGAACGTTCCGTCTTTTTGCTTTTAGCTTCTTCGGCTGTCAATTCATAGGCGACCCAATTAGCTATTTTGTAATCGGAATTATAGGAAACGGTATACCCTTCATGGCGGATCACCTGTTCGGAACGCTTTGCCTGTAACTTAGGTATCTCGGCATTCGCCGGTATTTTAAATGTTGTTGTCTTCGGAACGGAAGGAATGATAGGTTTGGATTTCTTTTCAGCCGGTTCCTCCTTCACAGGAGTGGTCGTTTTCTTCTGCTCCACGACTACGGTTTTCGTTTCGGATACAGGATATAAATAATTGAATACATACAAAACCCCAATAAAGCAGATCACTACCAGAGCTGCAAGAACAAATATACGTCGGATCGTAGAAATCAAAGATGAGCCTTGATTCTTCTTTTTCCGCGATTTTGCTTTACTTCTCCTTTTTGCCATTGATTAATAATCGTTTTATTCTCGGGGGCAAAAGTAGATAATGTGATGTTATGAAACAATATATAAAGCTTAAATCTATTCGTCAGAATTAATACAAAAAGTGCCCCGATTAAAAGGGGCACTTTAAATTATAAGTTCCGGCGCCTATTTGCTGTATCTTCCCCTTAGGAGAAACTACTTCCGCACTCGTCTGTTCCGGAACCTCTATTTCCATCAATATATTACGTCCTGACTTACGTAATTTTACTTTGATATCCCCGTAAAGAGTAGGAACTGTTGCCGAGGCTTCGGTAAGGGAACCCATCTGTGGCTTCACACGGAATGTACGGAAACCGGGAGATGTAGGTTCGATTCCACAGACCTTCTGACTCAGCAATGTTAACGGACCACCACTCCATGCATGGTTGATCGTTCCTCCTCCGAAACCTTCGGCACCGACACCCCAGCCTTCAAATAAGGTCGTATATTCCTTATAACCCAACATACCGGCATATCGGTCTCTCATCCTTTGCATGGCTACATCCGGGGCATTCATCCGGAAAAGAGCTTCCAATACATACTTCTCCATGTAAGGACTCGCATGATATTCTTTTTTCAGCACTTTCAAAAGGGCGGGATATTTCTCTTTCGGAGCCAGTCCGGATAAAACGGCCATCGCCTGCGAACGGTCGTCGTCCTCGCCACGATATCCCGGAGAACGATAAGCCGTTCCTGTCCAGAACCTCGTATTGAAACATTGTTCGATGCTATACATCATACGGGATATATCTTCCGCGTCTTCTTTCTTTCCCAATTGGAGAGCAAATTCTTTCTCAGCTTTCAGAGCCAGGTAATACCAGCAGTTCGTCAAGACACCCATATCGATCTGTTCACCCCAGTCTCCCCAACTCCATTCGCCACTGCGTTCGATAGGCAAACCGCTCTTATCGACCTTCCATGTTTCATGCAGATAACGATGCAAACGATCATAAATGACAGGGACAAACGTACTGTCTCCACTATAATAATACTGAGTATAAAAACCATACCATCCCACCGATGCCAACATCTGCAAAGGCAACTCCTTCGACCAGTTACCAGCAGGGACCGGGGCAAATAAAGAGCCGTCGGGACGTTGCCAGTTCATCAACTCGTAAATACCTTTCAATGCCAACTTATGTGAAGAAGGAGAAAGTGCATAAAACGCTTCGCCCAATTCATTCACTTCGTCACCCCACCACTGGGCACGTTCGCGTTCGGGACAGTCCATATAGTTATCACGCATCGTGATATACAATGTTCTTGCCGAGCGTTTCCAGAGTTCGTTCAGGAAAGGATCGTTACACAGGAACGATCCTGCGAATTCGGTATCATAACCAGTCTCGCGATATTTAACCTCCAGAACTTTCACACCTTCGGGAAGGATATACCACATCTCATGGCCACTCATCCAACCATAACTTTCATACTCTTGTACTCCGTTACGGGTAATATATTCGGCACGAACATTCTCCGGACCTCCACCGCGGTAATTATCCGTCTGCATGTGAATAGTAGCGCCATCTGCCGCTTCGACTTTCAGATACGGTGTAAACTGGCAGTTGTAAGGCAAACGGCAGAACAATGTATCGCCGTTTGCCGACTGACGTACATCCGGATAGTCCTTCAGCCCATAATCCTTGAACAACGGAATCGGGCGTTCAACCAACTCCCCTAAAGGAGCCTTTCCTACTATCGAAGCGATCTCTGCCCCGGGAAACGAGTTCTTATATCCGGGTTGGTTCCAGCCTTCCATCGCCCTACGGGCATCGAAACGGATATTACTCTCCGACAACCGGTAATTCGGATACGGAGGCTCCGTATCCTGATACGCGTCATAAACCCTGCAGTTCCAGCTTTTATCCGATACGATCTCTATACCGGGAGCTATCGCTTCAAACAATAAGGCAGCCAACCCGCTGTTCACATGGCTGAACCCATTCTTTCCAAAATGCCATACCAGGACAGCGATCGTATTCTCCCCGGAAGTGAGATAAGGAGCGATCTCTACCGAATCATAGTAAGTATCATAAGGAGAAGGCCCTCGTTTCAGCCCACCCTCAAATACGACCATCCGTCCGTTGATCCATAACCAATATTTACTGTCGGCGGCAATATGTGCCGTCAGTGTCCGGGGAACTTCGGCCAGACTGACCGTTTTACGATAAGCCAGCCAGGTATTGCTTGCACTCTGGCATTGTTCCGTATTTATCCAGTGCGCTTTCCAGTCCGTTTTATTTTTTGCTTCGGCCGAAACCAAAAATCCAACACACGCACACAGTAAAAGATATTTTCTCATAATATGACATTTTATACAGGTTACAACTCTATCCGGCTATCAATTTTCCAGATATACTTTTACTCCGTCCGGAGCTTTTACATCAGTTTTTACTTTACCGTCCGGGCCTTTTTCATGACGGATCGTCAGAATTCCCTGTGGGGTCGGGAACGTTCCTTCCACCCACTCCAGGTCACCCAGATGCGGAGTAATACGAACGGCACGGCATCCCGGTTCCACTACCTGAACACCCAATACATATTCACTTAACCACGGTGTCGGACCGGAAGCCCAGCCATGACACAAACTATGGCGGAAACCTTTATAGCAATAGTCGCCATAATCGCCGTGAATATCTTTTTTCCCTGCCGGAACAAGTTCGTCGATACGACTGGCATTCGGCAACCAATCCATATTGAAATCTTCCCAAAATGTAGTAGCGCCCAAGTCGATCATGGCTCCCCAATACTGGCGGATCACATCGATCGCTCCCTGGTAATTACCGGCTGCTGCCATTGCACGTAACATATAATAACCATAGAACGTTGAAAAACCGCGTGCACCGCCTACCGAGAGATATTTCTTATTAGCATCTTCCGGCTTCATCAAACCAGCCAGGGCAAGTAAGGCAGCCCCCTGCTTTGAGCCCGGAGCATCCGGGGCAACCTTCGACTTCAACAATGTTTTAGTTACTTTCGAAGCTGTTTTTTCCATTTTCTTTGCCGTTTCACGACACTGGCCAGCCAGTACGTCATCACCAAGCGTAGTACATAGTTCATCGCCTGCCCTCATTGCCATCAAGACCAAAGATTGCAGACCAGCATCGATAGCCACGGAATTCTCGCTCGACGGCCAATCCATGAAACGCCAGCCATCCAGCTTCTCATGCCCTTCGGCATCCACTTTGGAAATCAGCACACGCAGAAGATCACTCAAATAAGTTTGCTGTTCTTTCAGATACGCCTTATCTCCATGATAGTAATACCAGTCACGCTGGATCAGCAGCCACCATATCGAATAGGCACTGATACCGTTCATCCAACCGGGAAGAGGCGTCACATCGCGAACCAGGTCGAGACTTTTCGGAACGACCTCGTTATAGCCGAAAACAGTATTGACAGTCATCACCTCCGGGTGCATATCTCCCAGCCAAACCAAACGGTCACGCTTGATGCCGTCCCACAGGTATTCCTGCATATTCAAATGAACGGTATAAGCACCGGTCTGCCAGATTTTATTCAACCGTTCGTCATTGCACCGGAAAGAACCTTTATACGGGATATCACGGAAAGCAGAAACGGCACGAACCTCTTTCAAGGATACCTCCGTTGAATCGCTGATCAGGTCGATACGGGCAAAACGGAAACCGGAATTTCCCACTTCCAATACACCCAGCCAGGGCAAGGTAACGATAAAGTCGCGCATTGCATGATCGTTGCTGGCTCCGTTCTTGCCGTCGATATCACACATCGCCTCACTTACAGATTCACCGAAACGGACACGCAGAGTGATCGGCTTATTAGCTGTAAAAGCCCCGGTTACAAACTGGATGCCCCCCTGTAGCTCTTTCCCGAAATCAAATAAAAGAGCCGGATGTTCCTGTGCCGTACTTGCTAGTTTACAAAGAGGACGGTCAGATAGTTCCGCCTGTCCGTTACCCGGCAAAAGCAGCCTGTCCGCATCCTTTATCAGTTCACTATGTTGTTGCCAGACGATACGCTTGGGGGAAAGATATTCACGTACCCGGCTGTCCCTCTGTTGCGCTGTTGCCGACAAGGAACAAAGAAAGGTCAGAAAAAATATAAAAAGGTTTTTCATGGAGTGATAAATGTCTTTATGCGCCCTGATTGTTTTTCCGATGACCGGAAGAACGCTGTTCCGACCATCGGAAGAGTACTGTTCCGATCATCGGAATAACACTCTTCCAACCATTGGAAGAGCACTATTCCGGTCATCGGAAAAAAGTCATATTGTTCTATCTTCAATTTAATTATAATCCAAATGCCGGAACCAGATCATCCAGTTGCTGATCGGTCATACCTGCCGGTTCAAATCCCGCCATACGGGCGCTCAGATAGATCTTCGATGACTTACTCAATGTATCGATCGCATCAAAACATTCGATCAGGTCCTCACCTACTGCCAGTATTCCATGTTTTTCCCAGAACACCACATCATGCTTTTCAAGCTGTTTAATCGTAGCATGAGCCAGATCCATCGTACCGGGTATTTCATAAGGAACGATACCTACACCTTTCGGAACGATGATACGGCATTCCGGAATCATCCCCCATAAAGTCCGCGTGATCACTTCCGAATCGAGGAAAGGTTTGCAATGCGTCATACCGATCAGTTCGGTCGGATGCGTATGCAAAACAACTTTATTATCGCGCCCTAACGAGCGGAGATAGTTATGCATCAGCAAGTGAGACGGCAGTTCCGATGTCGGAGCTACCGGCTGTTCGGCTATGATCTCATAACTTTTCCCATCCGGTGCGATCCGGATCAACGAACCATTTGCAAACGGTTCCTGTGCTACATAACGCATCCGCTTACCTGTTCCGGTCACATAAAAAACATGTCCTCCCAGAGCTGTCATCGCTTCCTGCAACTGAGTAGCAGGCGCAAGAGCAGGCAATGCCATTTCTTCCGGTGTCAGTAAACCGGTCAGGTTTACTGATATATTTCCTCCATTCCGTTCGGCCCATCCATTTGTCCAGAGATAGCCTGCCACCTCTGCGATACGGCCGATTTCAGCCATCAAACGGCTGTTGTTTCTAACTGTTGTCATTTTCTTTTTATTGTAATTCAACTATTTGTACTCTTTTACCCGAACAAGTTCGGCAGTAATAAAGAGAATATCAGTATACACATGCCGGAGATCAAAACAACGATCGTTTTCCGACTAACGCCTTTCCACTCATTCAACACAATTCCCCACACATTACTGAATATAACATTCAGTGACATCAGGATACTCCAGGAAAAAGCAAGCATCACAGGAGAATCGGCAAAATAGCTTTTCCCCATCCCCAGTCCGAAGAACTGCGAATACCAGAGTACGCCGGCCAGCGCACAAAATAAGACATTATTCAATAAAACCGAACCGGAAACAGAAAAATAATCTTTCCCGGTTTTATTTTTTACATTCTGGAAGATACAATAGACTGCATTTGTAACGAATCCACCCATTGTAACAAGCAGGATCACCGGATTCAGGGCGAACAGTTCGCTGGCACCGGAAGCTTTCGCTTTTTCCAGTATCGGAGTTCCGGATTCAAGTCCCAGATTAAAGCAGGCACTCATCACACCCGCCAACAGCGCGACCAGCAAACCTTTTGTCAGGGCAAAATCTTTCACAGCAGCTTTCTTCTCCTCTTCCGTCATATTGCGGGCACGCAAGCTCCCGGCATAACCGATCACTGCGATACCGGCCAACGTCACGCAAACGCCCAGAAGAAGGATCAATCCGTCACCGTGAAACAAATCCGTACCTCCGAATACTGCCGGGAAAAGCGTACCGAATCCCGCACAAGTACCCAGTGCGATACTCTGTCCTAATGCAATTCCCAGATAACGCATGCTCAGTCCGAAAGTCAGACCTCCGACACCCCATAACATTCCATAGACCAAAGCACCGGTACTTCCTCCGGCACTCCAAAGCTCAGTCAGGCTACTCCCATCGGGTATAGCCAACTGTGCACCAAGAAAAGGGAAAACAAGCCAGGCAAAAATACCCTGTATCAGCCAAAAACTTTCCCAACTCCAGCTTTTCACCTTATTGATCGGCACATAGGAACTACTTTGCCCGAAACTGCCGACCGCGATGATCAATAAACCTATTAGTATATTCATACTCGTTTGCTTGTTACTGCAGCTTCGTATTTTTCGATTTCACCTATATAATCTTCCCCGACAGGAACATTATTCTTCAAGCAGAACATATCCCAAACGGCTGTCCACGGCAGGCTCTTCAGTTCTTCCTGTAATGCCAGACGCTGGAACAACTTATCTTCCGATTCATACTGCTGCAAGGTAGCGGACGGTTCCAGCAATGCTTGTAGGAATGCCTTTAATGTAGCACGGCAACCGATCACATAAGCACCAATACGATTGATCGTAGCATCGAAATAATCCAGGCCGATATGTACGCGGTCCAATGCATCGCAACGGATGATCTCACGGGAAAGATCCAGCAGGTCGTCGCTCAGGATCACCACATGGTCACTATCCCAACGGATAGGGCGACTTACATGGAGCATGATCTCCGGAGTAAACAACAGCATGGAGGAGATCTTATCGGCAATACTTTCCGTCAGATGGAAGTGTCCGGTATCCAGCGTCACAATCTTGTTATTCTTTGCGCCGTAACCCAGATAGAAGTCATATGAACCTACTGTATAGCTTTCCAGTCCGATACCGAACAATTTAGCTTCGATACAATCTTTCATATTCTTATATTCCGTAGCAAAGATCTCATCCAGAGAATTCTTCAGCAACTGACGATATTTGATACGACTTGCAGGAACCTCTTTAGAACCGTCATGTATCCAAAGGTTCATCATACACGGATCATTCTGGTAAACACCCATCGCTTCACTGATCGCACGGCAACGTTTTGTATGTTCGATCCAGAAGTTACGGATCGAATCGTCCGGATTTGCCAATGTCAGGTTGCCGCTTTTAGGATGTGAGAAAGAGGTCGAGTTGAAGTCCAGCTTCATATTGTTCTCCTTCGCCCATTCCATCCAGCTCTGGAAATGTGCAGGTTCCACTTCATCGCGATCAACCTTCTTACCACCGAAATCGCCATATATCTCATGCAGGTTCAGGCGGTGCGTTCCCGGAATAAAGGAATTTGCTGTCAGGATATCAGCCCGTACTTCATCGATATTACGTGCCTTACCCGGATAATTACCCGTCACCTGGATACCACCGGAGAGAGAGCCGTCCGGATTCTCGAATCCCGTTACATCATCGGCCTGCCAGCAATGGAGTGAAAGACTTACTTTCTGCAACTTTTCCAGTGCACTATTTACATCAACGTTTAAAGCAGCGAAACGCTCTGCTGCCAGATCAAATGCTTCTTTTACTTTCTTTTCAGTATTCATGGTATATTCTTTAATTGTTTATATTGATAATTTATTTTTTACTAATTCACTGAATAATGTTTATTTATCTGATTCAAAATGCAGGAGGCCGTGGGTATTAGGCCAAGTATCGGCCGACCTAACCCACTGAACCATTACATGCATCTTCACATGCCTGCTTTTTACACTGGTCTTATATCTTTTCTGATTTAAATAAATCAACTTCCTCCTATCAGCGTTTTACGATCTTCTTATAGCGACCGTAAACCTCTTTCCAATTCTTTTCATCCTGCGGAAGGAATGTTTCTGTTCCGATTGATTCGGCGATCAACCGGCGCATCTCCCAACGGGTAGAAACGATGCCTGCAGAACGGGCCTGTACCATTGCATTTCCGATCGCAGTTGCTTCCGACGGTCCGGCTATCACCGGCATACCGATAGCATTCGCAGTAAACTGATTCAACAAGTTATTCTTAGAACCACCCCCGATCACATGCAATCTCTCGATCGGGAAAGGAGCCATCCCTTCCAACATCCGGATCACTTCGTTATAACGGAGCGCCAGGCTTTCGAAGATACAACGGACAAAATCGGCATCCGTCACCGGCACAGGTTGTCCGGTCTCTTCACAATATCCGGCAATGGCTTTTGTCATGCAAGAAGGATTGACAAAACGCGGATCGTCAGGATCGACGAAACGGACGAAAGGAACAGCTTGCTCTGCCATTTCCACGATCTCCGGATACGTATACTTACGTCCTGCTTTCTCCCACTCTTTCCGGCATTGCTCCAACAGCCACATGCCGGTAATATTTTTCAGGAAGCGGGTCGTACCTTCGATACCGCCTTCGTTTGTAAAATTATTCTTATAAGATTCTTCCGTTATGATAGGTTCTTCCGTTTCAATCCCCATCAAACTCCAGGTACCGCTACTCAGATAAGCAAAGTTCTGATCCTGTGCAGGAACAGCAGCCACGGCAGAAGCCGTATCATGTCCGGCTACAGCAATAACGGGAATTTTCCCTATACCTGTCTCTTCCGCCAACGCATCTGTCAGTTCTCCGACAAGCGTCCCCGGCATCACTACCTGCCGTACGATAGAAGGAGGTACACCGGCTGCCTCCAAAAGTGACGATTCAAACTGTTTCGTTACAGGATTCAGCAACTGCGATGTAGAAGCATCCGTATATTCGCAGACTTTCTTACCTGTTAATAAATAGGATAGTAAATCCGGAATAAAAAGTATCTCTTTCGCATTCTTCAACGGGGCAAATTCCTCTTTCCGGGCACGGAACAATTGAAAAAGACTATTGAAGTTCATAAACTGGATACCGGTCAACCGATAGACTTCTTCACGCGGCACCAGTTGGAAATATTCTTCCAACGCTCCTTCTGTATACGGATCACGATAAGCACGCGGTAACCCCAGCAAAGAACCGTCCGGTGCTATATAGCCGAAATCGACTCCCCAGGTATCGATACCGATCGAATCGAGAGAGATATTTTCCTTCGCACAAATCGAAAGACCTTTTTTCAACTCCTCATACAGATTATATATATTCCAATAGTATTTCCCGTGTAACTCCAACAGGTTATTAGGGAAACGATGCAATTCCTGCATTTCAAATTTGCCATTAACAAGCGTCGCCAAAACAGCCCGTCCGCTCGTTGCACCTATATCAAATGCTAAAAAGTTATGTTTCTTCATGGGAACAACAAAGTTATTTGTTTAACAATGGCAAAAGTAACAGGTAAATTACTACATTTGCTTACGAAAATGATTTTAAACCTTTCAATTCTGACATGAATAAACACGCTAACAACCAGATTCGCTATCTGACTATCGGAGCCTCAGATGAAGAGTGGGGAATCACGGTTACCACCATCGGAAACCAGTTCATTCCTCCCCAGAGTCAATATCCGCTATCCGGTCACCCGGATAGTTACAACTTCAAGCCGCAGACAGGACGTATCCTGAATGAATATCAACTTGTTTATATAACGAAAGGAAGCGGTTACTTCTCTTCCCAATCCTGCAAAAAACAAAAGATAGAGGCAGGTACCATGATCCTGCTCTTTCCGGGTGAATGGCACAGTTACTATCCGGATAAAGAGACAGGCTGGGATGAATACTGGGTAGGATTTCGCGGGATACATATCGACAAACGTGTGGAAAAACGTTTCTTCATCAAAGAAGAGCCGCTTCACAAAATCGGCTTAAGTGCCACTATCGTAGGATTATATGAAGATATCCTGAAGTTTGCTTTGCAAGAAAAATCCGGATACCAGCAGATGATATCGAGCATCGTACTCCATATATTGGGTACCGTTTACTACAAGAAAAAGAACGGTGCCTTTACAAATACATATGTAGTAGATAAGATCAACGAGGCGCGTATCCTGATGAAAGAGCAGGTGGAAAACCCGCTGTCGCCGGAAGAAATAGCCAGCCAGTTAGGACTAGGTTATTCCTGGTTCCGCCGTATGTTCAAAGAATATACCGGAGTCTCCCCAGCCCAATACCAACTACAACAGAAACTCCTTCGTGCCAAAGAACTTCTTACGGGAAGCAATCTGAACATATCAGAGATTGCCTACAGCCTGAAATTTGAGAACGCAGGCCAGTTCTCGACCTTCTTCAAAAAGAAAGAGGGCGTTACGCCCTCCGAATTCAGGGAAAGAGCACATTAATACGGTTTATAGGGAGCATGCATCACATTCAATGTCCTGGGCAGCCATACACGGTAACGTTGTGACCTGTCCCAGGTATTGCCTGCCGATGCAAAGTCACAGAAATGAATGGGACGTGCGGCACTATTGCCTTCCAGGTCAGTACCTAAGATCAATGGTGCCGTAAATGCCATCCATGCAAAGTCGGGAGCTTTGACCGGAGTAAGTTCCACATAACCGTCTTTATTTACAACAACAGTCGTTTCGTCTATAAACCCGTCATTAAAACGACTGTCACGTGCCAACACCAATGGTCCCCTGATAATCGCCTGTGCCTGGTTCATCTCGACCAGACGGGCACGCAGGTCTAACCGGACCGTTATCTTATCTCCGGCTTTCCATTTCCGGGTAACAGGCAGATAAGCCCCTTGCAATACTCCTTCTTCCGGCTCTCCATTGACCAGTACCGTAGTCTGGCGGCTCCATGCCGGGATGCGCAATGCGACCGTAAACGGACTGTCTTTTGCCGGATCTACCTGAAGTGTTATTTCATCCGTTACCGGATAATCTGTTATCTGTCTTATCCTTACATTCTTTTTACCTGGCAACATTACCTCCGCTTCCGATTCCCCATAGAAATTCACCCGGATACAATCATCCTTCACCTGGTAGGCAAATTGGGGTATCATGGCAAATGCCCGCGGACCGTTCGCATTGCAACAATTGATATGCATACCGCACTGCTCCTCCCCTTCATGGCGGCAGCCTTCCAGCGGACTGTACTTGGCTATTTGTGAAGCATCCGCCTTCAAAGAAGCCATCAAAGCATTATAGATTGCGCTTTCCATATAATCGGCATATAAGGAATTGCCGGTCATTTGCAATAAACGGTTACATAGCTGCATCCAGGTAAAGGTCACACAGGTTTCCATCGTATGGTAAGTTGGGATTGTCTGGCGTGCTTTCCCGCTGTACCAGCACTCAAACGCACTTCCTGATCCGGCTATGTTAATTTCTTCCTGTACAATATGCTCTACGGTCTTTTCCACAACAGACAGATAGAGCGGATTGCCCGTTACTTTATATAATTCCAGCAAACCTTCATAACACGACATCATCTCATAGGCTTTCTGTCCGTTTTCCCGGGAAAACCATGTTTTAGGATGCGGGAAACGATTCGCTACAGGAATACCGGCAATCGCCTTACTGATCAGTTGCGGTCCATCCGGTGTCTCCCATTGTTCCACTATATATTTTGCATAATCCAGATAACGTGCTTCTTTTGTCCGGTTATATAAATAAATGACCGGTTCCAGGATCGATGAACTCGGCATTCCTATATAATTACCGGTCGAGACTATATTTACTTTACCGGGTCCCACCTGTGTCATTAAATGGTCCACAACACGGCAAGCGGCATTCAACGCCTTTTTATCGCCGGAAAGGTCATACCAGGCGATCAATCCCAATGTAGTGTATTTCCTGCCCCAGATATCCCATTGTTGTAACTGTGCATCCGGCGCATAATTGCCGATATATCCATCAGCCGTCTGGGTACTCATCAACGATTCTGCCGCATTCTTTATGATCTGGTAAAGTTCCGGATCCTGATTATAACGATAGGAAGCGATTGCCCCCTGTATCCATTTTCCCCAGAACTCCGATTGCCAGCGTGTTTTTTCTTCCCTATGCCGGAACGGTTCCACCAGATGGTCAACATCCTGATCCTTCACACGATGTTTGATGCAATCGTCGATACGCTCTCCGACATAACCGGAAATCTTGATATGTGTTACTGGTGATTGGCAGGGGTTCTGCGCCAAAACAGGCATAGTCGCCAGACATAACAAAAAAGAAGGGATAACTAATTTTGTTTTCATAATGATTGATCTAAGAATGGATGGTAACAAAAATAGGTATCTAGCTATTATTCAGACTTATAAAAATGACATATTATATTACAATTTTGATAGGGTCATGAGCAAGGATATCTTTCAGGTCATTCTTAGTCAAACGACAGGTGACGCCACTTCTCATGTCGTCACCTGCCGATGAAAAAGGTTCTGACACCTTCTTAGATCAATGATTCGTTCCTTCAAACAGGTCGTGATCCTCTTTCCGCTGAGTTGTCTTGGCTTTGAAGTTTTTGAATGTATAACTCAAAGTCAAGGTGATAAGCGGATAATTCGGACGGATACGGGTGATGGATTGTAAGTCTGAAGTAGTTATCTTACTTACATAACGGGCAGAATTGAATACGTCGCGGAAGGCAAGTGTAGCCGACAGTTTACGATTCATCAATTGCTGGCGGAGAGCAAGATTCACATACCAGAAAGCATCCGTTCGCCCCTGTGTGGTAACCGACGGGCCAACAAAATTCCCATCCAACTGGATACGGGTCGATTTCCCCAGGTCGAAAGCATTATTCCAGATAATATCGTAATTAGTACTTTTTTCGTTCGTTCCATCCTGTTTGTATTGGTTCTTTACCTTATAATGATATAAACTACCATTCAGGTTCATGTTCCACCAGCGGGTCAGCTGAATCTGACCACTCAACTCCAGTCCGGTTGAATAATCATGTCCCACATTTGCCATAGAATCCAATGTCACGCCTGCCTGATAAGGAACACGTAACCGTTCTATCTTATCTTTCCGGCTACGGTGAAACACAGTGGCGGAAACCGTATGGTCGCCGATATTCTTCTTATAGTTAAGCTCAAAAGAGTTAATATATTCCGAACGGATATCCGGGTTACCGATCTCGGCCGAATAATAGTCACGATATGTAATATAAGGCTCCATAAAGAAAAGCTCCGGACGCGTGATACGGCGTGAATAGGATGCCATCAGCTTATGGTCTTTCGGGAAAGTATATCCCAGGTGAACCGAGGGGAAAAACTCGAATTTATTATATTCACGGTTCTTTCCGGGAATCGAACTGCGGAGAACACGATGTGTATGTTCCCCTCTTACACCAGCCTGGAAATCGAACGACTTATAACTGTCGCCGACAATGGCATAAATCGAATTGATGCCGTGCTGAAAATAAAAAGTATTGTAGATATCATCCCTCCAGTAAAACTCCTGCTTCTCGGGACTCCAGAACTGCATACTGTAATCGCCGTCCTCCAGATAGGAGAAATACTGATAACCGGCCTCGATATGTCCGGTTTTACTATACGGATACAGGTAATCGAGATTTCCACGTACAGTCCAGCGGTGTTCGTCTTCCCAGGCACGATGCCCCTGCTCGCGCTCATTATTCTTATTGAAGAGGTCGCTCTGGAAATACTCCATCGCATTGCCACCGTATTTCAGATAAAAACTTCCTGTAAGTTGATGTCCCTGATCATTGAATTTATGATCGAATCCCACGTTTCCCTGGAAATATGTTTCATGCAGGTCGTAATCGTCACGGCTGTAATAATCGCCGTTCTCGAAAGGCTTCTTATCGACAACACGTTCTTCCATATAGTCCAGGTCACCGTTACGGGTACGGCCGCCATAACCACCTTCCAGGTCGGCATTGAATGTTGTATGAGGCAAAGTATACATCCAACCGGCTTTTAACGAGTAATTGAAATTATTACTCTCACGCGGTCCGTTCGAATGGGAGGTCGTTGCCGTATCGGCTACGATCGTCGTCTTTTCCTGGTCGAAATCACTCTTTCGCAAACGGTCGGTCCAGCCTCCGCCGAAATACCATCGGGAAGATTTATTCTGTTGGGTAAGCAGGAAATCGACTCCTCTTGAAAGGAAAGTACTTCCCGTCAGGTTCACCATTCCGCTGAATCCGTGTTGAGCATGCTTCTTGGTAATAATATTAATAATCCCGACATCGCCTCCCGTATCATGGCGGGCAGACGGAGTGGTGATGATCTCTATATTTTCGATATGTCCGGAAGGAATCTGTTCCAAAGCCTGAGTCCCGCTGAAAACACTCGGCTTACCGTCCACATAAACGGTAAAGCCTGTACTTCCACGGAAAGAGACTTCCCCTTCTGCATCCACACGGATAGAAGGTGTATTTTCCAGGATATCGACCGCCGTCCCTCCGCTCGCCAGCATATTCGAAGAGGCTTCGATCACTTTTTTGTCGAGCTTATATATCACCTGCTTCTTCTGTGCCACTACCTCTACTTCTGCCAGGCCGACTTCCAGCGGTTTCATAGCGATCGTTCCCAGATCGACAGTAGCCGACGACGATGCCAGCACAATATCCGGACGGGTAAACAAATCATATCCTACCAGCCGGATCATCAGGCTGTATTCTCCGTTCTTCACATCTGCGATACCAAAACTTCCGTCCCGGTCAGGCAAAGCATGGAACACAGGATTACTGTCTCCCTTTTTAAACAGAAGCACATCCGCAAAATCTAATGGCTGATTTGTTCCGGCATCCACAATTTTCCCTTTGATACGGGATATCGGAGCAGCGGAAACAGACAGACTAAAACACAATAAAGCCACAATGAGATAAAAACACTTCTTCATTTCTTCACATCAGTCGTTGTTAACAATCCCGCGAAGATAATATATTCATTGCAGCCATGCAATTATTTATGCGTTTTCTCTAATAAAGAAAGATATTCACCATATCCTTCCGCTTTCATCTTATCTTTAGGGATGAAACGTAGCGAAGCACTATTTATGCAATAACGCAAGCCCCCCGACTCTGCCGGACCATCGGTAAAAACATGCCCCAGGTGCGCGTCACCTGTATGGCTGCGCACTTCCACACGCGTCATACCATGCGAAGTATCCAGTTTTTCCTTTACCAGTTTTTTGTCGATCGGTTTCGAGAAACTGGGCCAGCCGCATCCTGAATCGAATTTATCGGTAGAGAAGAACAGAGGTTCACCTGTCGTAATATCGACATAAATACCTTCACGAAATTCATTCCAATATTCGTTACGGAAAGGATGTTCGGTTGCATTCTTCTGGGTAACTGCATACTGTTCATCGGTCAATATATTCCGTAAGGCTACATCGTCCGGCTTTTGATAAGTTGTCTTCTCCATTGTCACTTTCTCCTTTTTATTAGAATTCATATTTTTTCTGTCTTGCGCAAAACCTGGCAACTGATATAAAAACATATATATAATAATCAAATACTTCATATCCCTATCCACTATATCTTTATTTTACAGAAAACAATCTATACCTGTATTTGGTTGATAACCGAACTAGAATTTGCCAGGCAGATATGTATTATAGTATCATTGTTTCTACTATTTTTGTGCAAAAATCAGGTATAAGGTAAACATATAAACAAACTTTCCGGTTTATATTACAGTGGGATTTTGTGTTTAGTAAAAACCATCTTAATAACTTTTTATGATAACTACTCTTATTATTCTGGCCTTGTCGGCAGTCTTTTTTGTTAATGGGAAAATACGTTCAGACCTTGTTGCATTATGTGCCCTGGTCTTATTAATGGTGTTCAATATCCTGACTCCTGAAGAGGCACTTTCAGGTTTTTCCAACTCCGTCGTTATTATGATGGTCGGTCTGTTTGTGGTAGGCGGTGCGATCTTCAAGACCGGCCTGGCTAAAATGATCGGCAGTAAAATATTGCAGCTGGCAGGTACCAGCGAGATTAAACTTTTCATTCTGATCATGTTGGTAACAGCCTTTATCGGGGCATTCGTCAGCAATACAGGGACCGTTGCCCTGATGCTTCCTATCGTTGTCAGTATGGCTGTAAATGCCAATATCAGCCCGAGCCGCTTCCTTATGCCATTGGCATTCGCAAGTAGTATGGGAGGTATGGCGACTCTGATCGGCACTCCTCCTAATCTCGTTGTGCAGGAAGCACTTTCCAATGCAGGTTATAATGACCTGTCATTCTTTTCGTTCACTCCAATCGGTATCGTCTGTATAACTGTCGGTGTCATTATTCTGATCCCGCTCAGCAAATGGTTCCTTTCCCAAAAAGAAGATGCCAAAAAGAACGATGCGTCTACCGGGCGTTCACCGCAGGAGCTGGCAAACAAGTATAGCCTTTCCGATAATCTGTACCGTGTACGTGTCCATAAAGATTCACGAATACGGAACAAAAAACTGCAGGAACTGAATATCACCAGTCTATACAATCTGACGATTCTGGAGATCAGACGCAAATCCTCCTCACAGAGCCGTTTCATGAAAACAGTCGACCAGAAACTGGCCGGCCCCGACACAGAAATACTGGAAGAAGATATATTGTATGTATTCGGCAGCTTCGATAATATTAATAAGTTCGTTAAAGAAAACCATCTGGACCTGACCGAATCCAAGGTCTCCGAATTTACCGGTGACAATGAGAAACTGAGTATTCGTGAAATCGGAATTGCAGAAGTTTTATTGATGCCCGATTCCAAACTGATCAACAGGGCTGTCAAAGATTCCGGTTTCCGCGATAAATATTCCGTCAATATCCTGGGAATAGAACGGGGTAACGAATATATCCTGTCCGATGTAAAAGACGTAAAGATGCACGCGGGAGATCTTCTGCTGATACAAGGAAACTGGGATGATATTGCCCGTATGAGCAAGAAACAATCGCAATGGGTTGTATTGGGACAACCTGTCGAAGAGGCATCCAAAGTCACACTCGACTACAAAGCACCCGTCGCTGCCGGTATCATGATCCTGATGATCGCAGCCATGGTTTTCGATTTTATACCTATTCCACCTGTCACTGCCGTACTGATAGCTGCTATATTAATGGTTCTGACCGGTTGTTTCCGGAATGTAGAAGATGCATATAAAACGATCAATTGGGAAAGCATTGTCCTGATTGCCGCCATGTTACCAATGTCGCTGGCACTGGAAAAGACAGGGGCTTCGTCGCTGATCTCTGAAAAGCTGGTTGGGGGCTTGGGTAATTACGGACCGCTTGTCCTGATGGCGGGCATCTATTTTACGACTTCACTACTGACGATGTTTATCAGTAATACGGCAACGGCCGTACTGGTAGCACCTATCGCTTTACAGTCAGCCCTTTCTATAGGCGTTAGTCCCTACCCGTTCCTGCTTGCCGTAACGGTCGGAGCCAGTATGTGTTTTGCCTCGCCATTCTCTACACCGCCCAATGCGCTTGTGATGTCGGCAGGTAAGTATACATTTATGGATTATGTGAAAGTCGGGTTACCCCTGCAGATTATTATGGGAATTATTATGATCTTTGTGCTGCCTTTAATATTTCCGTTTTAAACATTAGCGGGCACTTATTAGTTTTATATTTGTACGACAAAAAGAAAAGTATGAAGATTCCTTTTAAACCAATTAAAATAGAGGATAAAGAGCTTATAACATCATTCATTTATCCTCATAACTATCGCAATTGCGATTACTCGTTTGCCAACATTTGCAGCTGGCGCTTTCTGTATGAAACCGAATTTGCCGTTGTCGACGGTTTTCTGCTGATCCGTTTCTGGATAGAAGATAAAAGCCGTCTCGTTTACATGACACCTGCCGGAAAGGGAGACCTGAAGCACGCGCTGGAATTACTCGAAGCAGACTCCCTGGCACATGGGCACCCGCTTTGCATGTTGGGGGTCACACCGGATGCCAAAGAGATGCTGGAGCAAGCATTGCCCGGCGGGTTCTTTTATATCCCCGAACGCGATTATTTCGATTATATATATCTGCGTGAAGACCTGGCATTGCTGAAAGGTAAAAAGTATCAATCGAAGCGCAATCATATTAATAATTTCAAAAAAAGATATGAATACGAATATGTGCCTATCACTCCCGATCTGATCCAACAATGCCTGAAACTGGAATGTACCTGGTATAAAGCCAACAAGACGGAAGACGATGCCGAAGATCTGAACTACGAACGTATTTCCATGACGTATGCGCTTAATCACTTCGACGAACTGGGACTACTCGGAGGCGCATTGCTGGTAGACGGAAAAGTGATCGCCTTCACTTTCGGGGCACCGATCAACCATGACACATTTGGAGTTCATGTAGAAAAAGCGGATGTGAACTATGAGGGTGCTTACACTGTTATCAATCAGGAATTCGCATCGCGCCTGCCGGAAAAATTCATCTACGTTAACCGCGAAGAAGACCTCGGTATCCCGGGATTGCGGCAAGCAAAACTTTCTTATAACCCGGTCATACTATTAGAAAAGAGTGCCGCGATTAAGAAAACGCAAAACAATAAACAAGATGAACAAGCAGCAAATAATCGATCTATGGCGTCTCTCGTTCAATGATTCGGAAGAGTTCATTCGCCTTTATTTCGACCGGGTGTACAAAGAAGAGAATACACTGGTCATCGAAAAGAACGGACAGGTGGTATCTGCCTTGCAGATGCTGCCTTACACAATGACTTATTATGGTACAGAGATATCCGTAGCTTATATCTCCGGCGCCTGTACCCTCCCCTCCATGCGGGGTAAAGGACTGATGCGGGAACTCCTGCAGAATGCATTTGAGGAAATGAAATACCGTTCGGTTGCCGTAACGGCTCTGATCCCTGCTGATCCCTGGTTGTTCGACTACTACCGTGTACAAGGATATACGGAAGCGTTCGATTATTCCGAAGAAGTTTACACACGCCCGGAAACTCCCGTTTATGCACCCGAGATCACGGTCGTTCCGCCGGAAGTTCCTTCCATCGATAAATTATATGCATATTTCAACCGGAAACTCCGTGAAAGAAAATGTTGTGTACTGCATACCCAGGATGATTTTATAACAATACTGCGCGATTTGCAACTGGACGGAGGACAAATGCTTACCGCATTGAATGAAAAAGACCAGCCGATCGGCATGGCTTTCGTTCTTTCACCGGACAACACACTTCCGGAAGAGAAAAAGCAGGTGTATGTAAAAGAATTCTTCTACGATGACGACCGGGTGGCAAATCTTTTGTTGCAGGAAGCGACCCTACAAAACAATGTAAATCGGGCAACCTACAAAACCCCTCCGGTCATACCGGCAACCCGTCCTTTCGGGATGGCTCGAGTTATCGACACCGAAAGGTTAAGACATCACTGGCTGTCTACACATAAAGACAGTCCCTTAACGGAGCAGAATCTGAAGGATATGGATATTCAAACATTTACCCGGATCGTCATGGAATACCCGAACCGGGAAGCATATATGAGTCTGATGCTGGATTAATCCGGCATCAGACTTCAATCAATCATAAGCGACTTCAAAAATATCACCTTTTTGCATGTCCACTCTTACGATACCGTAAGGGAGAGTGATCGGATCGAATATCTTCTTATTCTTATAATACTTCTCATGTCCGGTCCGTTCGGGTAACTTCAACTTCAAGGTATTATCGGTTGTTGCAGTAATCTGCGCATGCTTAACAGCCCCATTGTTCCAGGACAGATCAACCTGAAAACCACCGCGGGCACATAAACCTTTATAACTGCCCGTATTCCATTCTTCCGGCAAGCATGGAAGGAGTTCCACATATTCTTCGTGGCTCTGGAGCAACATCTCCATAATACCGGCAGCACCGGCTTCGTTACCGTCGAAAACGAATATATCCGTCGGAGCACCGGCAATACCTTTCGGAGAGATCGTCAGCATGTTCTCGCGACTCAGGTCGTTTATTAATCCCAACACACTTTCACTGGCTTTTTTGCTATCCTTCAGGCGGGCAAAGAAATTAATCATATTGGCCCTGCTCCATTCCACGTCTTCCCAATCGGCTGCATTCAGACGGCGGTCGATAGTCACAGCAGCGGCTTTCGCCCATTCGGGCGTTTCTTCCGGTGTTATCTGTGCATAAGGATACAAAGCAAGCAAATGGCTGGTATGCCGGTGATTAGGGACAGCCTCCTCATAGTCTTCCTGCCACTCCTGAAGCTGACCGTATTTCCCTATTTTAAAAGGAGGCAACCGGTCGATTGCATCGATCACACGTCCTCTTAATTCTTCATCTACCTGCAATAACTCGGCTGCACTCTGGCAGGCATTCAATATCTCATAAACGATCACCCTGTCACAAGTCGGCATCATGGAAAGCGGCAACTGTTTGCCGTTCCAAAGGAATGCATTTTCGGGTGAAGTAGACGGACCGGTGACCAGATAACCGCTATTTGGGTCTTCTATCATATAGTCGAGGAAGAATAATGCCGACTGTTTCAGAATCGGATAGGCTCTCAACAGGAACACTTCATCGTTTGTAAAGCGGTAATAATCCCACAGGTGAGTTGCCAGCCATGCACCACCCGTAGGATGAAGCCCCCAGCCTGTTCCCCAGCCCGGAGCCGTAAATCCCCAGACATTCGCCATCGTATGAGCTACCCAGCCGTCACAACCATAAACCGTCTTAGCCGTTTTTGCCCCGGCTTCGGCCAATGTACCTATATAATTGAACAGGGGAACATTACATTCACCAAGGTTACCGATATTGACAGCCCAGTAATTCTGTTGTGTATTGATATCCAGATGGTAGTCGCAACTCCATTCCATGTTACAAGCCAGATTATCGTTCCATATTCCCTGAAGATTGGCTGGTAACGGAGAATTTTCCCGTGATGCGGAGATCAGCAGATAACGTCCGTACTGGCAAAACAGGGCAATCAGGTCCGGGTCGTTATTCCCTTCTTTCAGTAACTTCAGGCGTTCATCCGTAGCTATATCATTTTTCGCTGTGCCCAAAGAAAGACTGACACGGTTGAACAGACGGCCGAAATCCGCTTCATGTTCTTGCATTAATGCTTCAACTCCTTTCTTTCCGGCATTTTCCACTGTAGATAAAACCACTTCCTTCATATCTCCCGGCACAAAATCCGTACGAAGGTCTGCTATAAGGACTACTTCATCGGCATTTTCCACAGACAGGCTTTCCTTATTCTGTCTGATAATCCCTCCTTCCGTCAGAACTTTCACTTTCCCGTAGAAGTTTACACCACCGGGACCAAAAGTTGGAAAATCGACCTGCCCGGAAAAAGAGATGGCATCTCCTTCCGTCGTTACAACGGATTTCCTTAACGGATTCAAACCGACTTCCAGATTCTGTTTTCCTTTCTCCGAGGCACTAAGACGTACCACCAGGACATTAGCCGGATTAGAACAAAAATATTCACGAGTATAGGTCACGCCATCCTGCTGATAGGTTACGGATGCAACACCCCTGGCAAGATCAAGCGAACGGATATAACTTTCTGTTGCTCCGCAACTTTGCCTGAAAGTCAGTTCTATATCACCGAAAGGGACATGCGTTCCGAAAGAATTGCGAACGCCGACCAGCTTTTCTGAAGCCAGGGCGTTCCCTTCCTCCAGTTTACCATCCAGAAACATCTGCTGTATATCCCGCCATGCCTCTTTTCCGAAAGGCTTCTCCTGTTCCGGGTCGGGCTGTCCGGACCAGAGCGTGATCTCATTGAAGGCTATATTGTCTTTTTCTATGCCCCCGAATACCATTCCGCTCAACCGCCCGTTACCGATGGGCAACGACTTCATCCAGTCGTCCGAAGGTTCGTCATACCACATCTTCACAGGGCTTTCCTGTGCGGACAGACCTTGCACCAGTAGTCCGAAACTAAAAACCAGACACAACCATTTCTTTTTCATAATAATACTCTTAACACGATTCGTTCCTTTTCTTTTCCAATGCCAGTTTATAAAGCTCATCCTGAAGAACAACATATTGCCCTAAATAACTTTCTTCCATCATTCCGCCGGATTCGCTCGCTCCGTTTGTTTCAATAAACAGGCTGATCCGTTTACTCATTTCTATATACTCATCGAAACCTTCACAGGATGAGTTCAATACGCTGATGATCGTTTTGTATCTCGGGGTATCCATAATAATCTAATTTATTTTAATTCAACAATACACAAAGATACTATTTTCTCTAAACCAAAGCCGATTCAGTCTTGTTTTTATCGAGCTTATGAAGGTAAACTGGAGGATATTAAAGCTGAAACTGGTGGATGCCAGGCTCTATTTCGTGAGCCTTATTGTAGGGTTGCTAACCGGGTTGGTAGCAGTTCCTTACCATTATTTATTACAACTTTTCTACAACTACCGGAAAGATTTCTTTGAATCGTCGCCTCCCTGGTATCTTCACGTTATCGCATTTTTCGTTTTCTGGGGTGTACTTATTTTCGTCTCCTGGCTGGTGAAACGCTGGCCTTATATATCGGGCGGAGGTATTTCGCAGACGCGAGGGGCGATCAACGGCAGGATCGTTTACAAACATTCCCTACGGCAGTTGCAGGCTAAGTTTGCCGGTGGAGTACTGACGCTAAGCAGCGGTCTTTCCATGGGACGTGAGGGGCCGTCTGTCCAGATGGGATCGTACATTGGGGACCTGGTCGGTAAATGGGGACATATCCTGAGTGGCGAACGGAAGCAATTGCTGGCAGCAGGCGCAGGCGCAGGATTGGCGGCTGCTTTTGCCGCTCCATTAGCTGCGGCTACCCTGGTTATCGAATCGATCGAACGTTTCGATGCTCCCAAGACAGCCATCACAACCATTCTGGCAGGAGTCGTTGCCGGAGGCATCGCCAATATGATATTTCCCATCAACCCTTACCACGAAATAAATGCGGTCGCCCCGAACCTTTCGTTCGAAGTACAGTTCAAACTATTTCTATTGTTTGCCGTTATCGTATCCGTTTTCGGTAAGTTCTACTCATTGTTGATGCTTTATGTCAAAAGGTTGTATCCTGCCATAAAGCAGCCTGAATATATCAAGCTGCTGGGATTACTGATCATGGCTTATACCATCTCACTGACATTGACAGACCTGACCGGTGGTGGCGAACAGTTCCTGATGCAACAGGCTTTAGGCGGAAAAGAGAGTATTTTATGGATTACCGGAATGATGTTGCTACATATGGTGTTCACCGTCTACTCGTTTTCATCCGGACTGCCGGGAGGAAGTTTTATTCCGACATTGGTCACCGGCGGACTATTGGGAAAAATCTGCGCTTTGTTACTGGTACAACAGGGGGTTATAGCGCCGGAAAATATCAGCTATGTCATGCTGATCGGGATGGCAGCTTTTTTGGTTGCCGTAGTTCGCACCCCTATCACTGCCATTATTCTGATCACGGAGATTACCGGACATTTCGAGGTATTCTACCCTTCGATCGTAGTCGGAGGACTAACTTATTATTTCACGGAACTTCTGGAGATAAAACCTTTCAACGTCATGTTTTACGAAGAGATGATCAAAAAGCCGATCTTTCAGGAAGAAAAACGGCTGAAGCTCGATGTTGAAGTGATGGCAGGTTCTTATTTCGACGGAAAACAAGTAAACACACTACACCTGCCAAACAACTGTGTCATCATCAACATCCACCGTGACCGCAAAGACTTTCCTCCTGCCGACCAAACGATCCTGCCTGGCGACCAGCTTACGCTAGAGATCGATGCACAAGATATCGAGAAATTATACGAGCCGTTGGTGAGTATGGCAAATATTTATTAGTCATAACAAAAAAAGGTGTCTGAAAATAAATTCGGACACCTTTCCCTTATTTATTGAATTTATACGTTTACGCAAAAAACAATATCAACAACTGCGCAGTCAATACACGCAGGAACATTGTCAGCGGATAGACTGTTGCATAGCCTACAGAAGGAGCATCATTACCGGCCGTTGCATTAGAATAAGCCAATGCAGGCGGGTCGGTCGTACTACCGGCAATCAACCCCATTAATGTGAAATAATTTACTTTGCAGAAATAGCGACCGATACAACCGATGATAAGCAATGGTACAGTAGTAATAATAAAGCCATAACCGATCCAAGCGAAACCTCCATTGTTTACGATCGTATCGACAAAACCGTCTCCTGCACTGATACCGACACAAGCAAGGAATAAAGTAATACCGATCTCACGCAACATCAGGTTGGCACTTTGGGTCGTATAGGTGATTAACTTATACTTATATCCGAAACGGCTGATCAGGATAGCTACGATCAGCGGACCGCCTGCCAATCCCAGTTTCACCGGCTGGGGAATACCTGGGAAAGTGATAGGAATACTTCCCAGAATAATACCTAAAGCGATTCCGACAAAGATAGTGATCAGGTTCGGTTCGTTCAGGCGTTTCATAGAGTTACCCAGCACCTTTTCTACATTCGTTACAGCTGTTTCAGTACCCACAACATTCACACGGTCGCCCACCTGAAGCGTCAAAGCCGGGGTTGCCACCAGATCCACACCGGCACGGTTAATACGTGTTATATTAATACCGTACAACTGGCGCAGCTTCAACTGGCCTAGACGTTTTCCATTTAGTTCCGGCTTTGTGACCAGGATACGACGGTTGATAAACTGGCTTTCCATGCGGATCCACTGTTTACGTTCCATATCGATCTCTTCACCGATAAATGTTTTGATGGTCTGAGCATCCTGTTCGGTCGTAATTACAAAGACCTTATCGTTCTCTCTTAACAGAACATTCGCCGAAGCAATCTCGATCTGCTTATTATCGTCATGCCAAATACGGGATATAACGAAGTCGCGGTGTTCCAACAAAGCAGACAACTCGCCGACAGATTTATTGAAAACAGCCGGATTCTTTACAAGCAATGAAATAGGTTTAGCTTCATTGGTATGAGAAGCATCCGTTTTGTTCAGATCCTCATTTTCCTTATCGAAAGAAACCCGGAATACATAGCGGATAAAAATAAGGGACAAGATAATCCCGATAACCCCCAATGGATAAGCAACCGCATATCCTAATGCAATTGTATTATCTGTAAAGCCGTGCATATCGGAAAATGCCTGCTGCGCAGCTCCCAGACCTGGTGTATTCGTTACAGCCCCTGATAAAATACCTACCATAGTAGACATCTGAATACCTGTCACATAATGCAGGATAATAGCAGTCAACACTCCGAGGAACACGATTCCGCAGGCTAACATATTTAATGTAATACCACCTTTTTTGAACGAAGAAAAGAATCCCGGACCAACCTGCATACCTACAGAATAGACAAACAAGATCAAACCGAACTCTTTGAAAAAGTGAATCACATTATGATTGATCGTAAAACCAAAATGGCCCAATACAATCCCCACGAACAGAACCAGTGTAATCCCCAGCGATACACCAAACACTTTAATTTTTCCTAACTGAATACCCGCCGCAATAACAAACGACAGCAGCAGGATGGAGTGCCCAATGCCTTCTCCCCATAACAAATCATTGATCCAATTCATAATATTCTATTAAAAAATCTTTTCACCATTAAATAAAGTTCGCAAAGGTAGCCATTAAGTTTGTGTTTAACAACATAAACACTATCTTTACCCGAGAAAAAAATAAATGTTCATGAAAAGATTATACAGCTTGACACTGGCTTTCTTACTAGCAGCTGCAAGTCTTAACGCTCAAAGCTCAGAAAAAGCAGTGACTATCAAAACGAACGTCGGGACCATGAAGGCCCGGCTATACAATGATGTACCGAATCATGTACGTACATTTATCAACCGCGCCCAACAGGGAGAGTTCAACGGTACACTTTTTACCCGTGTCATCAAAGAGTTCATGATTCAGGGAGGAGCACCCGATTCAAAGAACGCACCTGCCGGAGCACGTTGCGGTTTTGGTGATTCGTCGGCAGAGATTATGTCGGAACTGAAAGATAAATATTTCCACAAGAGAGGTGCTCTCGCCGCCCCGCGCCAGAATGACGATGTCAATCCGGAAAAGAAATCGGATATGTCGCAATTCTTTATCGTACAGGGAAAAGTGTATCGCAACGGGGAACTGGATACACTGGAACTGATCGCCAACCAGGATATACGAAAAAAGGCGCTGGATAAGTACTATCGTCCTATTGCCGTAGACCTGAAAATGTTGAAACAAAGCAACAAACGGGAATATAACAAACGAGTGTCTGCTGTGAATGCCCAAATAGATTCCATGATTCTGGCAACGCCAGGTCACCTGATCTTTACAGAAGAAGAGCGGAAGGCATACACAACAGTCGGCGGATGCCATCATCTGGATGGTATTTATACGATTTTCGGTGAACTGACAGAAGGGTTCGATGTGTTGGATATTATTGCCAACCAACCGAAAGACCAATATGACCGCCCCCAAAAAGATATCCGGATTATTAGTGTTACAATAGAATAAAATTCATCCAATATGCTGAAAAGAGATTTAATCATGGTACAGATAGAAGAACTAGGCAAGATGGTTGCCCAGGTAATCTTCAATCGTAATAACAATGCTGCCGGAAAGAATCCGGAGCTGATACAGACCGTTTTCGAGAACCTGAAACTGGATCAGGATTTCCTGATGACAACAGCTCCCGACGATATCCTCCGTTTTCTCGACAACGAAGAGAAAAGTGGTATCCTACGTCTTGAAATAGCGATCAAAACCTTGATCGAAAGCAGCTATCAGCAACCGAAGAACCAACCGGATATACTCCGCCGGGCAAAAGAATTGCTGGAATATCTACAGACACATGATACCACATTCTCGCTGGAAAGGGTTAATCTGCTGAATGAGATCGAAGAACAGATAAATAGCTGAGTCTTGATTTCAGGAAACCGAGTTCAATAACTCGGCTACTCCTTCCGCACAACGTTCTCCATCGATCGCTGCAGAGACAATGCCGCCTGCATAACCAGCTCCTTCCCCGCAAGGGAAAAGTCCTTTTATGGTTATATGCTGATAAGTATCCCGATCACGAAGAATGCGAACGGGAGAAGACGTACGTGTCTCCACTCCTATCATCAGAGCTTCGTTGGTCAGAAAGCCTTTCGATGTCTTGCCGAAATGACGGAAGCCATCTCGCAAACGACTGGTTACAAATTCAGGCATCCAAAAATGAAGCGGTGAAGCCAACAAGCCAGGTGTATAAGAAGAGACAGGCAGGTCAAACGAATTCTTCTTATTGACGAAATCGTTCATACGCTGGGCAGGGGCTATCTGTTTCATGCCCCCGTTTAACCAGCAGACTTCCTCCAAACGTTCCTGAAAAGCCATCAGGGCCAATGGAGAATCGGCAGGAACTGTTATCTCTTCGTGTTTCATCAGTTCTGTATAGTCTTCCGGACGGATCTCGACCACCATGCCGGAATTGGACCAGCGGGAACCACGATTGGACGGAGACATTCCATTGACAACAACTTGTTTGGGACCGCTCGCCGCCGGCACTACGAATCCCCCCGGGCACATACAGAAAGAATAGACTCCCCGACCGCTTGCCTGAGTTACAAAACTGTACTCAGCTGCCGGAAGATACTTGCCTCTTCCTTCTTTCCGGTGATACTGAATCTGGTCGATCAATTCTTGCGGATGTTCCAGACGTACACCTACGGCAATACCTTTTGCTTCGATAGGAATCTGTTTCTCATAAAGATAGCGGTAGACATCACGAGCAGAATGGCCTGTAGCCAGAATTACCGGACCATAGAAGCTTCTGCCTGTATTAGTCTCCACTCCGATCACTTCATCTTTTTCGATGATCAGTCTGTCCATACGGGTTTCAAAATGGACTTCTCCGCCACAGCGGATGATCTGTTCACGGATATTTTCTATCACGCGGGGCAGTTTGTCTGTTCCTATATGAGGATGAGCATCAGCAAGAATGGATGTGCTCGCTCCATGCTGGCAGAAGACATTCAATATCTTATCTACCGATCCGCGTTTCTTGCTGCGGGTATATAATTTACCATCGGAATAAGCTCCGGCACCGCCTTCACCGAAACTGTAATTCGATTCACTGTTTACTGTATGTTCACGGCTGATCAGGGCTATATCCTTTTTACGTTCCCGCACATTCTTTCCTCTTTCGAGGATGACCGGACGCAAACCCAATTCGATCAGGCGAAGGGCAGCGAACAATCCTCCCGGACCGGCACCAACGACAACGACCTGTTTTCCCCCCGACACATCTTTGTATTCCACAGACTGAAATTCCGGTTCCTCCGGCTGTTCACCAATGAATGCACGTAGCTTGACGTTCACATAGATTGTACGCTGACGGGCATCGATAGAACGTTTTAAAACCCGGACAGCCTGTATGTCTTTCGGAGCAGCACCGGTTTCACGGGCTACTACCTGTTTTAATGACTGCTCATTTACCGCTTCTTCCGGCAAGATGCGAAGTTGTAATTCTTGTATCATTATTTTAATTCTTTATGCTTAATTATTTAGTACAGGGGTATAAAAAAATAAGACCTCCCTGTGCCCGGAAGCCACTCCAGTCAGCATTCTTTGTCAATTTTTTGCTTTTATCTCCATCCATATACAGCTTCTTTACCGCATCCCATTCATAACCTATACTTAGGTTTACAGCAACAAAACTACATAACTTTAAACGGGCACCGATTGCAGGAGCCAGGAAAAAGTTAGGTCCGGTAAACTTTAACTGCTCTTCCATTCCCGGAACGTTTTCCGGTGCCGGATTACCTGATATATTATAATGTAATGATTCTTTCAGATTCACATTATTAAATATCATCCCAGAAGACATTTCCAGGTAAGGTTGAAAATGTAATTCACCTAAAAGAACATCGGTCAGCGTGTAACGGTAAAAGAGACCCGCTTTATATCCCTTGGTTCGTATCACCAGACTATAATCTCCCGAATAATCCGAAACCCCTTTCTTACCCGCGGTATTCATATAGTCAAACAGACCTCCCAGTTGATGCCTTTTCCATTCAAAACCAATCCGCATATCATGCATCAGATAACCGGGAAAATTGTCCGTTGTCTTCACTCCATTCAATTCGGGCAACATGGTATTCAACAGATCTTTCATTCCGGACATATTATACGAACCAAAGCCCGCATTATACTCTACGGTAATCTTTTGAGCATTTCCGGCAAATGAGCCAGTTAATAATAAAAATACAATTATAAGCCTTTTCATTTCTTCAGATATTTTTCTATATGCAAAGCATATCCGGTATTGGACAACAAGACATTCCCATACAATTTACATTCGGAAAAAGATGAGACTTCCTTTGTATACAAGACAGTATTGGTCTTCATATTTATAACTTTTACATTTCCCGAACCGCGTAAAAGCAAGAAGCCGGTCTTCGGATCGACGTTACTTACCAACATTCCCGGATAATCCAGCGAATGTACCAATGATAGGTCACGGCAGTTATACACCTGTATCTTTCCCTGTGTCGATACAATCAGTTGTTCGGGATTCAGAGGATTCATGCATAAACCGGAATAAGACAAATCCATCTTTTTCATCGATACGGGCCGGTTATTTTCCAGAATAACCATCGTAAATCCACTTCTATCACTATTCTCACAACACAGATAACGTCCGTCGGACGAAAAAGAAGCGTTATACGCATTCAGATATTCCGAAAGCTCGAAAGAATTTTCCAATGCCCCGTCAGACATGCGGTAAACAAGTACAGTCTGATTCAGAGAAGAAACAAGGCAGACCAATTTATCATCTTTCGTAAAAGTCATCGCTCCAACAAAAGAATAGGGATTTTCAAGCTTGATCGTTCGTACATGCTGCATTTCCTTGCTTTCCAACACATCTATCGTCTGATTATGAGCTGCTGCCATCCGGCTATTGTACATAGACAATGCATAATTGTTCACATTATTACCATCCGGACCTTTGTATTCTTTATACCGGATGATGTCCGGCCATAGCCAGTTTGTTATTTCACCGTATGAACTAACATACATTATATCTTCCTGCACATTATAGCCGTAACGTGCCCAGTTTTGTTCCGGGGTAATTAATATACCTGAACTTGCCTGTACACTTTCATATTTGTGTATATTGGCACTGAACACACGGTCTGCCTTATCCCACGGAAGGACCTCTACGACCATCTCAGGATTCGATGCACCAAAAGCAGCATATGGAACACGGATAAAATCGGCAGCATACTCACTGACCAGCAGTTTCCGGTCATACTCGATGTTCATAACCGACTTATAAGGTCTTATAATGTTTATCTGCAAACTGTCCGGATTACTGGAATCATAGGTGATTTCCGGATACTGCATCGGTAGGTTGGCATATCCTAACAACCACGGGGTTCTGCCATTCTTAAAATAAACAGAAACCTGATAATCTGCAGATTGACCGATATGAGATTTGCAAATATAGGAGAGCTGATCTCGATCGGTGATCTTCACATCCAGACTAGAACCGATCACCCTGTAATAATCGAATATCGATTCATTCAATAACGGTTTCTCCCATGACAGTTCCAGATAACCATCGGCATTCGCTTTGTAAGTCAGACTGTATGCAGGTTCTTCATAGGTTATGACTTCGACTGGCCAACTATATGTACCCAAGTAATTTTCCATTCCTGTCTGATCGGCAATACTTCCGGAGCCGGAGCTTACGTATATGTCACATTTTAATGTATAATTACCAACCGGAACTTCTCCTTTATTGATAACAAATACACCGGAAGCGGCCTTCTCCATCCATTGCTTCTTTCCCATGCTAAAGATACAAACAATCAATTTATGTCCTGAAGTATTCAGATTATACTTAATCGTCGTACTTTCTTCGGAAATAACAATCTTTTGACCATCATTATCGGCAGTCAGTTCAACACTCATCTCAATCTCGCCTGCAGGTTTTTCCACATCAATGAAGTTGTCTCCTACCTGGTATTCACATCCCGTAAACAAAAGGATGAAAATATACAAAAGACATAATACATTTTTATTCATTCGTTATATCTGATTTTTCATACAAGAAATATTTATCCAAACAATTGCCGGAAAGCCTCTTCTACTTTCCGTACCTGTACTATTTGTATCTTACATTTATTGGTATCGAATCCTTTCAGGTTATTATGAGGAATGATAATACGTGAGAATCCTAACTTCTCCGCTTCCAGAATACGTTGCTCGATACGATTGACAGGACGGATCTCTCCCGACAAACCGACTTCACCGCACATACAGACACCTTGTTCGATACTGATATCCAGACTCGATGAAAGGATCGCACTGATAACGGCTAAATCTATCGCAGGATCGTTTACCTTCAAACCACCGGCAATATTCAGAAAGACGTCTTTCTGTATCAACTTAAATCCGGCACGTTTCTCCAGGACGGCCAGAAGCATATTCATTCTCCGAAGATCAAATCCGGTCGCACTACGTTGCGGAGTCCCGTAGACAGCAGAACTAACCAATGCCTGTGTCTCAATCAGGAAAGGACGTATCCCTTCGATGGCTGCAGCAATCGCCACACCGCTCAATCCTTCATGATTTTGTGTAAGCAGCAATTCCGACGGGTTGCTGACTTCACGCAAACCATCCTGGCGCATTTCATAAATACCCAGTTCTGCCGTACTACCGAAACGGTTTTTAATGCTCCTAAGGATGCGGTACATATAATGCTGATCACCTTCGAACTGAAGAACCGTATCAACGATATGTTCCAATACTTTCGGTCCGGCAATGCTTCCTTCTTTATTAATATGGCCTATCAACAAAACAGGCACACCACTTTCTTTGGCATATTTCAGGATTGCAGCACTACACTCACGGACCTGCGATACGCTGCCGGGAGAAGATTCTACGATCTCCGTATAGATTGTCTGGATAGAATCTATGATTAATAAATCAGGTTGTACGTTGCGTGCCTGGATAAATATTTGTTCCAGATTCGTTTCACTCAGGATAAAACATTCCGGATTTTCGTGAGCGATACGATCGGCACGGAGTTTCAGTTGTCGGCTACTTTCCTCGCCGGATACATATAATGTTTTCAAATTGGTCAATCCCAAAACCGTCTGCAAAACCAAGGTAGACTTACCGATACCCGGCTCACCACCAATCAGCACCAACGAACCTTTGACCAAACCGCCTCCCAGGACACGATTCAGTTCTTCGTCTTTCAAATCGATTCGGGTTTCTTCTTCGGATGTAATGTCACGCAACAAGACCGGACGGATTTTTCCTGTTTCCGTAATACCGGGAATAATACGTTTTGCCGCAGGTTCTTTAGTAGCCACGATCTCTTCCACATAGGTATTCCACTCGCCGCAATTCGGACATTTACCGATCCATTTAGGAGAGTCTGCTCCACAATTGGAGCAGACATATACTGTTTTTGTCTTAGCCATACATCTTTAAGATTTGGCGTAAAGATAGGAAAAGTTAGCCAAATAAGTCGAGTGTAAGTTGTTTCTTCTCCGCTTCCAGCTTACGCAGGTGGCGCTTGCCTTGTGGGGTAACGATTTCCATTTTATCAAAACGGGTACGAATCACAGTGGTCACGGTATAGCTGATATTGATCGTCTCGCCCATCTCACTTAATTTACGAGCAATCTCCAGCACACAATCGATGCACATACCGCTTGTAAAAGATATCTTTTCATCGAACATCTGCTTTTTGAAATCTTCATCGCACATGTAGAAGTCGATCGTCTCGCCACCTTTGTTATAAATACCTTTCCAACGATAACGACTATCCTTCAATACCGGCGAGATAATCTCAATGGTAGCTTTATTATCTTTGACAGTCGGCAGGTCGTCCGAACGAAGAATGAAGTAATCAAACTGTTCGCGCTTCACCTCCAAAGAGCCGGAACGGCTACGATTTTTGTCATTCAATTCACGTACATTGATCTTCGTTACTTTGGGATATCCCCGCAACGCTTCGTAAAAGTTGGATTTATATTTGCAGAACTTCGGCCAGGATGCCAACAACTCCACCAGTTCACGAGGTATCAAAGCCCCCGCCTGTTTCAATTTAAGCGAACGTTTCAATAAGGAGATTTCCTTCTGCATATCCTCTTCGTCGGCATTCGTCCTGTCAACTAAAGGTTGACCGCCGACAGATAACGTCGGCCTGGTTAAAACCTGCATCAGAATATTCAATACTACTGAGATAGAGCGCGAACTCTCGCCTGCTATCGGCCATACGACCCGGTATCCGCCTTCCTGCGAAAAGGGTTCACAATGGGCAGTCATCTTCACATCCAGTACATCTGCCAATACACGCAGCATGGAAAGTATCTCTTTCTCACAGCGATGTTTGACCCAGGCATCCATATAGCTGGACTTATCGTTAAATGAATAACGTAATTCAAGTTTGTTGTCAAACTTTATCATAAAGTCATCGTGTTATTTGTCCTAATTCCTGCTAATTATTTCACGGGTTGTTCTTTCGGTTTACGGTCGAAGAACGGGTTTTTAGAAGAGGCACTGACCGGAATGGCCATCACACTCCTGCTCTCTCCCAGCCATCCCAAACGTTGGGCTGCCAGACCGGCACTGAACATAACACGGGTATCCAGACGCAAATCGGATGCGGTTGCACAAGCCGAACCGATAGCAATACCCAAATCGACAGAGTTGATAGCACATGGTACTTCTACCGGTTTCTCTACGCAGGTTTCAAAACCGCAATGAGCACAGTTAAGCCCTTGTACCTGTTGCCGTGTACCCAATATCACGATTGCTTCCGCACTTAAAATATTATCTGCATCACGCAAAATGAACTTAAATCCGGTCTCTGTCGCCAGATTCAGCATCTCGTCAGACAAACGTTGTATATCTTCGCCGGTAACCATTGCTATTTCTATAATATCGACCCCCTTCCCCTTAGGAGCCGTACGGGCAGCCGTCATCATCTGACGGACAGCCTCTAACACATGTTCGTGCCGTATTTCTCTTTCGTTCTGTATCATCTTTTTATTGGTTTAGCAGGAACAAAGATACACTTTTACTCGCTTTCGAGTTCAAGATTAGTCATCTTTTCTGTAATCATGAACGGATAATCGGGATATTCGTACAAGCTGAAACGCGGTTCTGTCTTTCCTTCGCAATAATTCCAGATGCTGCGATATTCTTTCACGTCCTCTCCCATCTCTTCCAATTGCCTCAAATAAGCAGCCACCGACTTATTCTCTACAATATATACTTGTCCCAGCTTATTGATGATCGGACTATGCCGACGGCCGGTATCATGGTCAAACTTCAGGATGCGCTTCCCTTCGGCCGTTAATCCTACGGTTTTAAATGTCATACTTTTACCTATTGCAGGAAGATTCAGAACATTACGGTCTGTGGCTGCGAACAACAGATGATTCTCACGCAGGAAATTATATAGTTTCCTGCCTAAAGGACGTTTATTGGTCACTATATCGTCCAGTTCTGCCAGCCTATCATCGGGCACTTTACCGAAAATCTTCTCTTCATGTTGTTCCTGAAGCGAACGACTGTTTGGAGTAAAAACAGCATAATTCTCATGGAAACCTTTCACCGAGAACGTATAATAACATATCACACCGGCAGAATTGAGCGTCTGCCGTAATTTGGCTGTATGTCCGCGGCGGGAAGTGGCAACCGTATAGACCAACTGGTTCGTGATCACCCATCCGGCATCGAGTATCGCTTTTATAGCACGTTTAGCTTCCGGGGTCACTTCCAAAGGGGATTGAAAATGTGTTTGAACAATAAACTGGGAAACTCCGACAGCCGATGCTTTTTCCTTGAACTCTTTAAGAATCGATACCAGTTCGTCGGTAATTCGCAAAGGTAGATAAGCAAGCAAGCGTGATCCCAAACGGACTCGTTGCAATTCAGCCAACTTCTCACCTTCCGGACGCAGTTCATTCGCCTTGCGTTTGCGGACTGCCATTTTATATACGGCTTCCAATATTTTACGTAATGTGGCGTTCTGGCTCATCAGCGCATCTCCCCCGGTGATCAGTATATCACGCAATTGTGCGTCTTCTTCAAAATAATGCATTAAACGGCGCAACTTCTTATCCCAGGTCTCTTTCGGTTTCAATGCTTCAAAATCGAAATTAAGACGTTCACTCTGAAAGTCATACATACGCTGGCAGGAAGCGCATAAACCTCCGCAGGCCCTCCCCATCGAATCAGGGATCAGAATAGCAACCTCAGGATAACGACGGTGGATATTATGCCCTTCCGGCAAAAGCCATCCGGCAGCATTCGGCTTACCGGCTTCCACGATATCTTCTTTTTCCCAGGCTTTTATACTGCCGTAAGTATCGACCAGTTCATTTGAATAAAGGATATATGAGCGGATCGTTTTATCATCATATCCGTCTTCTCCGGGATTCAGTAACGACAAATAGTAAGGTGTAACGAAAAACGGCATTCCTTTCTTTCTGGCCCGTGCAAGGAGCTGCATCATTTCTTCCGAAAGGGATTCTCCCAGGAAATAATTCAGTTCCGTCGGACTTTTGATTGCCAAAGCCAGATGAAAACGTGCAGTATTCCACCATTCTTTCACCTGGTCATACTTTTCTTCATCAGTCATTTCCGGCGAGAACTGAAAACGGGAGGAAGGAGCGTTCCTACGTTCGATCTTACGAATCAGTCTCTTTATAATACGATCTTTATTGGCTTCACGTATCGCAATGACATCTTCATCCAATCCTGTAGGCCAGCGATTCATCTGGCGTTTTACCAAAGCACGGTCCGGTTCCACAGTCTCCGGATGTTCCAACAACGTGAACTGATGATAAAGATCTATAAACAGGTCAGGTGAAACCTCTTCCGTCAACTTTCCTGCCAATAATTGCCAGAAATAAGTAATAGTCTGTATAGGCATCTCCTCTCCGGTTGAAAGCTCATCAATCGGAGATCCGTCATATTCTATTAAAAGTAAAATACGCTTCGCCACGGCATTCCCCATATTACTGCCACCTCTATTGATTTCAATCCGGGAAGAAACGAATGAGCGTAGAGCCTCCCTGAACAATTTCACGTTCCGGCTCTCTTCCGCCATTGTCACCAAATGAGGAAAGTCCCTGTTAAACACTTTGAGTAAATAAGAATTGTCGTACGTTAGTTCTTTTCTTTTAATCATAAACATCACTGCTTTTTAGATAGATTAGAATAATATATAAATCATGTCACTTACCTGGAAAGATTATATCCGGGGATACGGGTTCTCAAATCATAAAAAATGGTTGAAGTAGTCCAGACTGTTACACATGTCCACAAATATAACATTTTTAATCGAAAAACTATGAATATCCACTTTTAAAACATTCTAATCAACGAAAAATAAAGAGCAAAATGACATTTCTGTGAGCTTTTAATTACATTTTGATCTCATTTAGGGTATTACACAAGAAAGAGGCTATTTTTGCTTTTACACAAACCTTGAAAAATATGCGTTATAATTTGTTTTTATCAAAAACTATTTTTATTTTTGTGACAAGTAATATTTGAGGCTAAAGCCTCTCATTTTTAGGTAAAGGTATTGGTCATTATAAGTATTAAAAAAGTCTACTTGTGAAAGTAGACTTTTTTATTTTATCCAGAACACACCTCTCTTTTGTAACAGAAATGTAACAGTTATTTCACTCTGCCGAAATACCGAATGCCTTCCTTTGCAGAAAATAATTAATTTTGTAAACGATGGAATGAATTGTTCATTTCAAATAAAATAAAAAGACTATGGATATGCCCCGAATTCTTGTTGTGGATGACGAAGAGGACTTGTGCGAAATCCTCAAATTCAATCTGGAAATAGAAGGTTACGAAGTGGATACGGCCTTCAGTGCAGAAGAAGCGTTGAAAAAGGATCTATCTGTTTATCAACTGCTTTTACTGGACGTCATGATGGGAGAAATCTCCGGATTCAAGATGGCGAGTATTTTAAGGAAAGAAGAAAATACTTCCAATATCCCGATTATCTTCCTGACAGCGAAAGATACTGAAAACGATATGTTGACAGGCTTTAACCTGGGAGCGGACGATTATATTTCAAAACCATTTTCGATCCGTCAGGTAGTCGCACGTGTTAAAGCCGTGTTACGAAGAACGGCTGAAAAGGAAAAAGTCGATATAAACGAGCGTCTCAACTATGAAACGTTAGTGTTAGATACAAAACGTATCAAAGCATCGGTTGACGGCAAAGAAGTGCCCCTGACCAAAAAAGAATTTGAAATACTTAAATTACTATTGGAGAATAAAGGGAATGTTTTTTCACGCGAAGAGATACTGTCACGCATCTGGAAAGACGAAGTGTATGTGCTGGATCGTACTATTGACGTAAATATTACCCGGTTACGGAAAAAGATCGGCCCTTACGGAAAAAACATTGTTACCCGCCTCGGCTTCGGTTATTGTTTTGAATGCTAATCCTATTATTTGAATTATGGTAAGAGTAGAAAAGATGCGAAACCGGATACCGTTCAGCCAACGGCTATTCTGGTCCATTTTTGTGATGTTCCTTGGATTCACTGTTTGTTTCCTGTTGTTTCAATATCAACGGGAGCGGGAATTTTCGCAGGAAAAGTTGAATAATGTATTGAGTAACTATAATTACCAATTATTTCGCCGTACCCAGCAAGATGCCGATATTAACAAAGTCGTACAGCAATTTATCAAGGAGATTCCACAGAAAGAGTTACGTGTAACAATTATCGATCCTAACGGTAAAGTGCTATTCGATAATAGCGGAACAGAAGAATTTAATAATCATAACGACCGCAGCGAAGTACGTAAGGCCCGTTTGTATAACGAAGGCTTTGCCATCCGAACCTCCGGATCGACAGGCAGACGATATTTTTATTCGGCCAGCAACATCGGCAGCTATATCTACCGCTCGGCACTCCCTTATGATCCGTATGTGCAGAGTGCCTTATCGACAGACAAGGACTTCATATATTTTATGATATTGATGACCCTGATTTTTTTCTTCGTCCTCTCCCGTTTTACTTTCAGCATCGGCCGGACCATCTCCAAATTACGGGATTTTGCCCTGAATATTGAAAAAGACCGGATACCGGAGACTGATTACACTTTTCCCAATGATGAACTAGGCGATATATCAAAAAACATCGTCACTTTATATCATCAACAGCAAAAGGCAAAAGACGAACTCTCTATGGAGCGTGAAAAGCTGATAAAACATTTCCAATACGCCAAAGAAGGGTTTGCCATGTTTACACCCGAAGGGAAAGAGATCCTGTCGAATATTCTTCTCATTCAGTTCTCGAACGTTATCTCCGACAGTCAGATACGGCAAGCCGAGGAAGTGATAGAGATTCATGAGCTGGAACCGATCAAGGCATTTCTGAATAAAAATATTCCTAATACGAATCGTAAACGCAAGGTTTTGCGTGAATCTGTCACCATCGATAAGAACGGAAAAATATTCCTGATCGAATGTATCCTGTTCCTGGATAACAGCTACGAGATCTCCATCAATGACATTTCGCGCCAGGAAGAGGAAAGCCGGATGAAACGTCAGCTTACACAGAACGTAGCACACGAGTTGAAAACACCCGTCAGCAGCATTCAGGGATATCTGGAAACGATCATCAGCAATCCGGAACTCACTTCCGACAAACGTCAGTTTTTCCTGGAACGTTGTTACTCACAAAGTACCCGCCTGACAGGATTATTACGGGATATTTCTGTTCTGAACCGTCTGGACGAAGCTTCCGATATGTTCGATCTGTCTGATATAAACATTCCGAAACTGATCGCAGAGATCCAAAAGGAATGCTCAAAAGAGATGGAAGAAAAACAGATTACTTCCGAGATTATTTTGCCCGGTGATCCTACGATACACGGTAATTATTCATTATTATATTCTATCTTCCGGAATCTATATGACAATTCAATTGCCTATGCCGGAGAAGGAAGCCAGATTACGGTAAACTGTTATAAGGAAGATCCTAAATTCTATTATTTCAGCTTTGCAGATAACGGTGTCGGTATTTCAGAAGAACATATCAACCGGATCTTTGAAAGATTCTACCGGGTGGATAAAGGACGCAGCCGGAAAGTCGGAGGAACCGGATTAGGATTGTCTATCGTTAAAAACGGAGTCAATTTCCATAAAGGACAGATCTCTGCAAAAAGCAGCCCGGGGAAAGGAGTCACTTTCTTCTTTACCCTTAAGAAAAAATTATAAACATAAATTACATGTATATATAGTATATAAATGTGTCGTATTTTATATCTTCGCGCCCTATTTTTTCTTAAAAGATAAGGCAAAGATGAATATAAAAGATTTGACATGCGGTCTGGATTTCGGAACATCCAATTCCATTATATCACTCACAGACAAAGCAACACGGAAAGAAGTATTTTCATACAGCACCAGTTCCATTCTGTACTTTCCGGACACAAATGAAATGAAATACTATGTGGGAAAAGAAGCCCACAATAAATACATAGAAGAAGAAATGACCGGGCGTCTGCTGAAATCCGTCAAGACGCTGCTCCGTCAGGACAAATTTCTTTCTACCTGGATATCCGGTAAAAGAATGACGCCCGATCAGCTCGTTACCTGCATCATCCGCCATCTGAAAGAAAAAGCGGAAGCCTTTACCGGCACAGAAATAACCGATGTGATACTCGGAAGACCTGCTGTTTTCTCTGAAGACATAAAACAGGAAAATCTCGCTGTCAATCGCCTGACGCTTGCCGCCCGCAATGCAGGTTTCAAAAATATCAAGCTGCAACTGGAACCAATCGCTGCCGCCCTCTCCTACGAACAACAACTCGACCATAGTGAAAATGTACTGGTAGCTGATCTCGGCGGCGGTACGTCCGATTTTACCATTATGAACCTGTCGCCCGGGAAAATCCGGAAAGAAGACCGCAAAGACGATATCATCGCTCATGGCGGTGTCTATATCGGCGGTGACCTGTTCGATTCGGAAATCATGTGGTACAAAGTGACTCCTCACCTGGGCCGCGGTGCCAAATATCAATCCTACGATAAGGAGATAGAAGTACCCTCCATCCTTTACCGTGAACTGAAAAACTGGGAAAGGACATTTATGCTGAAAGAAAGTAAGCTGCGCCGTTCGATGGATAGTTACTATCATCTTTCAGGTAACAATCCCAGAATAAACAATGTCAGGGTTTTAATAGACAATAACTATGTATTCTCCCTATTCAAAAGAATCGAACAGTCCAAGATAAACCTCTCGGACGGAAAAGAAACTACGATAGACTTTGAAAAGGATGCTATCAGCATACACGAACCTTTCACACCATCCGAGTTCGCCACGATCATCGAACGACATACGAACGAGATCGAGCAATACCTCCGCAAGATGCTCGAAACAGCCAAATACAAAGCCAAGGATATCGATTCGGTTTTCATCACAGGCGGCAGCAGCCTTGTTATTCCAGTAAGAGAAATTCTTTATCGTATCTTCGGAGAGGATAAGATACGCACAGGAAATACATTTAATAGTGTGGCATACGGGTTATCGCTCAGTTACTAATCTCTAATAGATATCAAAACAAAGGCTATACGAAAAACTCATCGATGCTTTTCATATAGCCTTTAATTATACCTTTGATTTTCTATCAACGTTCGGATATCGGAACATAAGTCGCTTCTTCCAGAACATTCTTATAAGCCGGACGGATGATACGTTTACCGTCGAAGTGCAGCTCTTCGATACGGTGGGCAGTCCAACCGACAATACGTGCCATAGCGAATAGCGGTGTATAGATTTCCTGCGGCAGACCGATCATTTCATAGACAAAGCCGGAATAGAAGTCTACGTTTGAAGAAACACGTTTCTTCGTTCCTTTATGCTTCGCAAAACATTCGATAGCACGTTCTTCCAGTAACTCCAGGAAGGCAAACTCTTCTTCGCGTCCTTTTTCCTTTGCCAGATCGCGGGCCAGTTCTTTAAGTACGACGGCACGCGGATCGGAAATGGTATAGACGGCATGACCGATACCATAAATCAAACCGGTCTTATTATAGGCTTCTTTATTCAGCATACGCATAAAATACGTATCTATTTCATCTACATTCTTCCAATCGCCGATGTTCTCTTTCAGGTGATGGAACATATCGACAACCTGAATATTGGCCCCACCATGCAACGGGCCTTTCAGCGAACCGATACCAGCCGCAATGGAAGAATAAGTATCCGTTCCTGTCGAACTGGTTACGCGAACCGTAAAGGTCGAGTTGTTACCACCACCGTGTTCAGCCTGTAAAACAAGCAATAAATCCAATGTACGGGCATCCAGTTCGGTAAAGTCCTTTTTCAGCATGTGCAGGAAGTTTTCTGCAAGCGAAAGATTTTCGTGCGGGTGGCGAATATGCAACGAACGACCGTGTGTACTATGACGGAAAATATTATAAGCATAAGCTATTATGGTCGGGAACCGGGAGATCAGTTCAATAGACTGACGCATCAGGTTGTCACGGGAGGTATCGTCCGGATTCGGGTCGAAAGTGTACATTTCCAGTACGCTACGAGCCAATATATTCATAATATTCTGGCCTTCCAGATCGAGAATATTCATCTTTGTTTTCTGTTCCAGCGGCATGTTGTCGCAGATCAGTCCTTTGAAAGATTCCAATTCCTCCTTATCGGGCAATTTGCCGGAAAGAAGCAGATAAGCAACCTCCTCAAAACCGAAACGTTTTTCTTTGATCAGGGCATGTGCCAGATCTTCGACATCATAACCTCTGTAAAACAATTTCCCGGGGATGGCTTTCAAACCGCCGTTATCCGGCAGACGTTCGTAACCGACCACATTACCTATCTTGGTCAATCCGACCAATACGCCGCTGCCATCTTCATTGCGCAAACCGCGTTTCACGTTATACATCGGGAACAGTTCATTATCGATCTTGCAGGCATCCTTCGACGCATCCGACAGCTTATAAATAAGATATTCTTTTTTCATCACGAATTATTTTTACGAGGTTACAATAAAGATATGATACAATCACCAAATTCCTTGGTGCCAAGAGTTTTTCCTTCCGGCATAAAGCGTGCCAGATCATTCGTTGCTTCTCCTTTTGAGAATGCTTCTTCCATAGCAGCAGTGATCAGTCCGGCCGCTTTATCCCAGCCCATATATTCAAGCATCATCACGGATGAGAGCAAGAGGGATGACGGATTCACGATATTCTTTCCGGCAATATTGGGAGCCGTACCGTGGGTTGCTTCAAAAATAGCATAACCACTGTCGTAATTTATATTGGCACCCGGTGCAATGCCTATGCCGCCAACCATCGCAGCTAACTGGTCCGATATATAATCACCATTCAGATTCAGGGTTGCGATAACCGAATACTCTTCGGGAATCAACAGGGTGTTTTGCAGGAAAGCATCTGCTATCACATCCTTGATGATCACTTTTCCGGCAGCAGTTGCTTCAAACATCGCTTTAACGGCTTCAGCTTCGCCTTTTTCCTTTTTGATCTTTTCATATTGCGGCCAGGTGAATGTCTTATCTCCGAACTCGCGCTCTGCAAGAGCATATCCCCAGAGCTTGAAACCACCTTCGGTAAATTTCATGATATTACCTTTATGCACCAGCGTTACGCTCGGTAATTTGTTCGTCAGAGCAAATTCGATAGCAGCACGTACCAAGCGTTCGGTTCCTTCTACAGAGACAGGCTTCACACCGAACGAAGACGTTTCCGGGAAGCGGACTTTCGTCACTCCCATTTCTTCCGTCAGGAACTTCAGGAATTTAGCAGCTTCCGGCGTTCCCTGCTGCCATTCGATACCGGCATAAATATCTTCCGTATTTTCACGGAAGATGTACATATCCATTTTCTGCGGTTCTTTTACCGGAGAAACAACCCCTTTGAACCAACGGACAGGGCGCAGGCAGACATACAGGTCGAGTGTCTGACGCAAAGCGACATTCAGGGAACGGATACCGCCACCGATCGGAGTAGTCAGCGGTCCTTTTATACCGACCATATATTCGCGGAAGGCATCCATTGTTTCTTTTGGTAACCAGCTGCCTGTTTTATTAAATGCTTTTTCACCAGCCAGGACTTCTTTCCATTCTATGGAGCGTTTACCACCGTATGCTTTTTCAATAGCGGCATTGACAATCTTCTGGCTGACCAGGGTGATCTCTGCTCCCACACCGTCACCTTCTATATAAGGAATAACCACCTTGTCCGGGACAATCAGGCGGCCGTTTTGTTTTGTTATTTTATTCATTGTGATAGTTTATTAATGTGCTACATTCAATGCCGACCCGGCTTTGAACCATTTGATCTGTAAATCATTGTACGTATGATTTACGGGGAATGATTCCTGTGTGCCGTCCGCATGATACAAGATAACTACCAAAGGTTTACCCGGCGCAAAGTCTTTCAGACCGACGATAGAAATATGATCGTTTTCGCGGATCTTATCATAGTCATCCTTATTTACAAAGGTCAGGGCCAGCATGCCCTGTTTTTTCAGGTTCGTCTCATGGATACGGGCAAAACTCTTGGCAAGGATCACCTTCACATTCAGGAAGCGGGGTTCCATTGCCGCATGTTCGCGGGATGAACCTTCACCATAGTTTTCCTCAGCAACCACAATGGACGAAATACCTTTCGCCTTATACTGTTTGGCAACAGCAGAAACAGCCTCATATTCATTATTCAACTGATTCAACACGGCATTCGTCTGGCCGTTGAAAGCATTCACTGCTCCCATCAGCATATTATCGGAAATATTTTCCAGGTGACCACGGAAACGCAGCCACGGACCGGCCATCGAAATATGGTCTGTCGTACATTTGCCGGACGCTTTTATCAAAAGCGGCATTTCCAACAGGTCATTTCCGTTCCATGGGGCAAAAGGCTGTAAGACCTGCAAACGATTTGATTCGGGATTGATATTTACTTCCACATTCTTTCCGGTCGGAGCCAGATAACCGTTGTCTTTGACATCGAAACCATCAGGTGGAAAATCCGTACCCTGCGGTTCACGGAGTTTAACTTCACGACCGTCTTCGGTCTTCAATGTATCTGTCAGCGGATTAAAGCAAAGGTCTCCTGCAATTGTCAAGGCAAGAGTCAGTTCCGGAGAAGCGACAAAAGCATGTGTGTTCGGATTTCCATCTGCACGTTTGGCGAAATTACGGTTAAAGGAGGTTACAATAGAATTCTTACGGGTGTTATCGTCGGTATGACGTTTCCACTGTCCGATACACGGGCCACAAGCATTTGCCATGATCGTTGCACCGATCTTTTCAAAATCACCGATAATACCGTCACGTTCGGCTGTGTAACGGATCTGTTCCGAACCCGGATTGATAATCAACGGAGAAGCGACAGGAATCTTATCTTCAAAAGCCTGGCGGGCAATGGAGACAGCACGGCTCAAGTCCTGGTAAGAAGAGTTGGTACACGAACCGATCAGACCGACTTCCATCTTACGCGGATAACCGTTAGCCTTCACTTTAGCAGCAAATTCAGAGATAGGTGTCGCTGCATCCGGAGTGAACGGACCGTTGATATGCGGTTCCAGTTCCGATAGGTCGATCACGATTACACGGTCGTAATATTCATCCGGCTGTGCCCTCACTTCCATATCGGCTTCCAGATAATCCTGAATAGCGTCGGCCCAAGCGGCAACCGTATCACGTCCGGTGGCACGCAGATAAGTAGCCATATTCAGGTCGTAGGGGAATAATGAAGTAGTTGCTCCGACTTCGGCCCCCATGTTACAGATCGTCGCTTTTCCCGTAGCGGAAATAGAGGAAGCACCTTCACCAAAATATTCGATAATGGCATTCGTCCCGCCTTTCACTGTCAGAATTCCTGCCAATTTCAAGATGACATCTTTGGGAGAAGCCCAGCCATTCAGACGTCCGGTCAGTTTAACACCGATCAATTTCGGCATCTTCAGTTCCCATTCCATACCGGTCATTACATCGACCGCATCAGCGCCACCGACACCAATGGCAACCATTCCCAGACCTCCGGCATTCGGCGTATGGGAATCTGTCCCTACCATCATTCCGCCGGGGAATGCATAATTTTCCAGCACAACCTGGTGAATAATGCCAGCTCCGGGTTTCCAGAAACCGATCCCAAACTTATCGGATACGGATTTAAGGAAATCATATACCTCGCTGTTCCCCTTAGTCGCTGTTTCAATATCCGCCTTCGCCCCGATATTTGCCTGGATCAGATGGTCGCAATGAACGGTAGCAGGAACAGCCGATTTGTCTTTTCCGGCATTCATAAACTGTAACAATGCCATCTGCGCTGTCGCATCCTGCATCGCCACACGGTCGGGACGGAAGTTCACATAATCATCTCCGCGCCTGAACAAGCGGAGTGCTTCTTCATCATATAAATGAGCATATAAGATTTTCTCGGCCAAAGTCATCGGACGACCGATCTTTTCGCGGGCCGCATCTACCCGTTTCGGGAAATTGGAATAAAAGCTTCTCAGCATTTCAATGTCGTACACCATATTATAATCCTATTAGTTGTTTGTTTATCAGAATGCTTGTTTGTATGCAAATAAAACGATTCATTGCCATAAAGAATGTAATATAGATGACAGCTATCGTTTTGCAATTCTATTTTCTCATTAACAAATGTATATATAAATAAAACACCTTTTATTCAATAATGTCTATGAGACCATAGAGGATATCTATACAAATAAAAAGTTCGCCTTACGTTCATTTATAAAACGCGCGGCGAACTTATTTTGTTCAATAGATATTAACGAATATGTATGTTTATTGTTTTTTAGATTCCTTCCACCTGTCGGCATAACTGTGCAAAATAGAAGCAATCCCTTCTCCGATCCGTACATAATCACCCTGTTTCAGGTTTGCCAGCGAAGCGCGGATCGACCATTCGGGAGCATCGAAGCCACCTCCGTTCAAGAGGACGAGCGCTGTTTCCTGTGCCAACCGGAATACGACATCGACCGGTTCGTAATTGGCTTTCAGATATTCTACAAATTCATCTCCGTAGAACTTCTTTGCCCAGACTTCCATATCTATCTCACTGTAATAACCGGCACGAAGAGGATCATCCAGCAAAGTAAAGCCTGTACTTTCCCAAAGCGTATGCAGGCGTTCATGGATAATTTCCACCATTCGCGACTGATACAGATTCTCGGTATCCAGGATAGAGAAGGAAGCAAACAAAGCCATCTGTGTCTGTTGCGGCAGGGAAAGACCGGCTGTATGATTAAGTGCAACCTGGCGGCTGTCGGCAACCATACGGTCGATGAACTTCATCTTCGACGGGTCGAACATGATGCTGCTGTAACGTTTTGTCAATGCTGCTTTCTTATCGTCCGGTAATTCAGTGATCATCCGGTCGTAAATATTCTTTTCGTGTAAAGAGACTACAGCCAGACGCCAGCCTGTGGCTCCGAAGTATTTGGAGAAAGAATAGACACACAAGGTGTTGTCCGGCAATTCCGCCATCAGGGAACGGAAACCGGGAACATAAGTGGCATACACATCATCGGTAATGATCATCAGGTCGGGATTGTAATTGGTTACGATATCGACCAGACGTTCCGTCAGTCCGTGTGTCAGTGCGTAAGAAGGCGGGTTACTCGGATTGACGATAAAGGCAGCCTTAACCGATTTATCTTTCAATATATCCAGGTCCTTTTCCTGATACTGCCAGGTATGATAGCCGTCCCCCGTCATTTTCAATGCATGTATTTCTGTTACGTCAAACAGGTAACGTGCCTGTTCGGGTATTTCGATATACGGTGTAAAGACCGGGGCAAACAAGACGATCTTATCTCCTTTATTCAACAGGAAGTTCTGTTGCAGGGAATCAAAAATGTAACACATGGCTGCCGTTCCGCCTTCAGTAGCAAACAGGTCGAATTTCCCTTCAGGGGGAAGGTTGTTGCAAAGAGCCTGATCCAGATAATCACGGACTAGAACTTCCGTATATTTCAAAATACGGTCGGGGATCGGATACTGATCACCTATTACACCTTCCGCCCATTCATGGACAAGATCATTTTCATCGACACCTTTTTCACGTACCATATAATTATAAGTATCGCGTAAAAGCTTGGAACCCGGCGTTCCCTCGTGCTTGTCGAGGAACTCCCGGAAACGATAGGCAATACTCGGTTTCTGGGAAACACCGGCAAGGCCGACCATTCCATCTTCCAGCTTAGTCCCCCGGCGGCATTCTTCCAGGCCGAACAGGCCAAGCAGGAAAAAGGCTTCGCGGGGTGTGGTGGCGATCCAGTTCGGGTTGCCGCGTCCGGCATTCAACATGATGTGTGTGCTCTTACGTGCACTTTCATCGGCCAGGTCGATCAGGATATCTTTTAATTCGAATGGACTGATCTCCGACATCTTCTTTTCGTATTCACGGGTAACTACGATTTTCTTTTTATCTTCCATATTATATATAATGTATAATTAATGCTTGTTTTTACCAGATTTACTCTTATGAAAAGAGTATGTTCTCTCCTAAGCCGAAGCCAGTGCCACTCTAGTGGCAGAGTTATGCCAGAGTAGTGGCAGAGTTGTGCCAAAGGCATGGCAGAGTCTTGCCACAGTAATGGCACTGGCCCGTTATCCCTACATCAACAACACGATTACTACTCCCCAGATAATTAAAAGAGTATTACCTACCGCATAGGTAACAGTATAACCTAATGCCGGTGTCTGGCTCTCCACCGCATCTTCCACGGCACCGAGGGCGGCAGTTGTCGTTCGTGCACCGGAAGTACAGCCAAGAGTGATGGCCGGATGGAATTTAAAGAGATAACGTCCCATAAGGACACCGGCAATCAACGGGATAGTCGTTGCCAAAGCGCCGATAACAAACAGGCTCACCCCTACTTCCTTAAACCCGGTCACAAAACTCGGACCTGCCGTAATCCCGACCACGGCAATGAACATATTCAGTCCGACATTATTCAACACCCAAAGCGAAGGCTCCGGAATGCGTCCGAATGTCGGATGTTTGGAGCGAAGCCATCCGAATACCAACCCGGCAATCAACGCCCCGCCACTCGTACTCAGGCTGACAGGAATATCCCCGAAGTGGATAGCCAGCGAACCGATTATACCACCGATAAAGATACCCAACCCGACAAAGATCATATCCGTCTGGTTCGTAGGACGATCGGCGTATCCCAAAGTAGCAGCCGCCTCATTCACTTCCAGCTTTGTCCCGACCAGTTCGAGCATATCACCCGGATCGATCCGGGTCGCAGCCAATACCGGAATACTGATCCCGGCACGTTTGATACTCTTGATACTGACGCCATGCATCACCTTTTCCTTGCGGAGTTGTGCCACTGTCATGCCTGCAAACTTCTTGCGGGAGATCAATACAGGTAATGTCTCTGCGGGGAAATCCAGCAAATCGATATCATTCACTTCATCCCCTATCCAGTCTTCCTCACCGATCACGAACTCACGCCGTCCGCTCAAGACAACTTCATTTCCTTTCTGGAGCATCAGGTCCGGCTTCACATCATAAATAACATTATTGATACGGACACGCTCCACAAACAAGCGGCGCCCCTGCCCTTCCAGATAATCCTCCAGTTCCTGTACGGTCTTTCCGGCACCGAACCAGTCATTGCTTATCTTATAAGCCCGGAAAGTGATAGGACGTGCTGCAGGCATAAATCCGGGCTGCTCACTTTCATCATCATTTCCCATCCTGGCTTCCAGTTCTTTACAAGCCTTTTTCACGGATGCCAGTCCACCCAGCAGACGGGGAGCCACGTCACTCATGATCCAGGCAGAACCCGCCGTACCGAAAATATACGACACGGCATAAGCCACCGGCATCACGTTGATCATAGCCGTTTTATCGGCATCGCTCAGGCTTCCCTGATTGATCGTATCTTCCGCTACTCCCAATACGGCCGAAATAGTCTGTGAACCGGCCAGTAACCCGGCAGCTTCGCCCGCATTATATCCCATCAGTTTGGCAAGAAGGAAAGGAATGAACAAACAGAACAGGCACATCAATGCTGCAAAAAGCATCTGCGGAAGCCCTTCCTTCTTCAGTCCCCGAAAGAACTGCGGTCCTACGCTGTAGCCGACAGCAAACAGGAACAAAAGAAAGAATACCGATTTAATTGGCGCACCGATCTCTATATGCAATTGTCCGATCAATACTCCGACCAGCAGAACACTGGTAACTGTCCCCAAAGAAAACTTCCCTATTTTAAATTTACCGATCCAGAAGCCCAATGCCAGTGTAAGAAAAATGGCCAGTTCCGGATAATGTTTGAGTAAATCTGCAAACCACTCCATATATTAATTGTTTGGCGTTAATATTAAGACATACGATATGTCCGGTTTTATTGTGGTAAATGGAACAGTATCCACAAGGAAGTTGTTCCGGCCGATTCAATTAAGAGAATATAAAATCCATCTTATTTTAAATAATTTTCTATCTTTGTCCCCGCTTTGGTGATACGATAACATTCCGTTAATCGTATAAAAGGGAATCCGGTTTGAATCCGGAACAGTGCCCGCTACTGTGAAGCCCGATAATAAGGAAAGCATTCTTACACCACTGTCCGATACAAGGATGGGAAGGTCGCTTTCCGGGCAAGTCAGGAAACCTGCCAAGGTTTATTTATATCGTATTCCCCCGGGGTCAGGAGAATGATAAAACATACGGACAATCTCTTTTTGATAAAAGAAAATGTTTACCGACAGCCGGTATTGTGGCTTGTCGTATTCGTTCGTTACCTTTTAATTTACAATATATGAAACATTTACTATTACTTATTGCTTGTATGCTCACACCTATGTGCTGGGCACATGACGGCGAGAACTTCAAGGCATCCGATATGCTGGCCTCCATGCAACCGGGTGACAAAGCCGCCTTATTAATGGTACATTTCGGTACCACGTATGACGACACCCGTGCTCTCACCATCGACGCGATCAACCGGAAAGCGCAAGAAGCCTTCAAAGACATGGAAGTACGCGAAGCCTACACTTCCCGCATCGTAGCACGCCGCCTGAAAGCCCGCGGTATCGAAAAACTGAATCCGGTCGAAGCACTGGATAAACTGAAAGCAGACGGATATACTCATATCCTCATCCAGTCTACAAACATTATCGAAGGGGTGGAAATGGAATCGCTTCACAAAGACATTGCACCGCTGGAAAAGAATTTCAAAGAGGTACGCATCGGCAACCCGCTGCTTTATACACCGCATGACTTTGAAGATGTGATAGCAGCCGTCGCAAAGAACGGAGCCAAAGAAGGCGCGACGGTTCTTGTCGGACACGGAACGTATACACCAGCCACGGCACAGTACGCCATGATGGATTATATGCTGCAATCCAAAGGATATACCGATTACCATGTAACCACCGTAGAAGGCTATCCTTCTTTTGATGATATGGTAGCCAAACTGGATGCCAGCGGTGTAAAGAAAGTACTGCTGATGCCTTTTATGTTTGTTGCAGGCGACCATGCCAACAACGATATAGCAGGCGATATGAAGCAGGAACTGGAAAGCAAAGGTTACCAGGTGTCTGTCTTTATGCAGGGATTAGGACAAAATCCAGATATCCAGAAACTATTCATCGATCATGCCAGGTTTGCGGCCAAACATAAAATGGTCAATATCACTGAAAAGAAAAAACAATACGCTGCTGAAAAGGACTAAGTTCAAGCACAAAACTAAATGTTCAGAAAAATACTAAAACTTACACATAAGATACTCGGATTACTTCTGAGTATCTTATTTCTGATGTGGTTTCTTTCAGGTATAGTAATGATCTATCATTCATTTCCCAGAGCATCACAACAGGATAAATTAGAAAGGCAACAGGTTATCGACGGAAATTTGCCGGATATGGAAACTCTTCTGTCCGTTCTTCCCGATTCAGCACAGGTCCGTTCACTCTCCATGGAAATGTATTTTGACCGGCCTGTGGTTCATTTCCGGGGAAAGAATACGCCCGAAACACTCTATGCAGACTCCCTGCAACCAGTCGAAGCAATAAATGACGAAACTATCGAGCGGACTGCAGCACAATGGTGCTCATCTCCGATCCTGCGTGTGGATTCGATGTATAAGCTGGATCAATGGATTCCTTTCGGACGGTTGCGCGAAGAGTTCCCCATCTATAAATATACATTTGCGGATGATGGCCGCCATGAACTCTATATTTCTTCAAAAACAGGGCGTGTCCTACAATTCACCGACAAAGACCAGCGCTTATGGGCGTGGCTCGGAGCCATTCCCCACTGGGTTTACTTCACATCGCTCCGTCAGAATCAGGTTGCCTGGATCAACTTCGTGAAATGGAGTTCCGGCATCGGTTGTATCATGTGCCTGGCAGGATTGATCCTTTCCATACAACTGGCCTGGCGTAACCGCCATAAGAAGTTATTTTCCCCTTACAGGAAAAGATGGTTCAAATGGCATTATGTCAGTGGATTGATCTTCGGCATTTTCACCATTACATTCGCTTTCAGCGGAATGATGTCGTTAATGGATATTCCCAACTGGATGAAAAAAGCTCCGAAAGAAAAGCAGGATACGTCACGCCGCATCCCGTGGGGTGGATCGGAAGGACGCTTTGTCGCCTCTGCCTATCGCCTGGATTACCGGAAAGTACTGGAGGCGGTCGACAGTGTAAAAAGCATCGAATGGGCAACCTGGCAAAAGTATCCTTACTACAGGCTTACCACCGATTCGCAAACAATCAATATCGATGCGACCGATACAACAGCAATCCGGATTTTCCTCCTGACCGAAGATATGGTACGGAAAGAGGCGGTTAAAATGTATGGAGACAGCATCCCCTATAAATTAGATTTACTTACAGAATACGACCAGGATTATTACGGACGCAAGAAAGATCGTACGCAGTTGCCGGTCTACCGTATCATCGTCGACGATGAAATGCATACACGCCATTACTATCAGCCGGAAACGCTGATGCAGCGACGGGTAGACGATGACGGCCGGTTACGCCGTTTACTTTACAGCGGTCTTCACAGTCTCAACATCAAATTCCTTACCGACCGTCCGGTACTCTGGAATATCGTTATGTACACTTTACTACTCGGCGGGACATTCCTGTCATTGACCGGGGTCGTATTATCGATCAAATGGATTATCAGAAAGGCAAATAGATTTTTTAAACAAAAAGTATGAGAAAGCAAATTTTACTCTTATCAATGGTTATCGCTTGTCCGTCATTCATGTTCGGACAGAGAAGTATCACCGACTCGATCTTTACCGTCGGCAATGTTGAAATTACAGCTAAAAAGAAACAGGCAACGCCATTACGGGAACAACCGGTCCAATTGCTGAACATGGATGTTCCACTGAAGTTTCTTCCTATCACTGTTACCCGCCTGGACAGCAAGACACTGGAAAGAAAGCATATCCTGAATATGGAAGATGCCGTACGTTTCCTGCCAGGGGTTACATTGAGTAGCAACCAGCTGGGTGCTTTCCAGCGGTACAGCATTCGTGGTACGTCGGACGCCGTATTCGCTATCGACGGAATCCGTGACGAGCGTACACTGTTAAACACAATGCCGTTCGGCGATCTTTCTTCTGTCGAATCGATAGAAGTAATCAAAGGTCCGGCTTCTATCCTGAGCGGACACTCGGTCATGGGTGGCGTTATCAATATCATAACAAAAAAGGCATCTGCCGATTTCTCGGCAAATGCCAGCATCAGCTACGGTAGCTGGAACCAGAAAGAAGCAACAGTCGGTTTCGGTGGCAAACTGATCGGTCCGGTCAATTACCGTGCAAATATTCATTATGGTACAGGCGATGGTTACCGCGATGTGAATGCCGATCGTTTCTCCGGCCTCTTCGCCCTGGGAGCAGAAATAGGGAAAGGCTATTTCGAAGGAAATATCAGTTTCAATGACGATCGTTATACCACGGAGATAGGTGCGGCGCCGACAATGCCGGGAGATATATTTTATGCATCCGATGACAAACTTTATCTACCTAGCGGAGCACTGCACCCCACAGCCGATCCCCATACCGTGTACAACGACTTTGCAAACAATAAGATGCACCGCCGTAACATGGATGTACGTATGCAATATACCCAACCGTTAACAGACTGGATGAAATTCCGTGAAACTCTATCCTACGGACACAGCAATTTGGATTACTGTTGTGTAGAAGGAATGTCATATGTCAGCAGTTCAGACCCTATTTATGATTTGTATTATTTCGATAGAAAAAGGAAAAAAACATATGTAAATCTCGATTCGCTACGATCAGGAGACCCGCTATGTTTTAATCCGGATAATTATTCCATCACAAATACCACCGAACTAACAGGAAAAATCGAAACAGGCTTCATCACCAACAATTATACATTGGGATGGAACTATACCTATTTCGATTATACCAATTATACAGGATATAACAGCGATGATGTTTGGGGACCAGGCAAAAATCAGATACTTCCGGTTGATAACCCCCATATTGTACGTGACTGGTGGGATAGTAAAGTCTCTAAAGCTAGTATTGCCAAATATATCACCAATGGTATCTATCTGCATGATGTCTTCGAGATCAACGATCACTGGAAAGGGATGTTGGGCGGACGTCTTGACATTTACAAATATAAGAGCGCCTCAGCATTGATCGATGACGGACGTCAACATTACGAAAAAGAGAATCGTACAGACTGGAATAAAGTTAGTACTGCTGCTTTTACCTATCGTGGCGGCATCGTCTATCTGCCGATTCCGGCAGTTTCTATCTATGCTTCCGCAGCTTCCTATTTCAAACCGAATAAAACATTTTATGATAAAAATATACTATATATGGGAGCCGATGGAAAACTCTTCAATCCTGATGAAACCGGAGGAGAAGTCTTCAAACCGGAAAGAGGTAATCAGTATGAAGTGGGAGCCCGTTATGAATTGAACCAGTTATTGGAAGTGAATGCCAGTATTTATTACATTCGTAAACATAATGTTGTCAAGACAATCGGTAAAATGTCTACTGAAGAAAATGAAGCTGCTGTAGATAAAAATGTTCAGGCACAAATCGGTCGTGCAGACACCAAGGGTTTTGACATCGATCTTACATTACGTCCTGTCGCTAACCTGCAAATCGTAGGCGGATGCGGATGGTCTGACTATCGTCTGATGAGTAGTTTTCTCAAAAATATAGACACGAATGCGGATTGGTTTAATTTCAGTGAAACAACCGGACAACGCAGCACAGGAGTTCCGCGCGTTACCTTCTATACTTATGCAGACTACACAATCCCTAAAGGTGCGTTGAAAGATCTGTCATTCCACCTGAGCGGAACATTTACAGACCGTATCTACCAGAATATTGCCGATAACTCATATATTCCATCCTGCTACATCGTTGATGCAGGCATTTACTATACCATCAAAAAGTCAATCAACCTGGCTGTAAACGTAAACAACCTCTTTAATAAAGAATACTTTGTAAAGAGTACCGTTTTAGGTAAACCTTGCAATTTTATGGCTACTATCTCTTACAATTTCAGATAAGATCCCGTTACCCTGTGCTTGCATACAGCACAGTATTATATAAGAACGGTCGCTTCTCTTAATATAGGGAAACGACCGTTTTTTATTCAAATAATCAATACTTTATATATCTTTGCAGTTCAAAGTCCAAGTGTGATTAACTCAAAGCTTCTATTTCAGAATACTAATATCCTTATACTATAATATTAATGGAGCAATAACAATAGATATTTTATCTGTTATCAACTAATTATTTATCTCATTCACTTGTATTTTTATTTATATTAATTTATGCACATAAAATGACATTTTGTATATATGCGAAACTGTAACATTGTACTTTTTTTGCATCTACATTCATAAGCGATAGAAATAATAACTAAATCTAGGCCAAAAGATGAAAAGTACGATCAACAATACTTCTTCCGAAGTATCAAATAACCAAATACTGCATGCCGGTTTTGATCTCTTTAATAAACCTGAAGGAACAAAACTAACAAAATCTTGCATATACAATAATATGATTATTTTCATTCTGGGCGGGTCTCTGAAAATAAACTCTCCACATATCAAAATGAAGTTTATTGAAGAACCTTATATGTTATTTATTAAAATGTTCGATAATTGTACCTATGAGATTGCCCCATGCTCAAAAGTCCTGCTTTTTACCTTCGATAGCCTGACTATCGACGAGCTTTTGAGTTTCCAGGCCAAATATGACCTACTGCCTGAATCGACATTCGAATGGATCGAATTGAAGATAATCGAACCTTTATACAGTTTTTTGAAACTCCTCATTCAGTATCAGGAGAATAATTACCTGGACTATAAACTGTACGCCTCCAAAAGAGATGAAATGTTCTATCTTCTTAAAAGAATATACACAAAAGAAGAACTAGGTAATTTTTTCTATTTGCTGGTCAACCATACCTCTGACTTCGAGAGACATGTTGCAGCAAACTATATGAAAGTAAAAAATGTAAAAGAATTAGCCAACTTGATGGGATACGGAGTGAACACTTTCCGGATCAAATTCAAAGAGACATTCGGTATTCCCGCATACCAATGGTTACTGAATGAAAAGGCGAAACGGATCTTAAAATGCCTGACAACAAAAGATGAAGATTTCAAGAGTATAATAGATGAGTTCGACTTCAGTTCGCACTCACATTTCTACAAATTCTGTAAGACGCAATTCGGAGTTACTCCCGAAGAATTAAGGAAGAAGTTAAACCTATAAGAGATTATTATTTCTTTTCAATCGGAATTTCCAGTTTTATATCAGATTATATATTTTATATGTGGCTTTGTATACATACCTCTTCTTAGGCATACTTTACCTTTGTGTCATCTAAATACAGATTCTTTAAATTATGATGACCAAAATGTACGTGTTATTATCCCAGATTAAGGGTTGGGATAATAGTCTTATTGAGGAGAAGATGTCAACTCCTTTAGTCAGTTATATTTTGTCGGGGGTGATTTTACTTGTTGTATTGATACGGGTAATTTCCTGGCTGGAATATCTCCACCTCAAACGCAAGGCTTTAAAACGCTTTTCTGAACACAAAAAGAACAGAGTATGGAGAGCTGAACTTCCGGTTGTAATAATAGAAATACCAAATCTGCCCGAAAATAAGAATAAATAGATTATCTTTGTGTCTGTATGATTAATCATATAAAGTATCAAAATCAACAACTCAAAGCTAAAATGGGTACAGGTAAAATAATCGTAGCCGGGATAGGCCCTGGCAGTGAATCAGATATAACACCTGCAGTACTGTCTGCTATCCGACAATCAGATGTAATCGTAGGATATAAGTATTATTTCCGCTTCATCGAGAAAATAATCCATCCCGGAGCAATCTGCATCGACTCGGGGATGAAACGGGAAAAAACGCGTGCTGAGGAAGCATATAATTATGCAGCCGAAAGCAAAGTTGTAACAGTTATCAGTTCCGGTGATGCCGGTATTTACGGAATGGCACCGCTCATTTACGAGATGCAACGGGAAAAAGGAAGTAACATTCCTATCGAGATTCTTCCTGGTATCAGCGCATTCCAGAAAGCAGCCTCTCTGCTTGGTGCTCCGGTAGGACACGATTTCTGCGTGATCTCTCTCTCCGACCTGATGACCCCCTGGGAACTGATAGAAAAGCGGATCAAAGCGGCTGCAATGGCCGACTTTATCACAGCGATCTACAATCCCAAAAGCGAAGGACGCTACTGGCAACTTTACCGTCTGATCGAACTTTTCCTGCAGGAACGCGACCCACAGACACCCGTCGGCTTCGTTCGCCAGGCAGGACGCGAAGAACAGGAAGTTACGATCACGACTTTGGCTGATTTCGATCCTGAACAGGTGGATATGTTCACTGTTATCCTTATCGGTAATTCACAAACTTACCGGTTCGACAACAAGATGATCACTCCGCGCGGTTATTACGGCGAAATCAAAATGGGTAAAGCTGAAACCGGGATCGGACAGGATATCATGATCCGCAGCTTCCGTACCATCGAGAAGGAACTGAAGAATAAAGATATTCCGTTAGATAAGAAATGGGCGTTGCTGCATGCAATCCACACGACTGCCGATTTCGATATGGAGAATATATTGCGGATCGACGATAATGCGGTAGCTTCGCTATACGACAGGCTGAACAGCGGTACAGTCCGCACCATTATCACCGATGTAACGATGGCAGCATCCGGCATCCGCAAAGGAGCCTTGCAACGCATGGGACTCGAAGTGAAGTGTTATCTGCAGGACGAAAAGACCGTTGCTCTCGCTACTGAGAAAGGAATTACCCGCACACAAGCCGGAATCAGGATAGCTGTCGGCGAACATCCGGATGCATTATTCGTCTTCGGTAACGCACCGACTGCTTTGATGGAGCTATGCGACCTGATACGCAAAGGAAAAGCAACCCCTGCCGGAATTATCGCAGCACCTGTCGGCTTTGTTCATGTACAGGAATCCAAGCATATGGTAAAACCGTTTACCTCTATTCCCAAACTGATCGTGGAAGGACGGAAAGGCGGAAGTAACCTGGCCGCAACGCTGGTCAATTCTATACTTTGTTACAATGATGCTATTAATTTAAAACCAGGAAGAGACGTATGAGAACTCAATTTATCGTTATCGGCATCCCCGATGACCCCAATTATATCAGCAAGAACAAAAAGATAGTAGATATCATCAACAGTAATACCTACCTTTCGGGAGGTAAGCGGCATCATGAAATCCTTATGCCTTTCCTGCCCGAGGGAGCTGTATGGATCGATATAAAAGTACCACTCGACAAAGTTTTCGACGAATACGAATATCACCAGAAGATCGTTGTATTTGCTTCGGGCGATCCTTTGTTCTATGGATTCGCTTCGACGATCCTCAAACGGATGCCGGACGCAGAGATAACACTCCTGCCTTCGTTCAATTCACTACAGATGCTTTCACACGAGCTAAAAATATCCTACGACGACATGATCATGGTTTCCCTCACCGGACGCCCCTGGCATGAACTGGACCGTGCATTGATAGAGAACAGAGCCAAGATAGGCATCCTGACCGATCATGTACATACCCCGGCTGCGATTGCCAAACGTTTACTGAAATACGGCTTCACACAATATAAAATGTATATTGGCGAACATTTGGGTAACCCGGAAAAGCAACGTATCTCACGTTCGCTTATCTTGTCTGAAGCAGAGGAACATCCTTTCGATAGTCCGAACTGCGTGATCCTCCAGCGTATGTACAACGATATCACCTATCGCCCGCTGGGTATTCCCGACAAAATGTTCGAATTGCTCGACGGAAGGGAACGGATGATTACAAAAGCGCCTATCCGAATTCTGGATATGAGTATGTTGATGCTCCCCATGTGTAATCATTTCTGGGATATCGGCTTCTGTACGGGTTCCGTATCCATCGAAGCCAAACGCCAGTATCCTCATCTGCATATCCACGCATTTGAAATACGCAAAGAATGCTGGAGGCTGATCGAGGAAAACAGTTCCAAGCTGGGAGCCCCGGGTATCGATGTACATATCTGTGACTTTATGGAAGAAGATGTCTCCGACCTGCCCGCACCCGATGCAGTATTTATCGGAGGACATGGCGGCAAACTGAAAGAGATCGTGCACAAAGTAGCCCGTTATCTGGCACCCGACGGCTTACTGGTCTTCAACTCTGTATCCGAAGATAGCGAAAAAATGTTTATAGAGGCAGTCCACGAAGCCGGACTGAAATTGGACGATCCGTTGGATATACGTGTGAGCGATTATAATCCGATCACCATATTAAAGGCATTCAAAGAAGCAAAATAAGAAAACGATGAATAAGAAATCTATAGCAATTGTCGTAGTATCGGTCAGTAGCCTGCCTTTGGCACGACAAATAAAAAAGCAATATCCTAATGCGGTGATATATAGCAAAGAATCGCAGGAAGAGACAGTGGTGATGAAATCCATCGATTCCATTGTTGGAGATCTGTTCCTCCAGTCGGATGCTATTATCTTTATCGGAGCAATGGGCATCTGTGTACGTTGTATCGCACCTTATGTGATGGATAAACACACCGATCCCGCTGTGATTTGCATCGATAGTACCGGTAAATACATTATTCCGGTTTTATCCGGCCATATCGGCGGAGCAAACGAACTGAGCATAGAACTGGCACAAATACTGGGAGGAAATGCCATTGTTACCACCCAAAGCGATAATACCGGACTATGGGCACTCGATACGCTGGCGGAGAAATTCGATTGGTCGGTTGTGGCCGATGATCTGACAGACAATGAGAATGCGATGAACGCATGTATTGCCGCATTCGTCAATAAAAGGCCGACAGCCCTCTTACTGAACATCCGCGATAAAGGCACAGAGTATCTCGAACAAAGCCGTCCCGAACATGTCCAAATATTCAATAAATTCTCCGACATTCCGCTCGACCAGTTCGAATTGGTGATCACAGTCGGGCCGTTCATCTATGAAGCCGAGATCAAAATGATCTCTTATTTCCCGAAAGTGCTGCATCTGGGTATCGGTTGCCGGAAGGGGCTTAATGGCGATCCGATGGAAATGCACCAGCATATTATCTCGACACTGATCGACAACAACCTCTGCCCTGAGTCGCTTGCCGATATTTCTTCCATCGACTTGAAAAAGGACGAAGTGATACTCGCTCTATTGTCATACGGCATTATGAATCGTCCTTTCAAAACATATCCGGCAGATACATTGGACAAATTATCTGTACCCAACCCATCTGCCAAAGTGAAAGAGGTGACCCAATCGTCGAGTGTTGCAGAAGCTGCCGCTATACAAAGTGCCGGAGGCGGCCTTTTATTGCTGGAAAAACAGAAAGGACGACTGGGAGAACACAACGATTATACATTTGCCGTGGCAATGGATAAATCCGTTCAGCGGCAAGGCCATATCGAGATAGTCGGTGCCGGTCCCGGTGATCCGGAACTGATCTCTATCCGTGGCCGCCGGATGCTTGAGAAAGCGGACCTGATCTTATATGCAGGTAGTCTGGTCCCGAAAGAACTCACTTTTTGTGCCAAACCGGGAGCTACCGTACGCAGTTCGGCAGACATGAATCTGGAAGAACAATTTCTTCTGATGAAAGAGTTCTACGACAAAGGCAAATTTATCGTCCGCCTGCATACCGGCGATCCTTGTATCTACGGAGCTATACAGGAACAGATGGCTTTCTTCGATCAATATAATATGAGTTATCATATCACCCCGGGAATATCTTCCTTCCAGGCAGCTGCCGCCGCTTTACAGTCGCAGTTCACCATTCCGGAAAAAGTACAGACCATTATTCTTACCCGTGGTGAAGGCCGTACGCCGATGCCCGAAAAAGAACAGTTACACAAACTGGCTGCCAGCCAGAGTACGATGTGTATTTACCTAAGCGCAGGGATTGCAGACAAGGTTCAGGAAGAACTTCTCCAACACTACGCTCCTACCACACCGGTTGCCGCCTGCTACAAACTGACCTGGAAAGACGAGCGTATTTACCGGGGCGAATTGAAAGACCTGGCTAAGATCGTCAAAGATAATCATCTGACATTAACAACGCTATTAGTTGTCGGTGATGCGATCGATAACCGGGAAGGCTTATCACGGCTGTATGCCGATGAGTTCAAACATTTGTTCCGCAAATAATTCATTTCAGCAAGAACGATGATACTGATATTAGGAGGAACAACAGAAGGCCGTGCCAGTGTGCGCATAGCTGATGAAGGAAGCGGACCTTATTACTATTCCACCAAAGGATCGCTGCAGGAAATAGAATGCGCGCACGGCATCCGGCTGACCGGAGGCATGGATACGGCAAGTATGGAAACATTCTGCCGTGAAAACGGCATCCGGTTGCTGATCGATGCCGCCCATCCTTTTGCCACGGCGCTACACCAGACTGTAGCAAAGGTATCTTCTTCCCTCCAAATACCGGTTATCCGCTACGAACGGCGTTATCCGCCACGTAACACGGATCTGATCTGGTGCAACGATTACACCGATGCGATCCGTAAACTGGGAGAACAGGGTATACATCGCTTACTGGCACTGACCGGAGTCAACACGATCGCCCCTCTCCGGCCTTGGTGGGAAAAACATCCTGCCTGGTTCCGCATCCTGAAACGGGAAGAATCGCTCACGATTGCCAACGGACAGGGATTTCCTATGGATCACTTGCTTTTCTATCAGGACGAAGACGATGCAGGAGAGATGATGGACAGGTTGCAGCCGGACGCTATCATTACAAAAGAGAGCGGGCAAACCGGTTATTTCATAGAAAAAGTAGCTGCCGCCCGTAAACGTTCCATCCCTGTATTTGTCGTCAAACGTCCCGTACTTCCCGAAACATTTTATATCGTCTACGGAGAGGACGGATTACGCAAACAAATAGAGCGGTTGCTCCCTGAATTCTATCCTTTGCATCATGGTTATACGACCGGTGCCTGTGCCACGGCTGCTGCCAAAGCGGCATTGATCGCATTACTCAGTAAAAAGATACAGACAGAATCCTCCATCACTTTACCTTCGGGCGAGATGATAACTCTACCTGTTACAGAGACCGTGTGGGACGGTGACAGTGCCGCTTGTTCGGTCATAAAAGATGCAGGAGACGATCCGGATGTAACGAATGGCTCCAAAATCGTTGCAAGAGTTGCTTTTTCGGAAGAACCGTCTGTTGTTCCTATCTGTTTTATCGCAGGTCCGGGAGTCGGGACAGTTACATTGCCCGGATTAGGCCTTGAAATCGGTGGCCCGGCAATCAATGCGACACCCCGGAAGATGATAACGGAAGAGTTGGCTGCTGTCCTGGAAAAACACTGGGAATCCATTTCCAATCATAACGATCCGGCAGGAACATGCGCATTGACGGTCACTATCTCCGTCCCCGGAGGTGAAGAGCTGGCAGCCAAGACATTTAACCCGAAGCTGGGAATTGTCGGCGGTATCTCCATTATCGGAACATCCGGCATTGTACGTCCGTTCTCTACCGATGCCTTTATCGCATCTATCCGTAAAGAGTCAGAGGTTGCCAAAGCAATCGGTTGTACCACATTAGTCATAAACTCAGGTGCCAAAAGCGAACGCTACCTGAAAGCCCGTTACCCCGAACTGCCTCTACAAGCATTCGTTCATTATGGTAACTTTATCGGTGAAACCCTGAAGATAGCCTCATCGCTTGACTTTCCCCAGGTAGTTATGGGAATCATGATCGGAAAAGCCGTCAAACTTGCCGAAGGATTCCTCGACACGCACAGCAAGAAGGTTGTTATGAACAAAACCTTCCTGAAAGAAACTGCCAGCGAGGCCGGTTGCCCGGACACATCCATCCAACATATCGAAACGATCACGCTGGCACGTGAACTCTGGCAGTTATTCCCTCCGGAAGAACAAACACGCTTCTTCTCTCTTTTATTAAAAAAATGTTACGATCACTGCACTCCACTTCTCCCTCAAGGGAAGTTACTGATACACCTGATCACAGAAGAAGGAGACATTTGGAAATAATCCAGGATACATTTCCTTATTCCAGCGTAATCTCCTTACTTTGAATATAGGACACATTCAGCTGTCCGCCTGCACTTCCGTTGCTTTCCTGCAAAGGATGTGTTTTTGCACGGCTAAGTAATAATGTTCCTTTTTCCGGCAAAGAAGAATTACTGAAATTGATATTGATGGATTTACTGCCTTCGGTACGGTTAAATACACTGTATGATCCTCCACTGTAAGTTACATGTACTTCGACCAGTTCATTCTCTCCTACCGGATCACCTTCCCAGGTAAGCGTAGTCGTACCTGTTGCTTTGGCAGAAGTAAAAGATTCGGGAATAGCGATCGGCTTCACGTCGTTTATGGAAGCCACATTCGTATAGACACTATCTTTCGCACGCGTAAAGACAAAAGTCATATCATCCAATCCGGAGAATGAATCAGTATAAAAATAAGTACCCACATTATCGAAGTCAGGTGTCTCACCATTGATTGTAATGGAAGCCGGACCATTCAGCCTGATATTGATCCCGGCACTATCCAACTTATTGAAATTGGCTCCGACACGCGTCGTATTATTAGTGACGTCGTAAGCGACACCCAGATTCTGATAGAAGGGAACATCCGCATCGATATCGGGAGCGTCATCGTTATCGCAGGAAGTAAATGCCCATGCAGAGGCCAGAAAGGCAAACAAGAAATACTTTTTCATGACGTTTAATATTTAAATTACCTCTATATAACAAACGAAATGAAAAAAGTTTATCCTGTTAACATATTTCAGTTGACAGTTGACAGATTACAGAGATAACAATAACTCCTCGATGGAAGCAACCTCTTGCCGTTGCCTGTCTGAAAAATAAAGAGTGATGGCGGATGTCGTAGTATCACCGGCATCGATCCAATTTTCCGATTCTATTTCAGAGTCGGCATAGATACCGTTCCGTAAAAGAGCCTTACGCACCATCGCATATTTCTGGCCGCCACCGACAAGGCGTATCTTCTTATCATATTGATTGTCGATGCGGAACAATCCGGTCTCCATATCGAAGACAATCCCTTTACGGGCAAAAAAGCCGCTCAGATAACCGCTCAATGCCAAGTCTTCAGGCGTTCCGGTACTTATCCCTTTCTCTCTATCCATCAGCCAAATCTTATCGGCTATCTGAAGGGCCAGTTCTAGATCGTGAGTGGAAAGGAAAATCGTTTTATTGGTTGTACGTGTAAGACGATGCAACAGTTGCATGATCTCGACTTTACTGGGGAAATCGAGAAAGGCGGTAGGTTCATCCAGATAGATCACAGGTGTTTCCTGCGCCAGCGCTTTGGCGATCATTACTTTTTGCCGTTCACCGTCGGAAAGAGTATGCACCATACGCGATGCGAGGTTCTCGATGCGGACCAACGAGATAGAATCTTCCACGATCTGCTTGTCTTCTTTCCCCAGGCGTCCCCAAAAACCGGTGTACGGACTACGTCCCATCCCGATCAGTTCTCGGACAGTCATGTTACGGATCTCACACTTATCTGTCAGCACCACTCCCACTATTGTGCTAAGCTCCTTGTCACTATAGTCCTGGATATCGCGGGACAGTAGTGCTATTTCGCCGGATATACGAGGTTGGAAAGCGGATAAGGTACGTAATAAAGTAGACTTCCCGACTCCGTTGGCTCCCAGCAGACAGGTTAACTCACCACTGTAGATCGTTGTTGTTATATGACTTGCAACCAGCCTTGTATCATTCTTTGAATGATAGCCGATAGAAAGATCTTTTATCTGTATTGTTGCCTCTTTCATACTCATTCGTTCAATTCATTCTTGCGTTTACGGAACAGGACGGATGCAACGACCGGCGCACCCACCAAAGCCGTCACCGAGTTGACAGGCAAAGCACCTTCAAAACCCGGCATACGTGCGATCAGGTTACAGGCCAAAGCCAATGCAGCACCAGCAAAAAGAACGGCAGGCATCAATACACGATGGTCGGAAGTCTGGAAGATAGCACGGCAAAGATGTGGTACAGCCAGTCCCAGAAAGATGATCGGACCGCAATAAGCGGTAACGATAGCCGTCAGTACCCCTGCCGACGTAATGACGAGCAGACGCGCCCGCTTTATATTCAGTCCCAGGTTCCGCGCATATCCGTCACCCAGTAACATCAGGTTCAATGTTTTTATCAACAGAAACGAAAGAGGTATCAGGACTGCCATAATGATGACGAACAGCATCATCTGATTTCCCGACACACGTGAAAAGCTGCCTAGTCCCCAGATCACATATGCCCGGATATCTTCCTCGACACTGAAAAACTTCAGGACACCGATCACGGCATTCGCCACATAGCCGATCATCACACCGATGATCAGCAACGTCACGTTCCCTTTCACTTTTTGCGATACATATACGATCAAAGCCATGACGGATAAAGAGCCGATCACGGCTGCCACCGACAGGGCGATCTCTCCCATAAATCCCAGCTTGCTCAATGCCACACCGCCCAGGCTGCCGCTCAACAGGACGACAAAAGCAACTCCCATACTCGCCCCCGAGCTGATACCCAACACAGAAGGCCCCGCCAGCGGATTGCGGAAAACGGTCTGCATCTGAAGTCCGCTGATCGCCAATCCGGCTCCGGCAACCAAAGCCGTCAAAGCCTGTGGGAAACGTGATTTCCATATGATGTTCTGCCAGGTCACCGGTTCGTCGCCATTACCACAGATAATATGCCAGACCGATTGCAAAGGAATAGATACAGATCCCAGCACCAGGTTCAGGAACAACAGAACGACGATGGAAACAACGATCAGGAGCATCAAAATAGTATTCGAATAATTCATCGTCACTTATTTTAGTAAATCGTAATAAACCGGCGCATGCTCCGGCAACAGATTCGGATGGAAAATATGTAACAGATCGGCCAGCAGGACTTCCGGTTCAGTCGGCATACTCTCATAAAAAGGTTTCTCCCGCATATTGCAATAGATCACCCCTTTATCCCTGAAAGCACGGAAATCGGCATAACGCGGATCTTGTTCTTTCAATGCCTCATAGCTATAAGTTCCCGGATAGCTGTTTACAATACGCCAGTAATCGGCATCATCTGCTTGGTTATAGATAGTCTCGAAGTCGAGCGTAACACCCCCCGAACGGTCATCGTCTTTCAGAAAATAATCGGCACCGGCATCCTTGAACAACTGTGCCAGAAAACTCTTTCCACCCACTGCATACCAGTTTCCACCATGAATCTCACCACTGAAAACGACAGGACGTTTCTTTACCTTGCCTTCAGCCGTCAACGCCTTCAGTTCATTATAACGATCCGCTATAGCCGAGAATTTCTCATTGGCTTCTTGTTCTATACCGAGCAGCAGACCGACGAATTTTATCCATTCAGCCTGCCCCAGCGGAGTCGTTTCCTTATATCCCAAGTGAGGGATCAACGGGATACCGATATCTTTCATCGTCTCGTATCCGCCACGTTTAAAGGGTGAGATCAAAATCAGGTCCGGATTAATGTTCATAATAACTTCATTATCAAAGTTGCCTTCAATCCCGATCTTCGCCGTTTTCCCTTCCTTCAACTGCTCATTGACGGTCTTATTAAACAGATGGCGCGTACTCGTAATGCCAACAACCTTATCCTCCGCTCCCAGCTTAATGAAATTGGATAATTGCAGGGAAGTCATACAGATAGCACTACGTACAGGTGTTTCGATAACCGTATAATCCGCAGGAATCCCTGTCGGCTTCGTCCCCCGGGGAACCAAAGCATACAGGAAATGCGTACTTTTTTCATTCTGCGGATCATGTATATCCACCAGTGTATAACCATCTCTATAGGTCAGTTGAAAACCTTCGGCATACTTTGGTGTCACCTGAACCCGGCTATCTGCCGTAGTCGTTTGCTGCGAAGAAACATTCCTTTTCTCCTGCTGATTACCTTTCGATGCACACGATGTAGCCAATAGCGCAACCAGGCAACAACCTGCTAAATACTTGCTCATATTCATATTGTTTTTATCCGACACAAACCGCCCGAACCCACGAGGACAATCGTTATGTGAAAAATGGCAGGTCTTCTGACTTACTTCCATCCCGAAAGCCTTCCCGGCGAGGCTGTCTCCCCGCCAGTGGCAAAAGGTGTTATCGGGATGTTTCTGAAGTTTTACAGCAGCGTGGACTGTCCGGGATTCCCACCCGGTTCCCTTTTAATCTGTCTCCATGAACAGGAGTTTTACAGAACCTATTTCGGTCGCAAAAGTAATAAGAAGTTTGCAACTTTGCACTATTTTCAGCACATTTGCACCCCAAATAAAAACAAGAATAAAATGACTTATCCGATCAGTTTTGTATCATTAGGTCCCGGTGAACCGGAACTTATCACGGTGAAAGGTCTCCACCAACTCCAGAAAGCAGATATCATCTACTGTCCCGCCACCCGCAACAGGCAAGGCGATAGTATCTCGCGAGCCGCCGATATCGTATGCGCCCTGGAGATAAGCGAAACAGCCATCCGGTATTTTATGGTTCCGATGAGTAAAGACCGCACGGAGGCCTGGAAAGCCTACGATGCCCTGTACAACGAAGTTGAAAGTAATTATGCAGAAGGAAAACAGATCGTTATCGTAGCCGAAGGCGATGCCGGTTTTTATTCCTCCATACAATATATATACGACAAATTTACAACTGCGGGAATCGCTGTTCAGCGCATTGCCGGAATACCGGCCTTCATTGCTGCCGGAGCGCTGGCAGGATTACATATCGTTAAGCAGGAAGAACAGATCGTCGTCATCCCCGGTACGCTTTCCGCCGACGAATTGAGTGAAAAGATAAACGCAGGATATGTAATCGTTATCATGAAACTTTCACAATGCGTGGAAGCCGTACACGAATGTATCCGCAAGCATCCGCAAACACAATTCCATTACTTTGAAAACGTGGGGACAGAAAAAGAATATTATACATCCGATAAAAAGATCATAGCAGACAATATATACCCCTATTTCTCACTAATGATCATACAATAATCCCCTTCATATTCCGGAGGCTGAACGCTTCCGAAAATGAAAGGGATAAGTACGGATACTATCTGCTCCGATTATTGTTTTGCAAAAACTATGCAGATTCTACGATGCCACGCAGGCGGTTTACATGATAACGAAGCGACTGAACAGACTCCCAGTTCTGATGCCCTGACTTGCATAACTCACGTGCACTTACCAATACACCTGAAATATGACTGCAGATCTCTTCGATCTTCTTACTCGTTTCATTATAAAGAGATTCCACCTCTTCCGGCGAATAAATAGAAGCAGACTGTGCCAGCGATTCCAGTAATTCCATCTGATAAACTCCGGCCTTGGGGATCAAGTTGCGGACGGCATAGTGATGAAGATCCTGGATTTCCTTTTGCTTGGTCGTATCCCAACCGACACTACTCGTACTTACCGAAGGATTCATCTTTGAAAACATACGGATTCCTAGACAATCAGCAATTGTTCTTATCCATGATCCTGTTTCTGCTTCTCTTGAGGCTACACCCGCCAAACTAAATCTCATTGTTACCATAATCAAATCTCCTTAATTACATAAACCGAAGTTGTTAAAACTGCTATACACTTTCTTTTTATCACTATAAACCTACAGTTAGTTTCATTTTAATACCATAACAGTGCAAAATTAGGCAAATTATCACACATCACAACCCTTTATCCATATTTTAAAATACTTTAAGACAAAACCTATCCAAATGCATTGATATTGCCAACTGAAGATTACAAATAAATCAAAAAACGCCCACTTTACTTACCAAACAGTCATTTCCTTCCTTCTTTTAGTAACTTTTATCAATATAACACCAATCACGCGGAATTATCCGGCTTTGGAACCTTTCATGCTATCATTTTGTTATTTAATTAAAAATAATATACTTTTGTTGTCTCTTAAACTTACATAAGCACATGAAATCGGATATAGAAATTGCAAGAGAAGTCTCCCTTCGTAAAATAAAGGAAGTAGCCACAGGTTTGGGTATTCCGCGCGAAGAAGTACAAAACTATGGTCGGTATATAGCCAAAGTGCCCCTTCACCTGATTGATGAACAGAAAATCAAAGAACATAACCTGATCCTGGTAACGGCCATTACGCCTACCAAAGCAGGTATCGGTAAAACAACCGTATCTATCGGCCTGGCTCTGGGGCTGAATAAGATCGGTAAGAAAGCAGTTGCCGCCTTGCGTGAACCCTCGCTGGGGCCATGTTTCGGTATGAAAGGCGGAGCAGCCGGAGGCGGATACGCGCAAGTATTGCCGATGGAAAATATCAACTTGCATTTCACAGGTGACTTCCACGCCGTTACATCCGCTCACAATATGATTACAGCCCTGCTGGATAACTATATCTACCAGACACGCCACTCCTGCGAAGGTTTGAAAGAGATCAAATGGAAACGTGTACTTGACGTGAACGACCGCAGCCTGCGTAATATCGTATCCGGCCTGGGTGGTTCGGCCAACGGTGTCCCGACCGAAACCGGATTCGACATCACACCGGCTTCCGAGATGATGGCTATTCTTTGCCTGGCAACCGACCTGGAAGACCTGAAACGCCGCATCGGTAATATCCTGCTGGGATATACGAACGACGACCAGCCGTTCACGGTCAACGACCTGGGTGTTGCCGGAGCGATCACTGTATTGCTGAAAGACGCTCTCCTACCCAACCTGGTGCAGACAACCGAAAACACACCGGCATTCGTACACGGCGGTCCGTTCGCCAACATTGCCCATGGTTGCAATTCGATCATCGCCACGAAAATGGCACTTACATACGGCGACTATGTCATCACAGAAGCCGGATTCGGCGCCGATCTGGGAGCGGAAAAATTCTTCGATATCAAATGCCGCAAAGCCGGATTGAAACCGAAACTGACCGTTATCGTGGCTACTGCACAGAGCTTGAAACTGCACGGCGGTGTTCCTGAAGCACAGATTAAGGAACAAAACATCGAAGGTCTGCGCAACGGTTTTGCCAACCTCGACAAACACGTAGCCAATATGAAACGTTTCGGCCAGGAAGTGATCGTTACTTTCAACCGTTACGCAACCGATACGGACGAAGAAATCGCTTTGGTTGCCGAGCATTGTAAAGAACTGGGTGTCGGTTTCGCTATGAACAGCGTATTCGCAGAAGGCGGAGACGGTGGCGTGGAACTGGCAAAACTGGTAGTAGACACGATTGAAAACAAACCGTCGGGTCCTCTGAAACTCGTCTACGAAGATACAGACACTGTACGCGATAAGATCAAAAAAGTATCCGAAGAGATTTACGGAGCCGCTTCCGTCACCTATACGACACTGGCTGACAAAAAGATCAAGCAGATCGAAAGCCTGGGTATCTCCCATTATCCGATCTGTATCGCCAAGACGCAATATTCATTCTCTTCCGACCCGAAAGCATACGGCGTTGCGAAAGACTTCGAACTGAAGGTTCGTGATATCATCATCAACAATGGTGCCGAAATGATCGTGGTCGTTATGGGCGAGATCATGCGTATGCCGGGACTTCCGAAAGACCCGCAGGCAAAACGGATCGATATCGTCAACGGACTGGTCGAAGGTTTGAGTTAATATAAAGATCTTTATTATATGGAAAGAAAGGAGCTTCGTTGGAGTTCCTTTCTTTTTATATCCTTGTTCATCAAATACATCAAACTAACCATCCTTTCAAATATGAAATTATTCCCAACTAATTGTAAGCGTTCAGTACTATATATCTAATAATTTGTTACTTTTGTGGGCGATTTCAAAACATGTACTGAATCTACTAATATCATAAGTCTATGGCAAAAGTAACAAAAGAGGAAGCACTTCGGTATCATTCCGAAGGCAAACCCGGAAAGATCGAAGTCATTCCAACAAAACCCTATAGTACACAGACCGATCTGTCGCTGGCATATTCGCCCGGAGTGGCAGAACCATGCCTGGAAATAGAGAAAAATCCGCTCGATGCTTATAAATATACATCTAAGGGAAACCTGGTAGCTGTCATCTCCAACGGAACAGCCGTTCTGGGATTGGGTAACATAGGGGCACTTGCCGGTAAGCCGGTCATGGAAGGGAAAGGGCTTCTGTTCAAGATATTCGCCGGTATCGATGTGTTCGACATTGAAGTGGACGAAAAAGACCCTGATAAATTCATCGAAACCGTAAAAGCGATCGCCCCTACTTTCGGTGGCATCAACCTGGAAGATATCAAAGCTCCCGAATGCTTCAAGATCGAACAACGCCTGAAGGCGGAACTGGATATTCCGGTTATGCACGACGACCAGCATGGTACGGCGATCATCTCCGGTGCCGGTCTGATCAATGCACTGGAAATAACCGGTAAAAAAATCGAAGACGTAAAGATCGTTGTCAACGGCGCTGGTGCGGCTTCTATCTCCTGTACCAAATTATATGTGATGCTGGGAGCTCGCAAGGAAAACATCATCATGTGCGATAGTAAAGGAGTTATCTCCACCCACCGTACAGACCTGAACGAATCGAAGAAAGAGTTCGCTACGACAAGAGATATCAAAACATTGGAAGAGGCCGTTGTCGGCACAGACGTATTCCTGGGATTATCCGTTGCCAATGTTCTGACACAAGACATGGTTCGCAGCATGAACGAGAACCCGATCGTATTTGCACTAGCAAACCCGAATCCGGAAATCTCTTATGCAGATGCAATGGCTTCACGCGAAGACATCATCTTTGCGACCGGACGTTCGGACTATCCGAACCAGATCAATAATGTACTGGGATTCCCCTATATCTTCCGCGGTGCACTGGACACACACGCCAAAGCGATCAACGAAGAGATGAAACTGGCAGCCGTTCATGCGATCGCCGAACTGGCAAAAGAACCGGTTCCGGATGTTGTCAATGCAGCTTACAAACTAAAACGTACGACTTTCGGACGTGATTATATCCTGCCGAAAGCACTCGATCCTCGCCTGTTGACACGTGTATCCGTTGCTGTAGCCAAAGCAGCTATCGAATCGGGCGTTTCACGAAAGACCATCACCGATTGGGAAGGATATGCCAACCACCTGCGTGAAATGATGGGCTACGATAACAAGATGCTTCGTTCCTTCACCGACATGGCAAAAGCCAATCCGAAACGAGTGGTATTTGCCGAAGCAAACCACGTCAACATGCTGAAAGCTGCTGTAGAAGCAAAAGCAGAAGGTATCTGTTACCCGATCCTGCTGGGCAACGAAGAGCGTCTGGCTAAGATCGCAGAAGAAGAAAACCTGAGCCTGGAAGGTATCGAGATCGTCAACCTGCGTCACGACCGTGAAGAAGAACGCCGCGACCGTTATGCCCGTATCCTGTCTGAAAAGAGAGCACGCGAAGGCGTTACTTTCTCTGAAGCACGCGAAAAGATGGTAGGCCGTAACGCATTCGGTATGATGATGGTAGCGACAGGCGATGCAGATGCATTCGTTACCGGTGTTTACAGCCGCTATTCGGAAGTAACGAAACTGGCTGAAGAAATTATCGGCATCCGTCCTTCATACAAACACTTCGGAGCGATGAACATTATGACTTGCAAGAAAGGAACTTTCTTCATCTCCGATACATTGATCAACCGCCATCCGTCCACAGAAGTGCTGATCGACATCGCCCGTCTTACACACGACGCCGTGAAATTCTTTGCACACGATCCGGTAATGGCTATGTTGTCTTATTCAAACTTCGGTTCCGACAAGCAAGGCAGCCCGCAGAAAGTACACGATGCCATCGATTATCTGCACAAAAACCATCCGGAAATCATGATCGACGGAGAAATGCAGGTAAACTTCGCTCTCGACAAGAAACTACGCGACGAGATGTATCCGTTCAACAAGCTGAAAGGAAAAGATGTCAACGTTTTAGTATTTCCTAATTTAAGTTCTGCCAACAGTGCCTATAAGTTACTGGATGCATTGGGTATCACCGAAACGATCGGCCCGATCCAGATGGGATTAAACAAACCGATCCACTTCACCGACGTAGAAAGCTCTACCCGCGACATCGTCAACCTGACAACAGTTGCTGTCGTAGACGCCATCGTGCAGGAACAGATCGAAAAGGGAGAATAAAATCCGTATCAGAAAAATAACCTCAAACAAAGGAGTGTATCCGAAGTTCCGTATAAAGAACTTTAGATACACTCGAGGTTGTTTTCCAGGCAGACTAAGCAATTCCCAGCAACTCAACCTCAAAGATCAAGGTAGAAAATGCCGGTATCGGACCGGAAGCACGGTTTCCATAGCCTGAGGTATATGGTATATAAACGACCCATTTATCCCCTACATGCATCTGTTGAAGTGCTATCTGCCATCCTTCTATTACCTGATTCAGCCGGAAAGCCTCCGGGCAGTTACGTTCGTATGAATTATCAAATTCACGCCCATCGATCAGAGTTCCCCGGTAATGCACGGAAACAACGTTATCCGGCCGGGGAGAAATAGTCCCGCTGCCCGGCTCCGTTACTTTATATAATATTCCCCCTGCCAGTTTCTTTACACCTTCCTGCAAAGCAATTTCTTCCAGAAACAACAGATTCTGTTCTTTATATTCTTCTTTCCTGTTCTTTGCCATTTTTTCCTTTTTAACGACAAAGATAAGTCATTCTTTAAAACGAGCCTAAACTTCATTTTGTATAACAAAGCAACCACCCCAAATTAGAAAAAGGAGAAACCTTTTTCAGTTGACAGTTGACAGATAGGCTTCGCAATCGAACATAGAAAATATTGAACCCAAATGACAGGTTCTGTAAGGGCGGCGTCTGCCTGTTCCATTATGACGGCGTCTGTAGGGGCGGTTCGCGAACCGCCCCTACCTATTATCTCGTGAAAATTAGTCCTTTATTAAACCAAGCATGACTTTTTTATGTTTATGTGTAGAATCTAAACAAAAAAGTTATGCACATAAGTACATGGTGTTATACTGTGCTTTGTCTTTTTCTGCCGATAACGCTAATGGCACAGACAAAGCATAAGTACCTCGATCACGCATTGCCGGAGGCGTGGCAGGAGAATGACAGTAGTTTCCAACAGACCTTACCCGTAGAAGACAACTGGTGGAAGAATTTTGATGATCCGGTATTGGATTCCCTGATTGATGTAGCCGTGAAGCAGAACTATTCTGTGCAGATGGCCGCCGACCGTATTGCCATGGCAAAAGCCAACCTACGCATACAGCAGGGCAGTTATTCACCTACACTGGGACTTTCGGCCGGATGGACCAGGCAGCAAAGCAGTGGCAACACCAGCAGCTTGCCGCAGACAATTACCCAATACGCCGATGCTTCGCTTTCGATGAACTGGGAAGTAGACGTATTCGGCAGTATCCGTAATCGTGTGAAGGCCCAGAAAGAAAACTTTGCAGCCTCCAAAGAGGAATATAATGCAGTAATGGTGTCTCTTTGCGCCCAGGTCGCCTCTGCTTATATCAATTTGCGTGAACTGCAACAAGAAGTCAACGTAGTCACACAAAACTGCCTCTCCCAACAGGCAGTCGTCGAGATTACCCAAAAAAGATATGAGACAGGGTTGGTTTCAAAACTGGATGTAGCACAAGCCCAGTCTGTCTATTACAGCACCAAAGCCTCACTGCCCATGCTGGAAGCAGGTATCATCCAGTATACAAACGCATTGGCGGTATTGATGGGACTTTATCCGCAGAACGTCAAAGGATTGATCGACACCCCGCGTCCGCTGCCTAACTACATCGAAACAGTCGGAATAGGCTTTCCGGCAAATCTCCTGCTTCGCCGTCCGGATATCCGCTCCGCCGAGCACCAGGTGAATGCACAGGCTGCCACACTAGGAGCGTCGAAATCCGATTGGTGGCCACAAGTATTCGTCAAAGGTTCCATCGGATTCGCTTCGCACGACCTCGATAAAATAGCCAATCATAACAGTCTGACGTATGAAATCGCACCGGCTATCTCCTGGAATTTCTTTCAGGGAGGTAAACTGGCACAGGCAACACGCCTGGCAAAAGCCCAACTGGACGAGACGATCAAGCAGTTCAATGAAACCGTCCTCTCTTCCGTACAGGAAGTCGATAATGCGATGAGTTCGTATAAAAATTCGATCAAACAGATCGTCGCTCTCCGCGAGGTGGTCAATCAGGGTAAGCAGACACTCGATCTGTCACTCGACCTGTACAAACAGGGACTGACCCCATTCCAGAACGTGCTGGATGCTCAACGCTCGTTACTCACCTATGAAAATCAGCTGACACAGGCTAAAGGCAGTTCACTTCTTCATCTGATCCAGCTCTATCAGGCACTGGGCGGCGGTTGGAACCAGGAATAACTTCTTTATCTCACAAAGTCGAGAGAAAGAGACGACCAATAAAACTAAAAAACGCAAATATGAATACGACAATTAAAATCACCCTGATCGCCCTGTCATCCCTCCTGATGGCTTCGTGCAAAGGGAAAAAGCAACCGACGGAGGCCCCGGCTCCTTCCATCAGTGTAACAACACCGGAAGTCAAAAATATTACGCTGACAAAAGATTATCCCGGTTATCTGAGCTCCGAATTAATGGTAAACCTGGTTGCCCGGGTAAACGGATATCTTCAGACCTCGCACCTAGTAGCAGGCAGCAAAGTCCAGAAAGGCGATCTGATCTTCGTGATCGAACCCGATACTTATAAAGATAATGTAATACAGGCAGAAGCGGCACTCAAAACATCCAAAGCACAACTCGATTATGCCCGCAGCAATTATGAGCGGATGAAAGAAGCGGCTAAAAGCGGAGCTGTCAGCCAAATCCAGGTCTTGCAGGCTCAATCGACCGTAGCCGAGATGGAAGCCTCCGTACGCAATGCGGAAGCCGGATTGAACACCGCCCGGACCAATCTGAGCTATTGCTATATCCGCGCTCCGTTCGACGGACGGATCACACGCGCTAACTACGATATAGGTAACTACATCAATGGTTCGGTTCAACCCGTCACGCTGGCTACTTTATATAAAGACGACCTGATGTATGTAAACTTCAACATCGAGGACAACCAGTTTATGAAGATGATGATCACGGCTGCCCGGAACGATTCCACCGTCCGGCTGCCCGAAACAATCTCCGTACACCTGGGAGATAACGGACGGCAGAACTACACAGGCCGGTTGGATTACCTTTCTCCCAATGTAGACCTGTCGACCGGGACACTGAATGTCCGCGCCAATCTCGAGAACAAGGACGGGGAGCTGAAAAGCGGATTATACGTCACCATCACCCTCCCTTACAGCGAGAAGAAAGATGCCGTCCTGGTGCGCGATGCCTCCATCGGTACCGACCAGTTGGGAAAATATCTATATATTGTCAATGATTCCAATATCGTTCGATACCGCCATATAGAGCCGGGACAACTGGTAGACGACACGCTTCGGCAGGTCATCAGCGGGATCGAACCGAACGAACGTTACGTCACCACTGCTTTACTGAAAGTTAGGGACGGAATGAGTATCACCCCCATAAAATAAGAACGTCATGGTAAAATTCTTTATAAACAGACCGATCTTTGCCACCGTTCTTGCCCTGATCATTGTGGTAGCGGGATTGGTCACACTCAACGTATTACCCATCGCCCAATATCCGGATATCACGCCGCCTACCGTACAGGTCTCGGCCGTTTATCCGGGGGCGGATGCACAAACGGTCTCACAGACCGTAGGATTACCGATCGAACAACAGGTGAACGGTGTGGACGGAATGCTCTATATGAGTTCCAATTCCTCCAGCTCTGGTGCCTATTCACTGACCATCACATTCGCAGTCGGTACGGATATCGACATGGCGACCGTCATGGTACAGAACCGTGTCAGCATCGCGCAAAGCAGCCTTCCGGAAGCCGTGATCGTACAGGGTATCACGACCCGAAAACAATCGTCAAACATTGTGATGATGCTTTCACTGACCTCTAAAGATCCCCTCTATGACGGGCTTTATCTGAGCAATTATGCCAGCCTGAACCTGACCGACCAGCTGGCCCGCCTGCCGGGAGTCGGTTCAGTCAATGTCATGGGAGCCGGTAGTTACAGTATGCGTATCTGGCTCGATCCCGAAGTCATGCGTATCCGTAACCTGACACCCGATATGGTCTTTCAGGCCATATCTACGCAGAACAGGCAGGTATCCGCCGGTTATGTCGGCCAACCGATCGCACAGGCAAACAATCCTTATCAATATACCCTGACGGTAAAAGGCCGGTTGACCACTCCGGAAGAGTTCGGAAATATCATCATACGGACTGAACAAGGCGGCAAAATACTCCGCCTGAAAGATATCGCCCGTACTGAACTGGGCAGTTCCTCTTACAATGTGACCTCCCAGCTAAAAGGACAACAGGCGGCAGCAATTGCCATCTACCAGTTACCGGGTTCCAACTCGTTGGAAGTATCCAAAGCCGTACGGGCAAAGATGGAAGAAATAGCCACCACCCTACCGCAAGGCGTTGAGTATAACGTAACGCTCGACACGACGGAAGTCATAAACGCCTCCATCGACGAAGTATTAGTAACCTTCCTGGAGACAACTGCATTGGTCGTCCTGGTTATCTTCCTGTTTCTTCAGAACTTCCGGGCAGTAATCATTCCTTGCCTCACCATCCCTGTTTCATTGATAGGAACACTGGCTGTAATGGGGGCGCTGGGATTCTCGGTCAACACCTTGACATTGTTTGGGTTAATACTAGCTATTGCCATTGTGGTGGATGATGCGATCGTGGTCGTCGAGAACTCGTCGCGATACATGGACACGGGGAAATATACGGCACGCGAAGCGGTGACCAAAGCGATGGGCGAGATTGTCGGACCGATCGTCGGCGTCGTGCTGGTCTTATTGGCCGTATTCATCCCGACGACTTTTATTGGTGGCATCTCCGGGCAGCTTTACAAACAATTTGCCCTGACCATCGCAGCCGCAACCGTATTGAGCGGCATCAACTCGCTGACGTTGACGCCGGCTCTCTGTGCCTTGTTCCTGCAAGTCACCAAAGATCCGACCTTTTTCGTATTCAAAGCGTTCAATAAAGTATATGACAAAACGCAAAAGGTTTACGACGATGTGGTCGACCGCATGCTGAAACATCAGATCGTCACACTGGTCATTTTCCTGATCGTCTCAGCCGCAGCAGCCATTCTGTTCATGCGCTGGCCGTCTACTTTCATTCCGGAAGAAGACGACGGTTACTTCCTGGTTTCAACCCAATTGCCTCCGGCAGCTAGCCTGCCCCGTACCCAAGAAGTAAGCCGGAAGATCAACAAGATACTCGACAGTTATCCGGAAGTTAAAACCTATATGGGTATCAGCGGTTTCTCCGTGATGGGAGGCGGCGAATTATCGAATGCCGGAACCTATTTCGTCGTACTGAAAAACTGGAATGAACGGAAAGGGAAAGGTCATACGGCACAAGATGTCGTTACCCGCTTCAACCGGGAGGCTTACAGTATCCAGGAAGCGCAGATATTTGCCCTGGTCCCTCCTGCCATCCCTGGCCTGGGTGCTTCCGGCGGCCTGCAACTGCAACTGGAAGACCGCAAGAACCTGGGACCGACCGAAATGCAGCATGCCATCGAAACATTGCTGGAAACCTATCATACCAAGCCTCAGCTCTTGAGTTTATCCAGTATGTACCAGGCCAATGTGCCGCAATACCGACTGAACATAGACCGCGATAAAGTACAGCTGCTGGGATTACAGTTGAGCGATGTCTTCTCGACATTAAGTTATTACATGGGAGCCGCTTATGTAAATGACTTTGTCGAGTTCGGACGCATCTACCAGGTGAAGATCGAAGCCAGCGGACAAGCTCAGAAAGTGATCGACGACGTCATGCGGCTAAGCCTGGAGAACAGCGCAGGTAAAATGGTTCCTTTTTCCGCCTTTACAGAAGCCGTACAACAATTGGGACTAGACCAGATCAACCTGTATAATATGTATTCCTCCGCCTCCATCACCTGTATCGCTAATCCAAAATACAGTTCCGGAGAAGCCATACAGGCCATGGAAGAACTTATACAGGAACAACTGGGTGATAACTTCGGTTACGAATGGACCTCCGTCGCCTATCAGGAAACAAAAGCCGGATCGACTACGATCCTGATCTTCGGTATGGCATTACTGGTTGCCTTCCTCGTACTTTCAGCACAATACGAAAGCTGGACAAGCCCGCTGGCGGCCATTCTGGGATTGCCGATTGCACTGTTGGGTGCTATTCTGGGATGCTTCATCATGGGTGTGCCTGTCAGCGTCTATACCCAGATCGGTATTATCCTGCTGATAGCCCTCTCCGCAAAGAACGGTATCCTGATCGTCGAGTTTGCCCGCGACTACCGTGCCGCAGGTAATTCCATCCGCGAATCGGCTCTTGAAGCCGGACACGTCCGCCTGCGCCCGATCCTGATGACCTCGTTTGCATTCGTGTTGGGCGTTATGCCGTTGCTGTTCGCTACCGGAGCCGGAGCTGCCAGCCGTGTCTCACTGGGTGCAGCCGTCGTATTCGGTATGGCGATCAATACAATCTTCGCCACCGCTTTCATCCCGAGCTTTTACGAATGGATGCAAACCATTCAGGAAAAGTGGCTGGATAAAGCGTCGCCCGACAGCTCCGGGGGGAAGAAGTGAACCTTTCAGTTTGTATTAGGGGACGCAGAGTAACTGCGTCCCCTAATACAAACTATTAATAAATAGCTCCTATATACCTATCAAAATTACCTATTTGATTTCTGTTTAATAACATTTTACTTTTGTTCAGTAATCGAAAACAAATCGCGTATAAGGTTGGTTACATTAATATTCAAGGTAAGATGTTGTCGACTTTATACAAATAAAAAAATTATTTATGGAGAACAAAAAGCTAACAGCTGCCAACGGTCGCCCCGTTGCAGACAATCAGAATTCACAGACAGTAGGTCCGCGTGGACAAATGTTATTGCAAGATCCCTGGTTTTTAGAGAAACTGGCCCATTTCGACCGCGAAGTCATTCCCGAAAGACGCATGCATGCCAAAGGATCAGGAGCATTTGGTACTTTTACTGTAACACACGACATTACTAAATACACAAAGGCTGTGATCTTTAGTGAAGTCGGTAAAAAGACAGACTGCTTCGTCCGCTTCTCTACCGTTGCCGGTGAACGCGGAGCTGCAGATGCAGAACGCGATATTCGTGGTTTTGCCATGAAGTTTTATACAGAAGAAGGTAACTGGGATTTAGTCGGAAACAATACACCAGTATTTTTCCTGCGCGATCCGTTAAAATTCCCCGACCTTAACCACGCCATCAAAAGAGACCCGAAAACAAATATGCGCAGCGCAAACAATAACTGGGATTTCTGGACATTGCTTCCGGAAGCATTGCATCAGGTTACCATTACCATGAGTTCCCGAGGTATCCCCTATTCTTATCGCCACATGCACGGTTTCGGTAGCCATACATATAGCTTTATCAATGCAAAGAACGAACGTATCTGGGTAAAGTTCCACCTGAGGACATTACAGGGGATTAAGAACCTGACTGACCAGGAAGCAGAAGCGATCATCGCAAAAGATCGCGAATCGCATCAGCGTGACTTGTTTGAAAGCATTGAAAAAGGCGATTTCCCTAAATGGAAATTCCAGATCCAGCTAATGACGGAAGAACAGGCAGAAAACTACCGTATCAATCCGTTCGACCTGACAAAGGTATGGCCGCATGGCGATTTCCCGCTGCACGACGTTGGTATCCTCGAACTGAACCGCAACCCGGAAAACTATTTCGCAGATGTGGAACAAGCAGCCTTTAACCCGATCAACACGATAGAAGGTATCGGTTTCTCTCCGGACAAAATGCTTCAGGGACGTCTGTTCTCTTACGGAGATGCACAACGTTATCGTCTGGGTGTGAACTCTGAACAAATACCGGTAAACAAACCTCGTTGTCCTTTCCATGCTTACCACCGCGACGGAGCCATGCGCGTAGACGGCAATTACGGTTCTGCTAAAGGATATGAACCGAACAGTTACGGCGAATGGCAGGATTCTCCCGAAAAGAAAGAACCGCCTTTGAAAGCCAACGGCGATATCTACAATTACAACGAACGTGAATACGATGACGATTATTACAGCCAGCCGGGTGCTCTGTTCCGCCTGATGCCAGCCGACGAACAACAGGTTCTGTTCGAAAACACCGCCCGTCAGATCGGCGGAGCCGAATTGTTCATCCAGCAACGTCACGTACGCAACTGTTACAAAGCCGATCCTGCCTATGGCAAAGGTGTTGCCGATGCACTAGGTATCAGCCTGGAAGATGCTTTGAAGGAAACAAGATAGTATAAGTACCCCTTGATAAATTCTGTTCAAAAAGAGAATGCCCACGATACCGGAAGGTAAAAGGGCATTCTTCATTTTGGGATTTCATCCGTCGCATCAGCTTAATGGATAGACCATTTTTATAGATCGCCAGGAAACGTTGTTTGAAGTTGGTACCATATCCTAATACGAGAAAAAAAACTCAGCCAGTTCTTTCCGGATATAATTATAGGTAAAGATAATGAACAGTTCCTTTTGCTTCAAATCGTACAAGTAATCACGTGGCATCTTCTTCGCCACTAACAGATAACTAACCATTTTCCCCTCAAAAGTTTTATTTGAGAAGTCACCAGTAAAGGACGAAAAAGATTGGGAATTTCTTTCTCCTCCTTTACATAATTATAACTCTTCACATAACTATAAAGAGTACAATTGTCACATGGAAGTTCTACCCTGTTACCAAACGAAAGTAACAAGATACGCGAATCAACCACAGCGATTCCATATATATCTGTCGCAGGAGGCAGGAAAAAATTCATCCTGTTTAAACCTCTGACGCAGGAAATCGCTTGAAGAAAACTCGACTTCGCCTTCCAGCACAAACACTAAATCACAAAACTCAATATTATTAGCAGCGATATAATCCCCCTTGTCAAGGGGGATTATATCTGAAACTGCATGCATTTTTCAAATCCCTCATATTTTTCTGCACACATAAATCTTTTACCTCGCAATTAAAACGAAACATAGCAAATATATTTACTTTTTTAATATAATGCTTTTAATACTGACGAAAAAATATTCTTTATCAATATAAAAAACAAGGCGAACATAAAATAAGACACCTTTTATTCATGACAAAAACCAGAAAAGGGGCACCGCAAAAGTCTCATTATAAAACTTCTACGACACCCCTTCTCCCGTCAAATGAACGACAGAAACAGATATTTAGTCGAACATATGTCTGAATTTGCTGAAGATCTTTTCTTTCATCGTACGGTTCGGTTGGAAATTCGGCGAGTTTTCCAGGCCGGTCAATGTTTCTTTTTCTGAAGCAGACAATGTCTCAGGAATATATACGCTTACATTGACTAGGAGGTCACCTGTTCCATAACTGTTCACGGAAGGAAGTCCCTTGTTTCTGAGACGTAATACCTTACCCGGCTGTGTACCCGGTTCGATCTTCACCTTCGCTTTCCCGTCAATGGTCGGTACTTCAACAGTTCCTCCCAAAGCGGCCTGGGGAACACTCAACAACAAGTTATATAACAAGTCATTCTCATCGCGAATCAGTTCCGGATGCGGTTCCTCTTCGATCAGGATCAGAAGGTCGCCATTCACACCACCATGACGGGCAGCATTACCCTTACCGCTCATGGATAGCTGCATACCTTCTACCACACCTGCCGGGATATTGATCGTAATGACTTCTTCGTCACGCATAACACCTTCACCAGTACACTGCGAACATTTTTTAGTGATGATCTTACCTTCACCTCCGCAGGTAGGACAGGTCGACTGTGTCTGCATCTGCCCCAGGATCGTATTGGCAATACGGGTCACTACACCGCTTCCATGGCAGGTTTCACAAGTCTTGGAACTGTGATCATCTTCCGCACCACTACCATGACACTTGCTGCAGGGAACGTATTTTTTGACTTTTATCTTCTTTTCTACTCCGTTAGCGATCTCTTTCAGGTTCAGCTTTACCTTTACACGCAAATCCGACCCGCGGTTCACACGACGTCCGCCACGTGAGCCTCCGCCAAAACCTCCGAAACCACCAAATCCGCCAAAGTGCCCGCCAAAGATGTCTCCAAACTGAGAGAAGATATCTTCCATTGACATGCCGGCCCCACTAAAGCCACCTCCCTGAGAGGCACCTCCTACTCCCGCATGTCCGAACTGGTCATAACGCTGACGTTTCTGAGCATCACTCAATATGTCATACGCTTCGGCAGCTTCCTTGAATTTCTCTTCTGCTTCCGCATCACCAGGGTTCTTGTCCGGGTGGAACTGGATCGCTTTTTTCCGATATGCTTTCTTAATTTCTTCCACTGTGGCGGTTCTTTCCACCTCCAGCACTTCGTAATAATCTCTTTTAGCCATCTTTGTATTGTTGTTATTTGCCCTCTAGCATGTTGCTTATTCTCCTACCACTACTTTAGCGTGACGGAGCACTCTATCATTTAAAGTATAACCGGTCTGTACACAATCCAGGATTTTTCCCTTCATGCCAGGTTCCGGAGCAGGAATCGTAGCTACAGCTTCAAACATTTCGGTGTCGAATGGTTGACCTACCGCTTCAATAGCTTTTACTCCCTGCTGGGCCAGATAAGCCATAAATTTGGAATAGATAAGTTCTACACCTTCTTTCACAGCTTCCACATCGTCCGATTTGCGGATGTTCTGCAATGCGCGCTCAAAATCATCTACAACCGGAAGCAAGTTTTTCAGGGCGGCTTCACCACCATTCTTGATCAGGTCTGCCTTTTCACGCAAAGTACGTTTACGGTAATTGTCGAATTCTGCCATCAAACGAAGATGAGAGTCGTTCAATTCGTCATACTTCTTTTTCAACACTTCCAATTCTTCGGTCACAATGTCAGTTTGCACACATTCTTCTGCCGCATTTTCCTGTTCTTGCTGCAAATTTGTCGCTTCTTCGTTGTTCTGACATTCATTCTTTCCAGCCGTTTCTTTCTTTCCGTTAAAATTCATCTTGCTCATAACTATCTTATTTTTTTATTATTACCTAATTGTCAGCATAATACGACAATCTTCCTCTACTAACATTCCACATGTAGAAAAAGTTATCCCTACGATCATTCACCGGAATAACATCAAATATGCTGCCAACTATTCATACTCAACAAAAATATCTTTACCTTTGCCTGTATATTTAGGTATAAACAGGTATTATTAATACTATAATAGAATTACTGGCATTATGAAAAGAGTTGTTTTATCCATATTACTGTTATTTGCATTCTTAACCGGCTATGCACAGAACCGGAACGCGTCGATCTGTAGATTAGGATTCACTTACGATATCAGTCAAAGTAATAACTGGGGAAAATATAAACCCGTTGTTACAGGAGTCATCCCTTATTCTTCGGCAGAACTTGCAGGAGTGAAACAGGGCGATATCCTGGAAGCGATAGACGGAGTGCAATCGACGGAAGTTTCACCGCAGGAGATTGCAGAACTATTGAATCCTGCCGGTAAAAATGAAGTGATACTCACCATCTCCAATCTTGCCGTACCTACTAAGCAGGTAATGGTAAAAAAAGATTGCAAAAAGGTCAACTCGATTACGGAAGACCAACTGGCATCGGCTTTTGCAATGTACAGCCTGGAAACGACCAGCGAACGGAACTTTACCTGTCCTTTCAAAACCGTGGTAACACCGGATTCTGTCAACTTCGGCAAATTCAAGACATTTGCATTCGCAACAATCGATGAAAACAACCGTAAACTGGAAACTGCCATTAACGAATGTATCGAAAAAGAAATGACTAAAAAAGGTTTGGCCGTAGATATCGTCCAGCCGGACATTCTGATACAGACATTTTACTTCTTCGATAAGAATCCGAACTTTAAAGGAGCGAACAAAGTTATGATAGATAAGGAACCGACTTACCGTTATAATTTCACAGTGAGCAAAATGGACACTTTCCCGTTCCTGGGTAATTCGGCGGCAGAGGCGGAAGCAGAATACCTGTTGCAGTTCGGTTTCCGTATGATCGACCAAGCTTTTGTTCCGGGCCGTATCCTCTGGGAATGTGAAGCGAACGAGTTGCTGGAAGATTCCTACAAACTAGAAGAATATGCCCGTATACATGTGCCGCTGATGCTAATGCAATATCCGTACGTAAAATATGGCCGGAATGTATTATATAAGGTAAATCAGAGAACCTATAATTATACGGGTATCAGCTATGACATCGACCGCCTGGAACTGATTACGGATGTCGACCGCAATTCGCCGGCTTACGCATCCGGACTTCGTCCGCGCGATGTGATCGAAAAGATCAATAATAACAAGATGAATTATTCCGCAGAAGAATTTACAGCAGGCTATAAGAACTTCATTTCCAAAACGATGAAATATCGCGATCCTAAAACACAGTTTACGGATGCCAATGGTTTCAAACGCTGTATGTACTGGGATACATTCAACTACCCTAAGGTTGCCGATGCTTTACAAAGTTCCGGCAATGTAGGAGCTTTCTCCTACTTATATTATTATGCTCCTTATGTCAATCCGGCAGGTAACAATGCCTGTACGTTCGATATCAAACGGGGCAAGAACAAAATGGAAATCATCGTCCGCCCTACTATCCGCAGGGAGATTACGGTGGAGATAAAATAAGCATATAAATAAACGTGATATACCCACAAAACTTTGAACAAAAAACGGGGTTCGATAAAGTACGCCGTTTAATTACCGATAAATGTTTAAGCCCGCTGGGACAAGAGCGGGTAGCAGAGATGGATTTCTCTGCCGATTATACAACCGTTATTGAACGTCTGGAACAAACAGATGAGTTTGTCCGTATCCTGCATGGAGATGTAGAATTTCCTGCTAGTTTCTTTTTCGATGTACGTTATTCACTGAAAAGGATACGTCCGGAAGGAACCTGGCTGGATGAAAAGGAACTGTTTGACCTGAAACGTTCCCTACAGACAATCAACGATATCGTCCGTTTCTTCCGACCGACCGAAGAGGAAGAGATCGCTTACCCGGCTCTTACTGCATTGGCGGGTGACATACTTGTATTTCCCCAACTGATCGGAAAGATCGACTCCATTCTCGACAAGTTCGGGAAAGTAAAAGACAATGCCTCGCCTACCCTGGCACAGATCAGAAAAGAGATTACAACTACGATGAGTGGTATTTCCCGCAGCTTGCAATCCATCCTGCGAAACGCCCAATCGGAAGGTGTAGTCGATAAAGACGTAACTCCGACTATGCGCGACGGACGTCTGATGATCCCTGTCGCTCCGGCTTTCAAAAGGAAAATCAAGGGGATCGTGCATGACGAATCGGCAAGCGGCAAAACTGTTTTCATCGAACCGGAAGTCGTCGTGGAAGCCAATAACCGGGTTCGGGAACTGGAAGGTGATGAACGTCGGGAGATCATGAAGATCCTGACGGAATTTACAAATATCGTACGTCCGATGGTTCCGGATATCCTACAATCGTATGAATTTATGGCAGATATCGATTTTATCCGTGCCAAGGCTCTTTTTGCGGAACAGGTGAAAGGAATCAAACCGGTTGTCGAGAATATACAACAGGTAGATTGGGCACGTGCCGTCCATCCCCTCCTGTATCTGTCGCTTCAGAAACAAAACAAACAGGTTATCCCTCTCGACATCACACTCGATGAAAAGAAACGCCTGCTGATCATATCTGGTCCGAACGCCGGAGGTAAATCGGTTTGTCTGAAAACAGTAGGTTTGCTGCAATATATGTTGCAATGCGGGTTATTAATTCCTTTGCATGAAAGTTCACGCACAGGGATTTTTGCCAGTATCTTTATCGATATTGGTGATGAACAAAGTATCGAGAATGACCTGAGTACATACAGTTCCCACCTGACCAATATGAAGCACTTCGTCAGGAACTGCGATGAAAAGACAATCATCCTGATCGATGAGTTCGGTAGCGGTACGGAACCCCAGATCGGCGGTGCGATAGCCGAAGCGCTACTCGACCGGTTCAACCGGAACCGTAGTTTCGGTGTGATCACGACTCACTATCAGAACCTGAAGCATTTTGCAGAAGATACGGAAGGCATTGTAAATGGTGCTATGCTGTATGACCGCCACCTGATGCAACCGCTGTTCAAACTATCGATCGGGAACCCGGGTAGTTCGTTTGCCGTCGAAATCGCACGGAAGATCGGGTTGCCGGAAGATGTGATCGCGGATGCTTCTGCGAAAGTAGGTTCCGATTATATCGATATGGACAAATACCTGCAGGATATTGTCCGCGACAAGCGTTACTGGGAAAGCAAACGCCAAAATATCCGCCAGCGTGAAAAGAAACTGGAAGATATCACCGAACGTTATGAAAAAGACCTGGAAGAGGTAAACAAACAGCGGAAGGAAATCATGCGGGAAGCTAAAGCGGAAGCACAGCGAATACTGGCCGAAGCAAATGCAAAGATCGAAAAGACAGTTCGCGAGATCAAAGAAGCGCAGGCAGAAAAAGAACAGACCAAGCTTGCCCGTAAAGCCTTGGAAGAGTTCAAAACGTCTATCGAATCAACCGGAGAGGAAGATGATAAGATAGCTCGTAAAATGGCGAAATTGCAGGAACGGAAAGAGCGTAAAAAGCAAAAGCAGAATGCCCCACCCACCAAACAAGCGTTCAACCGTGACGTAATCGAAGTTGGCGACAATGTGCGTTTAAAAGGACAGGTTTCTGCCGGGACAGTTATGGAACTTCAAGGAAAACAAGCCGTTGTGGCATTCGGTATGATAAAAAGTACTGTAAAACTCGAACAACTGGAAAAAGTCAGCAAAGGCCAGATCAAGAAAGAAATTCAGAAAAGCACCTTTGTCAGTGTAGGTACGACGGATCATATGCACGAGAAAAAACTGAACTTTAAGCAAGAGATAGATGTTAGAGGTATGAGGGGCGATGAAGCACTGCAAGCTGTCACCTATTTCATTGACGATGCCATCCAGGTCGGAGCTGGGCGAGTCCGTATTCTGCACGGAACAGGTACGGGTATCCTACGGCAACTGATACGCGACTATTTGCATTCGGTTCCGGGAGTCGAGCATTACCACGATGAGCATGTCCAGTTTGGTGGTGCAGGTATCACTGTTGTAGAACTGGATTAAAACAATTGTAGTTATGAGACGAAAAGAGGGAACGCATTTACACAGGCGCAGACATATTTCAAACCGACATTTGTCGGATAAATATTATTATGCCGGTGAACATGAAACTGTAACCGACATTCGTCTCACACAATACAATTCAGAAGGAATCCACACGGCTGAAGTAAAAAAAGGAACTACTTCGTTTAATAAACTGGCCGACCCAAACAAAGTAAACTGGTTTCAAGTAAGCGGGCTTACCGATTCGGAAACGATTACACGTATCGTAAACGATTTTGGACTCCATAATCTGGATGCCAAAGATATCCTGACACCTCAACATGTGGTAAAGATTGAAGAGTATGCGAATCACATGCTTATTATTCTGAATTCCAGTTATTATGATGCCAATATGGAGATACACTCCGAACACATCAGTATCCTGGTCACCGGTAATGTCGTTATTACTTTTACGGAAAGCAACAACCCGGTCTTCGCCAACACAATGAAAGCACTGGAATCGAATATGTTGAGCCTGCGAAAAAAAGGCAGTGGGCTCTTACTTGCTTTCCTACTGAATACGATCATCGCCAATCTGGTCGAGACAGCTTCGAAAGTGGAGGAAATGCTGGAAGATATAGAAGAAACATTGCTCGATATCAAAAGCGACCAGGGAAATATGGGTTCAATGATCCAGCAACGCCGTCATGAATATATGCTTATCCGTAAAAACAGCCAGCCCCTGAAAGAACAATTCCCTAAATTATTACGTACCGAAAACGGGATAATCAGTCCCGACATGCTTCCGGTCTACACAGATTTGTCAGACCAGTTGCAATTCGTTATACAGACAACCGAAAGTTGCCGGGAAATCATATCTTCTTTAGTGGACCTTTATATCTCCAACAATGACCTGCGCATGAATGCGATCATGAAACGACTGACAGTCGTATCGACCCTGTTCATTCCATTGACATTCCTGGTAGGTGTATGGGGAATGAACTTCAAACTTATGCCCGAACTGGACTGGAAATACGGCTATGGTATTGCCTGGGGAGTGATGTTCCTTACCGGTATACTGACCTGGATATATATGAGAAAGAAAGATTGGTTTTAAAGTCCGTAATTCCTTTTAAACTGATAATAGGTATTTCTGGATACGTTAAAGTGCTTGCAGATCATGACAACGGTATCTCCCCTTTCAAGCATATTCATTACTTCTTCTTTGTTTGCATCCAGCAGAGACTGCTTCGCATCTGTTCCTTTCGGACGTCCCAGTTGCAGCCCTTCCTTATCTTTCTTGTGATTCAAAGCCTCTTTCGTCCGGACAGACATCAGGTGATGCTCGATATCCGAAACCAGGCTGCAAGTATCTGAGACAACTTCCATATTCAGACTGTTGTCCAGCAGATACCGGTCGTTGATACTATATACATGAATACCCCGGGCCATACATTTTCCCAAAAGTGTCATCACTTCTGAAAGGGTACGACCAAACCGGGCAATATCGGTGATAATCACCTTGTCACCCTTTTTCATTCTGTCTATTAACCGGGATAAGGTAGGTTCACCTTCTTTCCTCTTTCCATCTACTATATCAGTTATCCATTTACTGATTTCCAAACCATTTGCTGACGCATAACGAGTAATTTCATCTTTTTGTGTTTCAAGATGTTGCTTGTCAATAGTTACTCTCAAATAAGCTATTATCATAAAACTTCTGCTACTTACTATTTTGAATATACAAAATATACTTTTAGTTCACGCGGTGAAGATACAATAAAGTAACGACAGCTCATATACTATTTTTCTTTTCATAGCATAAAAAAACGCTAAAAAGCAAGCTCTAGCAAGTTAAAAAACAAGCTCCTACATTTTATGCTAAACTTTCCCTTTTATTGAAAGAAAATGTTATCGAAAACAAGATGAAACATTATTTAATAAGTGCTCTATACATTTTATAATTATATCCGGAGAAATAAACCTATCTTTGTAAAATATGAAAAAGTATCTTTTAGTCATATTAACCATTCTCTATATCGGGGTTTCCAGCGGAATTATCCTGAATATCCATCATTGCATGGGTAAGATAGTGGAAGTTGAGCTATGGCAAAACGATATATGTTCTTCATGCAAGGAAAATAAACAAGCAGGCCATTGCTGCTCTACGGAGACACAACTGGTTAAAATGACAGTCGATCAGGATATCCATCAGGTACCGGCTATCGACTATACCCCGATCGCTCTGTCCTTGCTTTTTAATATGAATGCTTTGCAGATTCTCTTCGAAGCAAGTGAATCAGACATACTTTATCCTTATTATAATACCCCACCTGACGAATGCAGCGGTACGGAACGATGCATTCTTAACTGTTCTTTTCTGATTTAGTTGATATAGGCTTTAGGGCCAACCATATACCATATCTTTGTTTAGAATCCATAAACAAAAAATTATTATAATCTGTTCCTTTTGTGTAACACAAGAGAAAATAGAATGTGTACAGCCATTCTTTGTAAAACAAAGTATGCTGTAAACTCAGATTATATGTATCAATTAATCCATCAGAATAAAAACAGTACTCTATGCTAAATAAAATAATCCGTTATTTCCTTGAGAACAGGGTAGTAACCATGCTATTATTAATACTGGTTGTTGTGTGGGGAATATCAAGCTCTCCTTTCAACTGGCACGGGGGCATTATCCCGCGTAATCCCATACCGGTGGATGCGATCCCGGATATCGGTGACAACCAGCAAATTGTCGCCACCGAATGGATGGGACGGTCACCTAAAGACATACAGGACCAGATCACTTATCCGCTGACGACCTCGCTGCTGGGCATTCCGGGAGTGAAAAGTATTCGGAGTTCCTCCATGTTCGGCATGTCATTCATTTATATTATTTTCGATGATGATATCGAATTTTACTGGAGCCGTTCACGTATCCTGGAAAAATTAAATTCGTTGCCTCCCGGTACATTGCCGGAAGGCGTACAACCAGCCCTGGGACCTGACGCAACGGCTTTAGGGCAAATATATTGGTACACGCTGGAGGGCAGGAATCCGGAAACTGGTAAACCTACCGGAGGATGGAATGCAGAAGAACTACGTACGATCCAGGACTTCTATGTTAAATATAGTCTTTCAGCAGCCGAAGGCGTATCAGAAGTTGCTTCTGCCGGAGGTTTCGTAAAAGAATATCAGATCGAACTCAATCCTGATGCCATGCGGGCATTCAATATATCGGTCATGGATATTATGAATGCCGTAAAGAAGAGTAATCTTGATATCGGTGCGGAAACAATGGAGATCAATAAGGTAGAATACCTGATCCGGGGATTGGGCTATATTAAAGATGTATCCGACCTGGAGAAAGCCGTTGTCACTGTTCGCGACGGTGTCCCGGTACGTATATCGGACGTTGCTTTCGTGAATATCGGCCCGGGAACACGGCGGGGAGGATTGGACAAGGAAGGAATAGAAGCTGTCGGTGGTGGCGTCATCGCCCGTTACGGAGCCAATCCACTGGAAGTGATCGACAATGTAAAAACAAAAATCAAAGAAATAGAAGCCGGACTTCCACAGAAAACATTAGAGGATGGGACAGTCTCAAAGGTCAGCGTCGTACCGTTCTATGATCGCACCGGACTAATAAAAGAGACGATCGGGACGCTGGAAACTTCACTCTCCCATGAAATACTGATCTGTATCATCGTGATTATCGTACTGGTATTGAATCTGCGTGCTTCGGTCATTATTGCAAGCATGTTGCCGATAGCTGTACTGGCTACATTCATTATTATGAAATATACCGGGATAGAGGCGAATATTGTCGCATTGTCCGGCATCGCTATTGCGATCGGTGTTATGGTAGATGTCGGTGTCGTTTTCGTAGAAAGCATTATACGGTATATGGAGATGCCCGAAAACAAAGACACCCGAAGTGGAAAAGCGTTCGTAAACCTTATTTACAAAGCCGTAAGCGAAGTATCAGGAGCCATCACTACGGCAATGATTACGACGATTGTCAGTTTTCTTCCTGTTTTTGCCATGGAAGCACAGGAAGGAAAAATGTTCTCTCCCCTCGCCTACACGAAGACGTATGCACTGGCTTCTTCCTTTATCCTGGGGTTGATCTTATTGCCTACTCTTTCTTATCTGTTATTCTCTGTCCGAATAAATTCGAAAATAATACGCAAAATCGCCAATTATCTGTTGGTCGTAGCAGGTATTGTGCTTATAATCATTTACGGAAGTGTTCCGGCACTCGGACTAACAGCCATAGGACTAAACAACCTGTTTGCATCTTACTGGAAAAATCAGAAAATGGCTACTTACATCAATATTGGTATCACACTACTGGTTGCCGTTTACTATTTGTCGGAAGAATGGCTGCCGATGGGACCACAAGCCGGGCTATCCGCCAATATCCTATTTGTTGCGGCGTGTATCATTATCATTCTATCCCTTCTCTGGATACTGGTTATCTATTACGAACGGATATTGAGATGGTGCCTTAACCATCGCTGGCAGTTCATGATTGTTCCGGCTGCAACGATCGTATTCGGCTTCATGATCTGGATGGGATTCAACCGAACATTCGGACTGGTCGCTTCCGGATTCGAGGCACTGGGATGGAAAGACTTCCGGCAAACAGCTTTCTGGGAAAAGGCTTCGGCTGAATTTCCCGGTATCGGTGAAGAATTTATGCCCAGCCTGAATGAAGGTTCTTTCCTGCTGATGCCTACCAGTATGCCTCATACGGGAGTTGCCCAAAACCTGGATTATATTGAAGCACTGGATAAACGCCTGGCTGCCATTCCGGAAGTAGAGACCGCCATCGGGAAATGGGGACGTGTGAACTCGGCTCTCGATCCGGCACCGGCACAGATGTTCGAAAATACAATCAATTACCGTCCGGAATATATATTGAATGAAGATGGCGGACGGGAACGGTTCAAGGTGAACAGACAGGGAGAATATCTTTTAAAAGACGGCAGTACCTACAATCCGGCCGATGGTTTCCGGCTGATTCCAAAAGATAGCCTGATTCCTGACCGGAAAGGAGATTACTTCCGCCAGTGGCGTCCGGAGATTAAAAACACAAACGATATCTGGCAACAGATCGTGAATGTCACTCATTTGCCGGGTTTAACCTCTGCTCCCAAACTACAGCCGATAGAGGCCCGTCTCGTGATGCTTTCGACCGGAATGCGTGCACCTATGGGATTAAAGATATACGGACCGGACCTGGAAACGATCGAACAAAGTGGAAAAGCTATTGAACAGGCATTGAAAGAGGTACCTTCCATAATCCCTTCTTCCGTCTTTTATGACAGGGCAGTCGGTGCTCCATATCTGGAGATCAAACTGAACAGGGATAATATGGCCCGTTATGGAGTGAATGTAGAAGACCTGCAGGAAATATTGAGCGCAGCCGTCGGCGGTATGGTTCTAACGACAACAGTAGAAGGCAGGGAACGCTTCCCCGTCCGTCTCCGCTATGCACGCGAACTTCGGGATAACCCGGAAGCTTTATCCATGTTGTTGGTTCCTACCGCAACCGGTGCACAGATTCCTTTGAAGGAACTAGCCGATATCGATTACACCCGGGGAGCACAGATGATCCAAAGTGAAAACACCTTCCTGGTCGGTTATGTGATATTCGATAAGCTATCCGGCAAGGCGGAAGTGGATGTTGTAAAAGAAGCGACACGCGTACTGGATCAAAAAATAAAAGACGGAGAACTGACCCTGGCAAAAGGAGTATCCTATAAGTTTGCCGGTAACTACGAACAGCAGGAACGCGCTACTCAACGGCTGACAATCGTTGTTCCCCTGGCACTGCTTATCGTCCTGCTCGTCCTATATTTCCAGTTCAAGACAGTAACGGCTTCCCTGATCCATTTCTCCGGTGTATTCGTTGCTTTTGCGGGTGGTTTTATCCTGCTTTGGCTGTACGGACAAGATTGGTTCATGAACTTTTCCGTCGGAGGAGAAAATATGAGGGATCTTTTCCAGATGCATACTATCAACCTGAGTGTGGCAGTCTGGGTAGGATTTATCGCCCTGTTCGGGGTGGCGACAGATGACGGAGTGTTGATGGGAACATATATCCATCAGACATTCCTGCAACAGAATCCCACCACAAAAGAAGCGATCCGTGAAGCAGTCGTTACAGCCGGTCTCAAACGCGTACGCCCCGCTGCTATGACCACCGCTACAACGCTGATCGCCTTGTTACCGGTATTGACTTCTACAGGAAAAGGAGCAGATATCATGGTTCCGATGGCAATACCAACTTTCGGTGGTATGCTGATCCAGTCCATGACCATGTTCGTCGTCCCCGTCCTGCAATGTTGGTGGCGTGAAGGCGCTATAAAGAAAGAACAAAAGAAACAGAATCTTCAAAACAATAGAAACGATGAGAAATAAAATCAAAATACAAATATATATAACAGGAATAACCTTGCTGTTCGGCTTTTTTCCTGCTTTCCCGCAACAGACGGACAGTCTGTCGTGGTATCTGGAAACGGCAGCACGCAACAATCCGTTGATAAACTCCAATTTTGCTTTGTACAAAGCATCATTGGAAAAGATTCCGCAAGCCGGAGCATATGCCGATCCGGAACTGGATATCGGTCTTTTCGTCAAACCGATGGAGACTTTGAGTGGCAAGCAAATTGCCGACTTTACGCTTATGCAGATGTTTCCCTGGTTCGGAACACGTAAAGCCGCCCGCAACGAAGCAACCGAGATGTCGCGCATGGCTTACGAACAATTTCGCGAAGCCAGGAACAATCTGTTCTATGAAGTGAAAAGCCAGTGGTACCAGTTATGCAACCTCAACGAGCAATACAAGAATACGCAGGCAAACCTTCTGTTACTTGAACAACTGGAAAAGCTGGCACTCAACCGTTATTCGGCTCCTCCCGCCAATGCTCCGACCCCGACAGCGCCCCCCGTTACCACCGTTGTCGCAACACCTCCCGTTGCTACAGGGAACAGTATGGACAATATGGGAGGAATGGGTAACTCTTCCCAAACAGCAACACAGGGAATACCGGAAGGAAACTCTTCCATGCAAAATATGGGAGCCGGTTCGATGGGAGCAAGTAATTCCTCCGGTAGCATGTCGGATGTATTGCGCATACAGATAGAAAAAGCGGAACTTCAGAATAATCTGGAAGTCATCGCTTCTAACAGGATAGCAGCCGAAGCGCGTTTCAATGCCTTATTGAACCGTAAACAAGATATGCGGATAGCCGTTCCCGATTCACTGGAACAACTGCATTTCCTGATTGATGACCAGGCAATGATCGACAGTATCATTACTGCCAATCCAATGCTTTCCATGCTTGAAGCGGAAGCGAATGCTTACCGTGCCAAAGCCATAATGGATAAAAAGATGAGTTATCCAATGTTCGGTATCGGTCTGCAATATTCGCTTGTCGGGAAATCAAACAACAAGATGGTCATGGACGACATGAACGGGATGGATATGTTTATGCCGATGTTCAAGATCAGCATCCCTATTTTCCGTAAAAAGTATCAGGCACAACAGAAAGAGAGCCAGCATTACCGCCGGGCAAGCGAACTGAAATATGAAAACACGTTGAACGAACTGCAATCCGAATATCAAACAGTCAAGCAACAACTGGCCGATGCCGCACGTAAAATAGCTCTTTATAAGAAACAACAGGAATTATCGCTCTCCACCTGGCAACTGATCGTACGGGAGTTTTCTGCTGGCACGACAAACCTGACAGACGTAATACAGGTAGAACGCCAGCTATTGGATTACGGACTCAAGAAAAGTGAAGCCATTGCCGAATACAACACAATGATAGCGGGAATGGAAAAATTAGTAGCAACTTCAATAAACGAATAAAGACATGAAAAAAATAAAAGAATGGTTTAAGACCAAAGAAATACGATATACATTATTTGCATTGGCAGGTTTATTCTTCGGCTGGTTGTTCTTCAGTCCGTCTTCCACCCCGTCACCGGCAAACGACAAACAGCATAGTCATGACAGCATCGAAGGACATACCCACAGCCATGACCTGCAACAGGATGAAAACGGGGTCTGGACTTGCTCTATGCACCCACAGATCAAACAGGACAAACCCGGTAAATGCCCGATATGCGGTATGGACCTGATTCCCTTACGTAAAAGCGGCAATAACCACGAGAACGTAGATCCTTCAGCAATCCAATTGTCGGAAGAAGCGATTGCACTGGCAAATGTACAAACCTCCCGTGTCAGTAAAGAGAACCCGGTGAAGGAAGTCCGCTTATATGGCAAAATCGCTCCGGACGAGCGAAGCCTGCAATCGCAAACAGCCCACGTAGGAGGCCGTATTGAAAATCTTGCTGTCGACTTTACCGGAGAAACAGTCCGCGCCGGACAAACTCTTGCGACCTTATACTCACCGGAATTGTTCACGGCACAGCAGGAACTGATAGAAGCCCTGAAAATGCAGCAACCTGCGCTGATCAAAGCTGCCCGTGAGAAACTACGACTCTGGAAAATGACGGATGCGCAGATTACAGCTATTGAACAATCGGGAACAATCTCTCCCACCGTAGAGATCAAATCGAACACAAGCGGTATCGTGATGTCGAAACGTGTCAGCCAGGGAGATTACGTATCGCAGGGAGCCGTTTTATTCGATGTAGCAAACTTGTCAAAAGTATGGGCGATGTTCGATGCTTACGAAACAGACCTGCCGTTCCTCAGCAAAGGCGATCCGGTCACATTTACCATGCAGGCATTTCCCGGCAAAGCGTTCAAAGGACGTATCGCTTTTATCGATCCGATTGTCAACCCGACCAGCCGTACCTCCCGTGTACGTGTCGAAGTGGCAAATCCAGGTATGGAATTAAAACCGGAAATGTATGCAACGGCTATTGTAGATGCCCCTTTGAAAGGATATAAGGATCAGATTGTCGTTCCGCAGACAGCCGTTCTCTGGACCGGCAAACGATCGATCGTTTATGTGAAACAATCCGACATCACTACTCCGACATTCCTGATGCGGGAAGTTGAATTAGGTCCGTCATTAGGAAATGCTTATGTAATACTGAAAGGACTTGCAGACGGAGAAGAGATTGTGACAAACGGTGTTTTCTCTATTGATGCCAGTGCACAGCTGGAAGGAAAAACTTCGATGATGAACAATGATGGAAATGCAGTTCATCCGATGACGGGACATGCCGGACATCATATGCACGAAGCAGCAACAACTCAAAATACTGCCCAAAGCGAACATGCTATGTTCGGAGTAAAAGGTGCCTGCGGTATGTGTAAACAACGGATCGAAGAAGCAGCTAAAAGTGTCAAAGGAGTCACCTCCGCCTCTTGGGATAAAGAAAACCAAATGGTCCATTTACAGTTCAATCCGGCACAAACTTCCGCCGATGCCATTGCCAAAGCAATAGCCAAAGCCGGACATGACAACGATAAATACAAAGCAGACGACAGTATCTACAATAAGCTCCCGGCTTGTTGCAAATACCGTCAATAGATTACTGAAGCGCAAACAAAAAGGGCTACAATTTATTTTGTATCCCTTTACCGTTGCGCTTCAAAAATTTCCTCTTCTTTTCAATAATACGTCTCTGTCAGTGGAATATTAACTTCAACGGATAGCATCCCAGTGCCATCACTACAAAAACGTACTTTATTTTCCCGGGCTAACCACCCCAATGCAAGAAAAATAACAGACTCTTTACAATGAGTCATTTCACCGATCTTCCTGATAGACATGTTACCTCTCTCTGCAAGCAAATGCCAAATCTTACCGGCATTTGAACCAACGTCATTCTTATTCATAACACTCCATTTTTGATATTTGACTTAAAACTAACCATAATAAGTCAAACAAGACTGTCCTATTTGGCTCTTATATTAGTTATTTATACCACTTTTCAACTCTCACACAAAACAAAATGACTTTGCTTTATGAATAAAACAATTCTTACCCCAATAATGTTTCACTAAAACCACATAATTTCTATATAAATTGAAAGAAAAATAGTTTTTTAGCTTACGATCATCAACTTGGATTTCCGATTTACCTGCAATAATCTTTGTCAATGAAAAGTACTGAAACCTTCATCCTTTTACTTTCCGGGTCTCTGCCAAATTAATTAAAAGAAACCGTAAACAAAGCCTTCTTTTAAAATGTTTGAATAGTATGGTATTAAATAAAACAATTAGGCGATATGGACGATTATGAATTGATTGATAACGAAGAGAACCACCAATACGAATTTCATATTGGTAAATACATTCCGAGAATCGAGTATATAAAAACCAAGAACGGCGAGATATATCTCACGCATACTGAAGTACCTGTAGCCCTCGAAGGAAAAGGCGTAGGCAGCCAACTGGCTGAAAAGGTACTGAAAGACATAGAAAAGCAGGGATTACGTTTAGTCCCGTTGTGTCCCTTCATTGCCGGATACATTCAGAAACATCCGGACTGGCGACGTATAGTAATAAAAGGTATTAATGTAGGATAAAGCGATTATAGAGTATGGGAAAGAAAATTGAATATTCAAACGGTGAGCTGACCATTATCTGGCAGCCCGAATTGTGCAAACATGCCGGTATTTGTGTAAAAACATTACCACAGGTATACAACCCGAAGGAAAGACCGTGGATTAAAATAGAAAATGCAACTACGGAAGAACTGATCGCACAGATCAATAAATGTCCGTCGGGTGCACTTAGCTACAGATTGAATAAAAAAGAATAAGTTAAAACAGGCTATAACTTAATTAATGACAGGCTTCCGTCAGGTTCGTTCACAAACCGGCGGAAGTTTTTTTATTTGAGGCGTCCTTCTATGCCCAACTGATAAAGAAACAACCCCCAGTTTTCTTCACGGATCTCTTTGTTCAAACGCACCTGTTCAGGATGGAGATGCCCCGGATAACTATCATTCAGATAGTACTTGTCTTCTGCAATATCATAATAGAAAACCAGATCATCATAAGCAGCACTTATTAAACTCGATACATTAGTTGCTGTAAATAATTCCGTTCCGGCTAAAATGACAAGGATCTTTTCATATTGCCCCAGTTTTTCCGAAAATGCCGAATGGTCATAAAAACGAATCTCTCTGGTATCTTTATCGAACCACTTGATATCGTTGCCTGTGAAAAGTATCTCATTTCCCAGAGGAAGATTATATACTTTATGCCCCAAACCGACTACAATTATTTCGGATTCTCCGTTCAGAGAACCATCATTCTCACAGCCGACAAATGTCAGCAGCAAAAATAAAAACGACAGGAAGCAACATAACTTTTTCATCAGACAATCATTTAGTACAGGTTCTTTATATAAAAATGCAAAACCTCCCGAATTACTGCGTCTGCATGAGATAAATTCCGGAGTGAAGAATATCAGTCTCAAAATTAGCATTTTAAATTGGATACACAAATCATTACGGGAGAAAATGTATCCCTGTCAAGGCATCGAATTATAATAACGCCAAGTATTATCCCGTTTACGGTTTCTCCGTTTATTCCTTTCTTTTTTTGAAAAGACCCATTCCAGCATATCATTCAGCGAGAAATAAAGTTTTACAGACCCGCCCACAGTTCCTCGTTTCTGTCCGTCTTTCACCACATCCGAAGAGTACAGATTCTTCCCTCCTACCGCAGCTGTTACCGGCAACTTTCCTACTTGTATCTCCTTTTTGTCGATAAGACGCGTAGGAGGAAACGTATAAGCTTCTTTGTTTATCTTTGGAGTAGTATCCAGTTCCATCGTATACAGACGGTAAACACTCGGGGGCATCGATTTATAATCCAGATCTTTATGCACGCTATCCGTATCTGCCCGCAAATATTCGGAAAAGTCTTTCAGGACAGGCAGTTCGGCAGGTGCTTCCAGTATCTGCTGCCCGGGTTCGTCTTCCAGATGTATGAATGTACCTTCCCGGATCGCCTTTTGAAACTCCGGGTTAATACGTACCGTATCCGTTCCGGATAAAATACCGGATAACCACACCGAATCTTTTTCACTCCAATTCTGCCCGTATACATGCACAGGCAGTGATCCTGTCAACATCAAAACAAGTAAACACAGCTTCAACTTCATACTATAGAAACGACGATATGAATAATATACTGCATAAGAAGGTCCACAATCAAACAGAAAAAAACATTTGTTTACTACCGATGAGCTTTGTAAACTTCGCGAATATTCATACTTTTACTGCCGATTTTAAAACAAATAGTAACAAGGGCGGAATATTTATAAACTAACAATATATTATTTATGAAAAAGATTATCAGCTTATTTTTAGCGACTACAGCTTTTGCTTGTACGCAAGAACAAAGCATAGACGTAACGGTAACGAACCCGTCGGCTATTAACCGTTCAAACGAGATCACAGAAATCCCGAAGGATGCCGTTGCAAAACTGAATGGCGAGTCTTTCATCATCTCCGACAACAACGGGACACAAATTCCTTATCAGATCACTTACGACAATAAAATTATTTTCCCTGTCGATGTGAACGCAAACAGCAGCGTTACTTATCAGATCAAACCAGGTACTCCCGAAGCTCCTGCGACTGTTGCCTGCGGTAAATTCTATCCGGAACGTGTGGACGATATCGCCTGGGAAAACGACCGCATTGCCTTCCGTACTTATGGTCCGGCTTTGCAGGCTACCGGCGAACAGGCTTTCGGTTACGATATCTGGGTAAAATGTGTATCGCAACCGGTTGTCGATATGCGTTACAAGACAGAGCTTGATCCGGAATCGAGAGCTAAAATAGCAGAATTAAGAAAGACCGACAAAAAAGCAGCACAGGAACTGGCAAACTCTATTTCCTACCATATCGACCATGGGAACGGACTGGATTATTATAAAGTAGGCCCGACACTGGGCGCTGGTACTTCTGCTCTTTTATCCAACGACTCCATCGTTTATCCGTACTGCTACAAAGAGTATGAAATCCTGGATAACGGTCCGCTGCGTTTCACAGTCAAGCTAGTTTACAACCCGCTGAAAGTTAAAGATAATGAGAATATTATTGAAACTCGCCTACTATCGTTGGATGCCGGTTCACAGTTGAACAAAATAACACTTTCGTTCGCCAACCTGAATGAACCGACCCCACTGGTAACCGGTATCGTTCTGCACGAACCGAGTACAGATTACCAGGCTGACGCAGCCAGCGGTTATATAGCTTATGCAGACCCGGAAGATCCGACAAACGGACAGATATTCGTCGGTGCCGTATTCCCGGAAAAGTTAAGCGATGCCAAAGCTGTAAACTTCTCTGAAGCAGAAAAGAGACAACGCGGAGCAGACGGTCACGTACTGGCTTATACGACTTATGCACCAGGTAGTGAATATACATACTATACAGGAGCAGGATGGAGCAAATGGGGATTCCAAAACTCTACCGAATGGTTCAACTATGTAAAAGAGTTTACTCAGAAAGTTAAGCAACCGTTACAGGTAACAGTAAAGTAAAAACATATTCTATATAAATGTATCCTATAAACCGTTCACCTTTCATCTGCTATTCATATCCCATTGTTATATGAATAGTTACGTTCGATGCACGGAGTGAATAGTTGGTGAAAGGAGGTGATAAGTTTGATTCAACCTATCACCTCCTTTTCAACTAAGGCTTTTCCTGTAAGGAAGAAAGATTAAAGTACTTGACTACTAAGGTCAAAGTGACTATCCTTTCACTTGTCGACCACCGCCGTTAAGGTTAACGACGGCGGTCGACAAGCTTAACGATATACGTCAGCAAGCTTAACGAGCGTCATCACAAAGCTATCAGGTAATATCTTTCAGGTTAAAAGGAAAGGACTTTGGGGTTAATAACCCATAGGCTGATTGCTAGTTGAATACTTTAGGGCACAAATGATATCTCATCCAGAGGATTCCAGAAAACCTTCTTCCAGTCTTTAATACGGTTGTTTTCTACCCGGATACCTTCTTCTTCCAACCGTTCCTGCATCTCGGTCGGCGTACCGAAAGCATCTTTGCCGGATAACACACCCTGACTGTTCACTACCCGGTAAGCAGGAACACCTACCTCCGAACAATTCCCCATTACCTTACCAACCATTCTCGACATATTCGGATAACCGATCGCACGGGCTATCGCACCATAGCTGGTGGCACGCCCGTATGGAACGGTCTTTACCATCTGATAGACGGCAGCCACAAAATCTTCTTTATCAAAACCTGACATATCCTATTATAGTTTTTCTGCCAGCTCTTCCAGTAAAGCATCTGCACCGGCAATCGTATCCCCGTTCTCATTATAAACACCAACCAGGTAACGTCCTTTCCAAAGAACAGGTATATAATCCTCCTTCTTTCAACTCGTCCGATTGCTTAGTAAAAGCCATATACTGGGTCAAAACGTCTTTTACCTCATCCGGTGAACCACCATCCAGAACAAACAACTGAAAAGACTGTCCGTCCTTTTCATACTTCATTGTATATACAGCCCGCAAGAACTCGTGACCGATATAGTTGGAAGTAATATATGCAGCCGAATAAGGCATTTGCCCCTGTTCCGGGAATAAACGGATAACGGGAGGATAACCGGCACCGGCATCGATCTTTTCGGCCAGCGTCTTACCGATCGCCTGCAATTCTTTCGTCACATCACCGGAAGCATTGCTCCACATCTTCAGATACATATTACCGGCAAAGAAATACAAATTCGCCTTGTCTCCCTGCGCTTCTCCCCCTACAGGCAAAATTCGAGATCGGAAGAACGTTCGGACGAATACATACCGAAAGCATCCTCCGGCGTAGCATGACGATAGGCTTGTATCGTGATATAATCGGCCCCTTTCTTATATTCCATAGAAGTCATCTCTCTGAAATTATTCTCCAGGAAAAGCGGAGCCGCCCCATTTATACGGTCAAAGAGATTATCGGGATTGAAAACCTCCACCTCACCGGAGACAGTCCAGCCGTCGACAGGCGGTAACCATGATTTCAATCCATCCGGTGTCTGCGCTATTAAAGAGCAGAAAGGCAACAGGAAAAAGAGTAACAAATAATTGATCTGCTTCATACGTTCGATTCTTTAAGTCAGAAATTCATCGGGCACCTGCATCACCGGAGTTATCGCGGCAATCTTGGCCGATATGTCAAAGCCGGAAGGACATTTCACCTTACAGGTGTCGCAGTTGGAACAGATATCCGGCGAAAGCTCCAGCCCTGACAATGTTTCTTTCGACATTCTTGAATATTTATAACCATAGGCATACATATAAGCCCGCATAATATCTGGAATAGGAAGATGTTCGGGACATTGTGTCCGGCACTTTCCGCACTGCTGGCAATACAACATTTCCTGTCCGCAAAGGGAAGCCAGATAATCTGTGTCGGCGACAATTTGAAATTATAGCTCAACAGGACAACATCATAGATGCCCGCTTCAATAGCAGCATCCAGTAATTCCGGTTTCCCGGCATGAGCCGTATCAAAATGGAATATGCCGGAATTATAGGCAGCCCTCACCACATTCGGATTGTCGGCACGCATCACTCCCATACTCAGTATCGGCAGTTTCACCCCTGTTCTGCCAAGCGTGCGGACAGGGATTTCATTTTCATTAGCAGTCACCAGAGAAGCACGGGCAGCCCTAGCTCCCGGAATTAACATGGCACTCACACCTACAGTAGCTGAAAGCCGGAAAAAATCTCTTCGATTTACATGATTGGTTTTCATAAGATTATATATTAGTGTTTATCCCTATCCGTCTGTGCCTCACAAATATAGAAAGATTTATCAAAATAAATCACTTTTTCCGTAGGGTATTCGTTCTCTGACCGATCTTATATATACAAACAGGAATATTCACCATTAAAACAATACAAAGATGAAAACACTGTATAGACAATCTATCGGATTTTTGCTGATCTTATTATTGGTAGCAGGTATTAGTCCGTTACAGGCGCAGGATCAACCGGTGCGTGACGACGAGAATCCGGACTTCATCACTATCAGCGGAGTTGTCAAGGACAAAAATAATAAGAAACGGCTGGAGTATGTAAACATTTCCATCCCCGGCAGTACTTCGGGTACGATCACCAACGAAGACGGGGAATTCTCTTTCAAGATCAAAGATGCTTCCCATGTGAAAGCTGTCGAGATCTCCCATATCGGATATTACAATAATAAAGTAGAAGTGAGCGGGATTAACCTCTCCGACCTGACCGTCTGGATGACACCTTACGAGAATATGCTCGACGAGATCATCATCCATGCCCAGGAACCACGCTATCTGGTAGAACAAGCCGTCAGTAAAATTCCCGCCAACTACAGCAAAAAGACAAATATGCTGACCGGCTTCTACCGGGAAACAGCCCAAAAAGGTAAACGGTATATCAATATATCGGAAGCAGTGATCGACATCTATAAAACACCCTATAACGAAGCATCCGACCGCGACCGCGTACAGGTTTATAAAGGCCGTAAGTTATTGAGCCAGAAAAGAACCGACACGCTTGCCGTCAAACTGCTCGGCGGTCCGAATATGTCGGTCTTCTGTGATATAGTGAAGAATCCGGATGTATTGCTCGACAAGGAATGCCTACCCTATTACCTCTTCAAAATGGAGGAATCGACCAATATCGACAACCGTCCTCAATATGTGATCAGTTTCAAGCCACAGGTCATCATGCCTTATGCCCTGTATTACGGAAAACTGTACATAGACAAGGAACGCCTCTCATTCACCCGTGCCGAATTCAATCTGAGTATGGACGACCGCAACAAAGCGACCCAGGCCATCCTCAAAAAGAAGCCGTTCGGATTACGTTTCCGTCCGCTCGAAGTAGCTTATCTGGTCAATTATAAAGACCGTGACGGCGTAACTTATCTGAACTATATCCGCAACGGGGTACGTTTTAAATGTGACTGGAAACGCAAACTGTTCTCGACCAACTACACCATTATCTCCGAAACGGTGGTAACGGACGGACGGGAAGAAAACGTGACCACTATTCCGTATAAGATGGCATTCAAAGAATCACAATCGTTGTCCGATAAAGTAGAGAACTTCATGGACGAAGATTTCTGGGGAGCCTACAATATCATCGAACCGACGGAATCACTGGAAAGTGCGGTAAACAAATTAAAAAAGCAACAGAAATAAGTTTCAATATCTTTTCGTACATTTGAAGGACTCTAATCATTAAGATCCACGGCATGCTGAACGATTTATTCGTACTAACTAAGATTAAAGAGGGGGACGTCAAAGCTTTCGAAGGTATCTTCCGGCTCTACTACTCCCCCCTTTGCCTCTATGCCGCCGGTATTACCGGAAACTGGGACGTAGCTGAAGAGATCGTGCAAGAGCTATTCTACGTATTCTGGAAAGAAAAAGAAAAACTGCAAGTGTTCCTCTCCCTGAAAAGTTATCTGTACGGGGCGGTACGCAACCAGTCTCTCCAATACTGCGAACATCAGGAAGTACGCAACCGTTACCGGGAAAACGTTTTATCGGGTAACCAGGAAAGCAGGCCTTCCGATCCGCAGGACCAGCTGGAATACAAAGAATTGGAGGATCTGATAAACAAAACTCTCAAAAAGCTACCCGAACGCCGCTTACGCATCTTCCGGATGCAGCGTTTCGAAGGAAAGAAATACGCGGAGATAGCCTCCGCCCTCTCTCTGTCCGTCAAAACAGTGGAAGCTGAAATGACCAAGGCACTTCAAACACTCAGAAAAGAAATTGAGAATTATACACAAACAGTATGACTCGTAAAGAAAGGGACAATAGAAGAACGGATCGGGCATGGGACAAGGTGTACCAACGCCTGGAAAAGGAGGACCTGATCACCCGGACGGGAAAAGAGGGATTGCATCCTTATTCGGAAATACCCCGTCCGTCGACCCGGAGACTTATATTCGCAGGTATAACTGCAGTGGCAGCTATACTCTGCTTCGTATTTATTTATTTCAATCCAACAGAGAAAGAAGCCGACCGTAACCTGCTTACCCGGCAGAATATGGAAACGACGACACTCGCTACCACGCTCGAAGATGGTTCGATCGTGTATCTGGCAGGCAATGCCGCTATCCATTACCCGGAACATTTTCAACCGGATAAAAGGGAAATATCCTTACAGGGAAATGCTCTTTTCGATATTGCCGGTAACCGCAAGCGTCCGTTCCTTATTGAAACAGAAGACGCACGCATCGAAGTATTGGGTACCGCTTTTAATGTAAAAAGCGATGGTTCCCAGCCTTTTGAATTGTCCGTACAAAGAGGATTGGTAAAAGTGACGTTGAAAAAAAGCGGACAGGATGTGCATGTAAAAGCGGGTGAAACCGTCACCCTCTCTTCACGAAAACTACAAGTGAGGCAAACAAAAGACACCGGACAGTTCGAAGAATATGTCCGGCAGATACGTTTTAAGGATGAACGACTGGCCGATATCCTCCGGGTCATCAATCTCAACGCGGAAGATATCAGTCTGAAAACCACCCCGGAGCTGGAAAGCAGGACACTTACCGTCACCTTTGCCGATAACTCGCCGGAAACGATGGCTGAACTGATCTGTTTTGCGCTCGACCTGAAATGCACACGTGAAAATAATGTAATTACTTTGCATGAAAACTAATCGGATAAAAGGAGTACAAGGTGAAACGAACCGTTACATATCGTCTGTTTTTCTTCCTCATCGGATTGCTGCTGATGACAGCTATTCCTTTGCGGGCCGACGATAAGGACAATAAAAATGTACTCGAACGGCTTATCCATATATCAAAAAGTAAGGAAACCGTTTACGATTTACTGGGAAAAGTATCCGAACAGTCCGGCTATCTGTTCATCTACGACAGTAAGATCATCGACAATGAACGAGTAGTAAAAATACCGGGAGGCAAATACTCTGTCCGGGAAGCGATCTATCAGATCACCGGCGACCGGCACCTGGCCCTTCGCGTGATCGGTAACCATATCCTGATCTCCCGTCCGGTTGAAGAAGCACCGGTCAAAGAGGTACTCCCGGTTCTTCCGGATACCGTAACCTATTTCACCCTGGAAGGTATCCTGCGGGATAAATACACGAATGAACCTATCCCGTTCGCCACCGTCAGTGTCAGCGACGACGGTTCTATAGGAAATGTCACAAACCAAGGCGGCGAATTCAGGTTACGTCTACCGGATACACTGCGCCAATCACAGATCAACTTCTCACATGTCGGCTACCAACCCTATCAGATAGAGAGTTCTCTGTTGGCGGAGCGTTACAGCATGCTAACCCTGGAACCGAAAGTAATCCCCATACAGGAAGTAGTTGTCCGTATCGTGAACCCCTTACGCCTACTGCGGGAGATGGAAGAAAAGAAAAGTATCAATTATTCCCAGGAGCCTGTCTATCAAACCACTTTCTACCGGGAAGGGATCGAACGGAAAAATAAATTCGTCAGTCTGACGGAGGCGATCTTTAAAATATATAAAAGTCCCTATACCAGGCATGCTGTTCCGGATCAGGTAAAACTGCTAAAGATGCGCCGGATCAGTAATAACCAGGAGCGGGATACGATCATTGCCAAGATGAAATCCGGAATCAATGCCAGCATGCAGCTGGATATCATCAAGGATGTGCCGGATTTTCTGGTTCCGGAAAGCGAGGTGAACTATCCTTATGTATATGCCCATTCCGATATCACGGTAATAGACAACCGGATGGCAAATGTGATCTCGTTTGAACAACGCGAGTTCATCACAAGCCCACTTTTAAAAGGCAACTTGTACATCGATTCGGAAAACAGTGCACTGCTGCGGGCCGAGTTTGAAATACACCCCAAATATGTGAAGGATGCGGCCAATATGCTCGTAGAGAAGAAAAGCCGTAACCTGACGATAATCCCTCAAAAGGTAGTCTATACGGTTTCTTACAAACCCTGGAACGGCATCTATTATGTCAGTCATGTCAGAGGAGACCTTCATTTTAAGGTTAAAAAGAAAAAACAACTGTTCGGTAGCTCTCCCCTTCATGTATGGTTCGAAATGGTCGTGTGCAAAACAGACACGGACAATGTCAGCCGTTTCGGCAGGAAAGAAACATTATCAACCCGGACAGTGTTCTCTGAAACAAAATTTAATTATGATGAAAGCTTCTGGGGTAACTTCAATGTGATCCCACCGGAAGAAAAACTGAATGAAGCAATAGGAAAAATTTCGTCAAAAATAGAAGAAACAGGCTACTAAGTGGTTAAAAATCATAAAGAGGGCCTTTTCTCAAAGGCCCTCTTTATAGGTTTTTAATAGGTATTAGTCTTTAAGGCAAAAAGATTGTTTAGGTTATCTGCATGCAAAGATGTGGCATTTTATATTACTGAACAAATAAAAAAAGATATTATAAAACACATTTTTAAGATTATCGAAACTTATTTGCAGCTTCTTCTATTTTTTAACAATTGAATCTTAGCCTCCAATTATCGGTTTATCCAGAGAACAAATTCGTTTCCCGTTGATTCACAAGCAGTAAGCAGGTACATATTTTGCCTGCTATTGCCATATACCCATTTTAGCATTCCTAAACTAAAAAATTCAACTTTCTAACACATGCAAAAATATAAATGTTTTTTTAATAAATCCTATAACAGTGTATAGTTTACCTCACCGGGATTTTATGTATTTTTGTCGCCGTATCGAGGTGACATTTAGATACAATATATAAACGTCTTAAATTGCACAATTTAGCATGTATACCGTAATTAAAAGAATGGAGATATCGGCTGCACACAGTCTGAAACTCTCTTATTCCAGTAAATGTGAGAACCTGCATGGTCACAACTGGATCATCACTGTTTACTGTCGCTCGAAAGAATTGAACGCCGATGGCATGGTAATCGACTTTAGCCATATCAAAGAATCGATAAAAAATAAGCTGGACCATCAGAATCTGAATGAAGTCCTGCCTTTCAATCCGACGGCCGAGAATATAGCCCGATGGATATGCGACCAGTTACCCAATTGTTATAGAGTAGAAATTAAAGAGTCAGAATCGAACACTGCAATCTATGAGAAAGATTAATCAAATTTTTTACAGCCTGCAAGGGGAAGGCTATCATACCGGCAAAGCCGCTGTTTTCATCCGTTTTTCAGGGTGCAACCTGAAATGTTCATTTTGCGATACGGAACATGAAGAAGGGACTTTGATGTCGGATGAAGAAATATTGGAGGCAATCTCCGCCTACCCTTCAGACATGGTCATACTGACCGGTGGTGAACCGGCTTTATGGATCGACGACGCATTTATCGACATGCTTCACAAAGCGGGTAAATATATATGTATAGAGACAAACGGCACACGTCCGTTACCTAAAGGAATCGACTGGGTGACTTGTTCTCCGAAAGAGGGAGCACCCATCAAGATCGATCATATGGATGAAGTCAAGGTAGTTTATCAGAGACAGGATCTGTCTTCTTACATCCAGTTGCCAGCCAAACACCATTTCCTCCAACCCTGTTCCTGCCGGAATACGATGGAAATTGTCAATTATATCCTGGAGCATCCGGAGTGGCAACTTAGTCTGCAAACACATAAGTTGATCGATATCGCATAAAAAGACATAGGCGGAACACAGAATTTTGCAGACAGTTTAATCCCTGCATTACCCTGCGCTCCGTTTATATTATCTGCCTGCAGCAATTATCGGACAGATTATTTTTTAGTAGCCAAAAGCTGCAGACAATCCCTCACATCATCCAAAGAATGACCATTGCTTTTACCTTTAGGCAAAAGTTGCCGCAGGCCGACAGCCGCACCAAAAACAGAGACAGGATCTTTTATGGTGGCATAATGGACAACACTATCCATCGCCAATTGCATGTTTCTGTCATCCAACGGTGAGAGTGTGGAAGCCGATAAGCCGGCAGCATTGAAACCAATACCTTTCATCCGTTCATGAGCCAGCGCGATATTAGTAGCTACAGCAAACTGCGTCAGCCCTCCTCCTAACGAATGTCCCGTTACATAAAAACGTTGCTCCGGATAAGTTTCCAGAAATAAACGAACCAACCCGACTGCATACAAATACATAGTATCAGCAGCGAGCAACTGATGTACATCTGTTAATACAGCTCCGATCTTCGACAGTTCCGTTCCGGCAAAAGCAATAACGATCCGGTCTTCATATCTGCCCAACCAAACCTTAAACCCGTTCATCACATACAACTGACCGGTCACTTCATCATAGTGTCCCATTTTAAGACATTCAGGCAGCTCCCTCCTTTTCAATGGAGAAACTTTCTTATTAAATGTGTATCCGGTATAAGCATATTCCGAACATTCAGCCATTAAAAGAGCCTCTTCCGGAGGACAGAACGGTTGCGAAGGAATATAGGAAGCAAACGTCTTAACGTAGGAAGCCCCCTTACGCAAGTTCATTACGATAGAAGCCACATCTGATTGCACAAACTGCTTTAATATTTCCAACGCTTTCTTATACAAACTGCCATATCCGGGCAACAATTCCAGACCTTTCTTTTCCAGAGCCAATAATACCCGGTCTGCATCCGATTCTCGGTGCATCGACACCTTGACAACAAGAAGCAGGTTCTTCATCAGGTCGACCGTACCCGTCAAAACACCCAATAGACCTTTATCCTGTACAATCCCGTTATCCTCTGCCCCAACTTCCACATCCAGCTTCTCTTCCGACAATGTTTCGTAGAGAGCTTTCATTTCCATTTGTATTTCCTCCCGTTCTGCCCGATAGGCCGGATCAGATTTACTTGTAACGGCAAGTTGATTCAGTTTACCATCCAGGGAAAGGAAAATATCTTCTGTTTGTTGCAACTTTTCCATCTATATCATATTGTCAGAAAGTCCTGTTCCAGGAAAGCAAGATCACATTGCTCCGTCGGGTATAAATTAGGTTTTTGCTTGCCACGTAACCGCTTATCCAATTTATCCACAAGTTTTTCGTGAAGCAGCGAATAATGAATCGTAGGATCTTCCTCCAGAACCTGCAATAAAGCAGTAGTGAACGCACTGTTTTCATCAAATGTGAAAGCATACGACGATTGTTCGTCCTGGCAGCCGGAAATAAGTAACACGCCGGCTTTCACCTCTTTCTCATTTGCACCTTTATCCATAAGTTCGCGAGCCAGATTATCATAAAAACTTTTATTCTTAAAATAGGTCTTTCTCACATATTCTGTCGGCATTGCCTTCTTTACACAATTTTCAAGAACAGGTTCTTCCACAGATGCTTTTGTTATTGTTCCGCTATGGCAACTATCTGATAAAACCAGGATATGAACTCCTTCTTTAAATTCAGACCACAACAAACGTAATTCGTCATCGATAAGCTCACCGTCATACAGGCACCAGGTTTCGTCCATACCATCTTCTTCATCTCCGTCCATATCCGGCAACTGGCCGCCATGCCCCGAATAATAGAAGAAAAAGATATCGCCGCTTTCCAACTCCTGAGCAGCCTCCCTTACCGAATAAATTACATTGAGACGGGTAACATTATTTCCTAAAATGATCTTCGATTTAAAACCTCGTTTCGATGCGATCTCACAAATCGCCCTGGCATCATTTTCGGGTTGAGCCAATTCTCCGTCCCAACCATCGTAATGAACGGGATCTACATGGTTCAATCCCAATACAACTGCATATCCTTTTGACATACTCTTTTAGTTTTTAAGTTAGACTATTTTGTTTTTCATTCTCTTTATAAACATTCTGCAATTCGCCGTTGATATATAATTTTGCAGGAGGCATACACATACCTTCTCTGCCATTTCGAGACAGATGTACAAAATTAGCATTATCATGCAATTCATCACTATCTAAAGACGGATTATTAAGGGATAAACCATTTTTCCCCATTAAACCGTCTTTGCCGGATAAGCCACCTCTCCCCGGAATTCCAGGTTTTCCTACCAAAGAATAACACCGGACTAAAGGAATCTGTAACTCAGGAACAGAAACGAAGACATTCGATGAAATACCGCTGTGACCTGCCTTTCCACCACGACCACCACGTCCACCTTTTCCACGACAACCACCTTTTCCTGGTCCAATAGTCGAATGACCGCTTAATCTTATTTCATCCACTCCATTACCACCATTCCCCCCGTCACCGCCATTTCCTCCATTGCCCCCGTTACCGCCATTCCCGGGAATGACCCCGATAACCACGGAGGTCTCCGTCACTATCGATCTCAAATTAATCTCGGCAATCCTGCAAGCTCCGCCATTCAAGCCATCCTCTCCGTTTTCTCCATTTTCTCCGTCTTCTCCATCACATCCACACAAAGTCACCGGGTTAAAAGAATGGGGCAATATCCTTCCTAAGAAAGACATTCCCAATACCGGTTCAAGTCCGTCATCACCATTCCTCCCCGACATCCCGTCTCTACCGTCTCTACCATCAAAAGTACCCCGGCGCATACCGAAACCATGAGGAGTAGCTAAAATACCGATATCATACCTGTTATCAGATGAACCTTTTTTTACTATTTCCTGACAGGTGAAAACAAAAGCATTTCCTCTAACTACAATAGATGCGTTCTCCTCAAGGATCAAGCGTCCCACATTAACGATGTTATACATTTCTTCCTTTTCGTCTACCGCAAATTCCTCCGGTGACAATGTTACATCCCAGACCTCACCGGTCCGAACGGTTTTCTCGACCACCGACCAGGTCCTGACATAAATAGGTAAATGATTGCGGTGTCCGACATGATCTCTCTCAGCTTCCATCGGATGATCTGCAAAAACATAAGCTTCACCCCTGTCATGCATACCTTGAGGAATACGACTACGATATTCCAAGCCATCCAAAAAAGTTTCACTTCGTTTCTTCCTTTCTTCAGGAGAAGCCTGTGAAAGAATCCTGCGTGCCTCCGGCATAGTCCCTATCCTATAATAGGTAATACATTCACCTTTTTTTAGCAAAAGATCTGCATCCTGTCCCGCATCCTTTGCTATGGACAGAAATTCATTCTGCTGAATTTCTGTCCGTTCCTGAATTGTTGAATTAGACATTTTATATTACAATCAAATTGTTAAGAATAAATCGGCCACAAGGATGAATATTCATTTTTACCTAAAGCCCCATCCAGGTTCTGTCCTACTTTACCGGCATCAGTCATCGACCCGAAACAAACCGGAAGCTTTAGGGGAACAATTGCACCATTCGGAGTCTGCTTATCTCTCAGACCATATTCACTGAATGCTTTAGCAGAAACCGGTTGAATAAATCCTTTAGACGAATAAGGTATTACCGAACGACCTACTCCATGTACAGCACTACTATTATTCTGAGCCATATTTCTCAGATTTTCATCCTGAATAATATCATTATCACTCTCTCCTCCCCCAGGTATAGCGATAGAAGTCTGCTCGGCAAAAGCAGCTATCAGAGTTTTAGATTTAGAGGATTTACCATACCAGCCAAATTGGGTACCGGAAGCAATCAACCCTCCACCGGCAGCACCAACGGCTCCGATAGCCATATTGATCAAACTCTCTTTCGTAAAAAGTCGTTCTCCCGACACAGTAGCCCCTACACCTGATGAGGCAACACCTCCTACAAGACTACCCGAAACCATAGAAGCAGTCGTTTCCACCGCATAAAAGGCCTTTTCTGACAACTTTGCCATTGAGCTAGTAGCTCCAAGACCAGCTTTTACGCCTTCACCAATGCCAGCACCAACCAGCCCTCCGACTACACCGGTCAAAACACCGATACCTGCCATTTTAGGCGTATAAGCCTCTCCCGATATACCTGCTGTAGTCGCATCACCGGCTATAGAACCAACCGTTCCTCCTATCACACCGGATGTAATCTCTATAGCTTTAGCTGCCGTTGCACTAAGTGCGACGGAGGTTGTTGTCGCCGCTGTTGTTTCAGCCGCTACTCCCATTGCAGCAAAAGCAGCCCCGGCTCCTGCTGTAGCAATAGTCACTATCGTACCGACAACAGCTCCGATCAAAATTGCCCACCAAGAAGATTCCCCATTAGGATCTACTAAATTCATCGGATTATTCCCTGAGAAAATATAAGGAGAAGCGAACTGCATTTGCGGGTCAGTACAATAAAAACGTTTCAGTTCCGGATCATATAAACGTGAATTGGAACTATACAATCCGGTTTCCCTGTCTAATTCATATCCACCGAATAAATAACTCAATAGTTCCGGATTATATCCCTTGGAATCAACCAAAAAGCCAAAAGGATCATATTGATATGCTGATACGACCCTACCGGATACATCCGTCAACAATAAAGGGGATTTTAGATTATCGACCTGTATCGCATACCTATTATTATCCGATATAATCCCGAACAATCCATTCGGTCCGTACAGATAATCGGTACTATTTGCCATTAGACCTTCCTGCTTCTGCTCTGTGAGTACAGATCCGTCAGAATTACGTCCATAATATTTCACATAAGATTCCGACTGTTTAGCCAACCTATTATTATTCCCATCATAAATAAATCTCAAAACACCTTTCGATTCCGTTTCAATACTCGTTGGCTTACCGGAATAAAAATCTCTTAAAATAGCAGTAATTCCCCTGGGTACAGCAGAAACGGTTGCACCGTTTTTATCATACTCATAATCCTGAGCAGATGATCCCTTCGTATTCAATACCCGATCCGTTCCCGGTTCATAAACATACTTATCCTCATCTATCCGGAGAAAATTGCCATTACTATCATATGTTATGGAATCATCCAGTCCCAATGACCATTCCTTTTTCACCTCATCATTCATCGAACAAGCAGCTGTTTTTATACGGTAAGCTTCATCATACCGGTAACGATAGGTCAGTTTGTCAACGTCATTTTCCGGCAATTGCCTACTGATCGTTTTAGAAGCCACTACACCGTTATAATAAGCCGTTGACCCGTAACCTCCTTGAATATAAGATAATTCTTCCGTCAAATAAGGACTTTCCGCACGCAAAAGCCACCCCTGTGGGTTATAGGTATATTTTGTTATCTGCTGTTTATCTGCCGTTATTTTATTAATCTCGACAGCAATCTGGTCACCCGCAGTATAAAACAATTCCATCATCTCTTTTCCTTCCGGCCCGATGATCTTTGCAACACGTCCTACTTCATCACGCACATTGGTCAGTTCAAACCCAGACGGATACCGGATACTCCGTGCATTCCCCAGATTATCATAGCCGTAATGCGTAGTCAAAACAGTATTTTCATCAGCGATCATGACATCGACCTGAGACACCTGTTGATCACTTCCATAATATTTCCGGAGAGAACTCTCTACCTGTTCCGGATCATTACTATTCATCATCTCAATAAAAGTAAGGTTTCCCAGATCATTCAGGGTACAACCATCACCATTAAAGTAATATTTCCGTTTAGGTATTGCTCCATCCGCTATTCCCGGCCAATCGGGATTCGTATCAGCCTGAGCCTGCAGGAATGTCTGATTCCATGAATCTTTCAGAAAACCATCCTCAACTCTTCTATTTTCCGCATCATATTTTGTATATAAAAGATATCCTTTACTTGCCTGCACTGCGTTCTGACTGAACCGAAGTGCTCCATTCTGATCGTAGATGAAAAGAGAAGTTGCTGAATTAGCTTCTGTAAAAGAAACGAGTCGTCCACGGGTATCGAACAAAGAAATACGTTGCCAATCTTCTGGCTTTGAACCTGCAGGAGGATTGAAATAATTAGGTAGCCGCTCTGTTCTCACTCTACCCATTTCATAATAACTCATAGCCACCGACGTAATAACATCCTTCCCATTAGCCATGGGAATCACAGAATAGACCTGATTCCCCGATTTATCGAGCAGGCTATAACTAGTATTTCCATTCTGATCCCGACGCAATATTTTAAAATACTGTCCGACTGGCAAAGAAAAATCATTCTCCGTATTTTTCCCGTACGTGTATTTCACCTTATGGTCATTTTTTCCACCGGTAATAGCAAAATCTTTACCGGGAGCACCTATTTCAAGAACTCTGTTCAAAGGAGAATGCTCAAATAACTTTCGACTATACGGATATCCCCCGGCATCCGGTAATCGATCGGCTATACTACCTTCCAGAACACCGGAAGTCCAGTCAAAATGAGTTACTGCATCAGTTCGATAAGCCAATAAAAAATGATCATTTGCAGGTAAAGTCGCAGGCATTGTACTGACCTCCAATAAAGAGGCTGTATTATAAATGGATTGTACTATCGTGACATATTTACCTTCCAGCGACTGAGATTGACGTTTCTTTCCAGTACCATCCATATACAGAACAGCAATTTGAGGTTCTCTTCCAATAAAGAAATTACAAAATTCTACCCAACCAGATACCAACAAAGTTAATGCCCCCGAAACCATCTGTTCAGGTTGATAACTAAATAATAATCTCCCATCTACCCAAAAGAATACTACCTCCCTACTCAAAGCCAATATCCATTCCTTTCCAGGTGTTTCATTCTGATTATTGAATCTCCTTTCTATATTATTCCTGCTATCGGAAAGAATCCATGAGGATTCCGACCATGTAATAGCCAAGTCATCTCCCACCTTTATACCTGATCCGCCCTTGATTTCATCGGAATTCAATAAAGCAATGTGTGCCACATAATTTTCAGTAAACGATGGATCTGCAAACCTCAACTCATCCATCTCGTCACCCTGATGAATCAGGCATCCACTGTCGCTTACCCAGTGTAAAGGATTCGTACCAACCCATTTATCCTGTAATATGCCATTATTATGAAACCTATCGATAAAAGTCTCTCCCATAGGCTGGAAACTGAACAAGGCATTGGGTTCTGATATATCAAAAGAGTTATTCGTTTGTCTCGACAAATAGGGTGATATGATTTTTATCAGGTTATCCGAGTTACCCGTATGGGCGGTCATTCTTCCAAACGAATCATACCGATAACGTGTGACCGCGTCAAAAGGTCCGATCTCTTCCGTGGCATGATGATATAAAGGATCGTAAACAAAAGCATGATAAGGATTATCAAAGGGAGCAAACCCCACATTATCACAATAAACCGTTTCTTCCCCCTCATTAAACGGGATGATCTTTACCGAAAGTTTATCCATCCAGTCAATAAAAGGTATGGTCTGAAAACAGAATTGCCATTTCTTTGATGCCGGAAAATCCATCAATAAAGTTTTAACCAATATATCCCGGTTATATAACTCTATTATCCAGCCGGCTTTATGACCTGTTTTACTACTTCCCTGGCCCCAGCAAGTAAATATATAATTCCTATTTTGGTTAGCAGGTGACAAAACAATAGCTTCTCCCCTCTGACCAGGCAGAATAGACAAGCAGCGAATTCCGCTGTATGAGTTTTTATCTGTAATCGGAGTCTTCCCATCAATAACCCAACACCCGGGATCTTCGTAAGTTTCAAAACCATAATAATAAGCCTCTTCTTTCTCTATACTCGCATTAGAAAAAGTAGCCACTACGGCACTTTGGTCCATATTATACAGTTTTGAAATGGTTTTTCCTACAGGTGCTTGTTTCTCAAGGATCACTCCTTTATCCGATATCAGGTCTATAACAGAAGTCCTTACCTTATTTTCTTCCGCTTCACATCCTCCTGACCAGGTATATGTCTCAAACACGAAAGGTAGTAATAGCTGCGCACCCATAGTCTCCACCGGATACAGACGCAATTTCGTATCAACACAGGAAACCATTATGTCTCCTCCGTTATCCGTATTAACCAGTTCTTTCGTCTGTATTACAACCGACAAATCGTTCAGATATAAAAGTGATTCATACTTTTCATATCCGTACACGGTCAATTTTTTGTATATCTCCTCTTTCCCTAAAGCATTGTAAGAACTAAACTGCTGTTCACGTAATTTTCCAGTAAAAAGATCATAATCATAAGTTGTAATTTTTTCCACTCCGTCTTTGCTTTCTCGCGATTGAGTAGCTAAAACCAATGCCCCGTAAATAGGAATATCCGTTTTTCCTCCGGGTAATCCAGTTATAGCAGTAATCACTGCAAAATCTGTCTCCTCCGATACGACCAGTTTATTATCTGCATCAAATACCTGTCTTAAAGAAAGTGTTCCATCCAGATAAGTCGAATCCATCAGATTCTTGCTATTCGGTTTTACACCATTCAGGCTATTATAGAAATAATAATTACTGTAACCGTTCTCCCTGTTATTACCTTTTGAAACAGTCACTTTGTAATATTTCGCAATAGCCCCCATATAATCACATACAGCACTGTTCACATCAAAATCATAATGAGTATCCACTGTCTGGAAACCATCGCAAACAGTTACTTTGACTACCGGATGGTGCACGATCGGTTTTTCCAATGAGTCTCCGATAAACCGATGCAATGTAATGGAAGAAGCTTTGTCAAATTCATTTTCCAACGGCAAATAAGTCAGAAAGGTCCTGGTACCCGTCGGCTGCTTTCCATCACATCTGGTCACATAAGTCCCGTCCGGATTTATCAGACTGAAATAACGTTCCTCAATATTCACGGACGATTCGATCATTCCATTATTCATTGTAAGAACCTGCGTACCCAGTATTTCTTTTTTATCATCATCTTTTAATAAATAGACCATAAATAAAGGAGACTGGTTGACAAGCGTGGTCGTGTCGCTACCCATTGGAATAGAATAAACCGGATTCTGTAAGTTTTTCTTCCAATCAGTTAACGTTCCCTTTTCATAAATATCCGTACCCCATGTCAAAAAGTCATTTCCAGCAGTTGAGAAATAACCTGTACGGTCTTCTTCTGATGCTAAATTATAAAGGACAACAGCTTTCTCTTTCCACTCATACAATTGGGTATTAGGGTCGAACACTTGCACCATTCCAAGTGTATGGCTTTCAGAATTCTCTGTCTTTATCACATAGTCAGGTCCGACTGTAAACCAAAAGATTGTTTCATCCGTAACCGGAAATTGTAGTTTAAGATTCTCATTAGCCAGCCATTTATCACCATTATATCTCAACAGATGCGGGCCACTGGCTATCAGTCCTTGCGGAGTACATTGTGCCACATAAGGGATCGTTGTTTGAGCTCCATTTTGTTGTAACGAAAGAGCTTTGGTCACTACTGCTTTGAATTTATACGCGGGAGTCCACTGGTATATAGACAAATTATATCGTAATTCGGAAGAAGAAACTCTGGTGACATAAGTAGCTGTTATCGCCCAGGGCAACGGTGTCCAGTTGAAATGACCGGCCAGATCGTTTTGTTCAATAGCTATTTCCCTGGCAACCATCGAATCTCCAAATACCCATTCTCCGTTTTCATCCAAATAATAAAGGGTCAAACTATTATTTTTATACTCCGGACGACCAACCTTATCATACAAAAGCACCAGTAGAACATTGTTTATACCAGAAAGAAAAAGTCTGCTCTTGGAAGGTATAACGGGAGGCGCATATCCCGGTAATGCTGTTTTTTTCCAGATATTCGACAACAAATCCCAGGTATACACATGAAGCTGATTATATTTTAAGTCGGCAACAACAAAATAATTCTCTCCGCTGGCAACTGCTATTTCCGATGTTGAAAACAAAAGCGGATTTTCTTCACTTTCGAGCCACGCACCTACTATACGTGAATTTTTATGAAATGCACGTACAACATATGTTTCCCCCTGCTGCTTTTTATAATGCAATACAAAATAATCCTGTTCTACAGTACAGCTAAAGTTTTCCAAGTCGACATAATCATTTATTGAAGAAATTTGCGGAACCCAGCGTTGCCATCTGCCTATCCAACTATAAACAGCCATATCCAAATGCCCCTCACTATACCAGGTAACCACAACATAATCATCGCCAAACCAGACATTCGGTATGCTACCGGATACCGGATTCGGAATAGTAAGATCGCGGGAACAATTTATCAGTTCTTTTCTGGCATAAATATAAGTAACCGTACTACCCTCAGGGTAAGTAATGCTTTTCAGAGAACCAGGACATAGCGAAGAAACCTCGTTATATGAGAACTTTACATCCGGTAAAGAACTTCCTCCCGCCAGTTCTTTTGTCATAGAAAGCATAACTCGCTTAAAAGTATCGCCATATAAACTGTTATTGCCGGATGGCACTTCCATAAATCGTTGCAGATCGTAATGGAAAGACAACCTGTACACCAGTTCTTTCTTTTCGCTGAATACTTCTATCTTATCCAGATACCTTGTCTGATAACATGACTGGAAAGCATCCGGCGTATCATCCGGTATCGCTTTATTCGGATCCGCATATTCTCTCGGGGATAATGGAGAAGTAACATCATACACCTTATCCTTATAAGAAAGAACAGCTTTACGTCCGAACACATCTGTTGCCCCGACCAAATAAATAGCTTTCGTATAAGACAACCCATTTTCGCCGACAGGTTGCATCACCTGATCATACTCAAACACAACCTTATCTTCCCAGGGGGTATAAGCACAGGCAAAGTTCCAAGCTTTCGCCTGTTGGGATTGAATACGGACGGACGGATCATCTTGACTATGGGTTACCTTGGAAGGCCCCTGCCAGTTCCCAACACAAACAGTCCATTCGACAGTTTGATTTTCAGAGATTTTGTTATCTCCAGACATACTCACTTTCCCGCCGTAAACACAAGTGACCCCGTTTGTAGAAGTAATTGCCCATTTTTCAAATTCAGCATAATACCTGATTTGCGAATAATCATAGCTTTGCAACTCATACGGCCGACCTCCATCATACACATGGATGGAATTATCTTCATCCGCCCAAAGAAGGTTCAGGGTAAATTCATTCACAACATCTTTAATCAGCCAATTTTTTCCTGCTGACAATACGGTTACTTCAGAGGAAGCATCTATCCGCAATCCCTGACCAAGCAGGGATGCGAATAAAGAATGACTAAAAACATGGCTGTTCAAATCTTCTATATGGTAACTCTCCAAAACACCTCTCAACCAACGTCTGTTATTCCGGTATAAACGATTTCGGATTCCATTATGTACAAAATAAAACTTCTTATCGTGTTCTCCTGTACCAGGAGTTTCCGCTTCAATACGGTCCACCGGAAGTTCCCAACCTACCCCCAAAATAGACGTTGGAGATGTTAAATTCCGCTGTTTTACATTTTCATGAACATGACTCCGGTATAAGGCAGAAATTTGCATATCTAAGCCGTTACGCCCGGTTAACTGAACCAGTGGAATACAAAAATTCACATCTCCTCTGAAAAGATTTACGGAATTATCGACTCCTGCACCATCAGAACTAAACTGAAAAGGTTCTATTTGAGGTATCTCTAGAATATTTGAATCAGCCATGACTTAATTAGATTTCGTTAATATAAATTTCACCCGGAGCACCCGATAATTTACCGGCAACACCACTGATGCCAGCATTACCTGCGCTACCTGCATTACCATGTGAACCATTACTCCCTTTTGGGCAACCGGATTTACCACCGCCCTTTCCACCATTGCCACCAGCTCCTGCCTGGCCTCCTGAGCCTGGCTGACCGCCTTTTCCAGGATTAGCTGTATCGCGAAGACAAACAATCTTACCAGCTTCCCCACGTCCAACAGTTACATAGATATCGTTTCCTTTTACTCCATTGCCACCGATACCGCCGTCGCCACCATCGCCGCCGTTTCCACCGTCACCACCGTTTCCACCATTAGTATGTTCACAAGCGCAAGTTGCACCATCGCCGCCATTGCCGCCGTTTCCACCGTTTCCGCCGTTTCCTCCTTTTCCGCCCTGGCTACCATCGCCTGAACGAGTGCTGATCACAAAAGAATCCGCATCTATTTTTCCTATTTTAATATTGGCAGTCAAAGAAGGCAATCCATCATTTCCTTCAACGCCGGTACTACCTTTACCGCCATTGCCACCTTTTGTTCCCGGCTTGCCGTTATCCCCGGCAATACCACCACCAGAACAACAAGTACCACTCCTGCCATCTACACCTGCTCCGCCGACCGATCCAGCGCAAGCCGCATCGGGAGTATCTCCCGTAACACCGAAAATACCAAGGTCATAATTAACGACACTGGTTGTTTCGGTCTCTGTATTTACAACTTTCACCAGTCGCTCTATACTTAGATCGAGTACGGTATTTGCAATTTTGATGAATGAACCAGGATTCATTGTCAATGTACCAATATGATAGACTCTGGGAGATGCTGATGTCCCGAGATCCCACACCTCATTTTCTTCCAAAGTCTTATTGGGCACCGATTTAACGACTACATTCAAAGGAAAGTTACCTTCCATCATTTTACGGTCTTTATCCGTCAACTCTTTACCCTGAAAAACATAATCATGTGCTTTTTTCTCGATTGTAGAAGGAACATTGGATTTTTCAGTTGCTTGAAAAATACGATCGACCACAGGCAAATCCGAAGACAAAAGTCCTTTCAACTGATCAATATCCTTTACTTCCACTTCAAATTCGTAGCCATCTTCATTCGACTTTTTTTGTGCAGGAAAATCAATTCCTGCATTTTTCAATTTGTTCTCTAATAGTTTCATAATATTAATTTTATGCCCTACTCTATTATCGGCTTTTCGGTTCTGCCGCTTTTTTGTTTTGTAAATTTACACGACAAAAATAGTATGTCTATTGAAGGTCATAAAATATATCTTCTAATCAACAATTATATCATTTATTCATCATGCGAAAGATACTTTTCACTTTTTGTACCAACTATTCTCAATAGCATTTTTAACTCCTTAAAATACTGTCTACCAATAGGTAGAACCTCTCCATTTCTTAAGCAAAACATTTTACCTTCAATATAATTAAGGAATCTCATATTTACGACGTATGAATTGTGTATCCGTACAAAATGTTTTTCAGGCAATTGATTACATATATTACCTAAAGGGACACAAACTGTATGCGGATTTTTTTCATCCTTTATCTTCACTTCACAATAACTACCAGAGGCCCTCAGATAAATAATATCAGCAACTGCAATATTCACTAAACGATTATTAAAGAATAAAAGAATATAATCATTCACCGGATTATTATCTGACAAATCACAGTCACATTTATTAAAGTCAAATGTCTGCTTCTGGCTAAAAATAAGATCATGTATCCGTTTCAATAATTGTTGTTTATTTCCCTTTATCTGTAATACTGTATGAGCCCCTTTTCGCTTAGTAGAGGTTATAGTTATAGTTAATAGGTTATTTGTTGTTTCCATAGACTTCGCGTTATTTTTTTATTTATTGATGCAATTAACAGATTCGCAAATCCAGAAACAAATTTTTTTTTTATACAACCTAAATACTTTCTATATGAAAACCTATTAAGTCTAATAACTACAAAATATCGCCCCGTAACATTACATCATGATATGACTTAACGTTACGGGGCGACATATAAAAATTATTCGATTTCTGAACGGGTACAATATTAAATATTCATGGATAAATAATCAATTTTTCACCGTAGACGACATAAATCGTTTGTGAACGACATGAAAGAATAGCTATAAAAACGTCGCTCCCGATGTAACGCTGCGTCTCGGTGAGACGTAACGTTGCGTCGGGGTTAGACGTAGGGTTGCGTCACGACGAGACGTAAGGCGGCGTCTCATCGCGACGGAGAATAGTTACTCGATTTCGGGACGGTCGCTGCCACCACCGCCGTTACCGACAATGAGGAGACGTTCGTATTCGATAGTACGAGGCTCTTTCAACAGAGTGGTCGTGTTTGAAAAACGGGTGACGATACGCAGGGTGTACTGTCCGTCAGTCAGGCCGGAAGGAACACGGGCAAGCAGGCATTTAGGGTCGTTAGTCGTCAGACGGCGGGTAACGGGATATTCCTTACCGTCAGCATCGATAAAGAACACACCGATACCGGCTCCGTCACCGGCTATACGGATCTTCTCGCCGTCGATACGAATATCGTCACCCGGGGTGATCGTTCCGTCAGAAAGGCCGGTGGCCGTATCCGTAACAAGACCGATACGTGCACCGCTGTCTTTTACCTCCAACACCTCTACCCCGACATGACTCAATGACTCACGCATCTCGGAAGAAAGGGTGATATCGAGCGTCACCTTATGTTTCTCCGGATCGAATTTGGCACTCGAACCGATCCAGGTTCCCGCCACACGCGGAGTGTACTGGCAGGTTTTCGTTAAGACACTGTAACCGTCTGCAACCGCTTCACGGATGATACGGTCATGCTGGTTGATGATCGACAATAAGGTGTCGTACTTGATTTCCGAACCTTCGGCAACTATCCGCTGCGCAATATCTTCGTTACGCAGGGAGTTCTTCATGGTGGATACTTCGGCTGTATAGTCGTTATCCACATCTTTGGTTAGGAGGTTCAGGCGAAGCCAGACCTTCCAGAATTTGGTGTAATTTGCCATGATTGATTAATTAATTGATTTATATATCTTTGATGCAACGATAAGTTACACCTCTGTTATCTGCTCCAAAATCCCAATATCCATAATATGAATTTTGAATATAAAGCCCCCAGCCTGATTGATCCGATATCCAATAAAGACCTATCCCAAAAGCAGCTTTTATGTCTGTTCTTACCCCCCAAGAGACCTCCACACAAACTCCTGGACTTTGATTATTCATTAAATTACAAAGGTCGGCTTTAGAAGGAACTCTCCATCCGGATGGACAAGCTGTTCCATTATTTACCAAAGTTTTCATACTACTCCAAACCAGCTTAGCCGACTCTCCACCATAACGATCTACTTGAGCTATCCAAAAACTACGTGCTCCATCTACTCTTTTAGCAGGAATGTTACTTCCCGGATATACTATACCAGAAGAGTATTGTTTTATAGTTATCGTCTTTTTTATACTACTATTATATTTATCTGTTACTGTTGCAGATAAATTACTCTGAAAAGTTGCAAAACTTGCATCGGTATAACTCCCTCCCCTAGCTATTTTAACAATAGTCTGCTTCTGACCAGATGCAAGAGTCGTCTCATTTGTAGAAGTTACAGACCATCCGTTGGGATTGGATACCGTTACTCCTTTGGGAGAAACTACCGTAAACTGAGCTGTAGAACCCGTACAAGGGAAATAAGTTATGGTTGTTGCAGAAGTTGCTGACGTAGTCAGACCTGAATTAGTAGTATAACCGGAAGTTGCACTAAAATTCGAGTAGGTAACATTCTTATCTATAGAATACACGTTGTATGTTTTCACAATAGCGTTATCAAACTTACTACGAATTGTAAATTGACCCGTACCCGTAGAAGTTCCAACAAAGGTATATGTCGTCTCGTTTTTATTATCATTTTCCTTTGTTACTGTCACAAAACCGGGTACATTGACAATCTCAGAACCTCCAAGTACATTCACTGTCAGCTTTACTTTATCAGTACTGGTACCACTATACAAACGTAATGCACCACTACTATCGTCATATTCGGCCTGTCCTTCTACAGAACTGTTGACTATCATATTTGATTTCATCTTTATGATAATATCCTGAGTCTTGGTTTCGTCTCCCATGTTTTTAGCAGTAATAGTAACACCATCTGTCGGGAATAGGTCGGGAAAACTTAGATCTGAAACATTCACTGTAAATGTATACTGGGCATTCGACGCTATCTGTGATTTATTCGGAGATACATTCAACCAAGCCGGTACATTTTCTAACTCGCTACCTCCTGATGCAAAAACGCTTACCGTTACACTCGGGTCAGCAACTGTCGCGGTCTTATAAAGTAAGATTTCATTGTCCTTAAAAGAACTTCCTTCCGTATTATTTACTGCTTTTACCACCGGATTGGCAATCGGTTCGACGATTACGATTGTCTCTTTGGCGGTGATCTTCTCCGTGAAACGGATTGTCGCAATTGGATATTTTGTACTTGAATAATCTTTCGTTTTCTTTATCGTATACGTGGTGGGAGCCACATCCGCTTTTGTCAGTCCATTATCAGCAGCCGGGGTCATCGTCAACCATTGATGGTCCGTATCGCCTCCTTCGTAATACATGGTTACATAATAACCCGTAGCGGAAGCTCCTTCTATTGTAAATTGTGCATCATCCGTAATTGCCATCGTAACAGTGCGGGAATCTTTGTCGTAAGTGCCGTTTGCACCATCAATCTTCACATTCATGCCTTCCTTATCCGTATCTCCACCCGGTTCATAATCGTCGATAGAACCCTCGTCTGTCCAGTCGGCAACATCGATAGTGAAGTCTAGTTTGTACTCGTCAGCTTTTGGGATCTCAACAGTATAACGGTGGTTTTGGGAAACTTCGATATAATTGCCAGTTTCATTCGCTGCAGGTTTGAATGGAATCTTATAAGTGACGGGGATATTCTCCGTCTGGTTGGCGGCATACGTTCCGCTCAGGATCAGGTAACCACCATCTTGAACAGGACTGGGCCAGGTGTAGAAAGCACCGGTACTAATTCCGGCATTCGCATCCGCTCCGTCAAACTTACGGGCAGGATAAGTAATCAGCTCGCCAGTGTTGGCATCCGGTAATTTACCGGTTACTGTCAATGGGAAAAAGCTGACACCTTTACGACCATTTGCCATACTGACCGACTGAATCGTAAACTTCGATTGCGTAGCATCATTCACTATATCGAAACGAGCCACGGCACGGGTCAGACGAAATCCCAGTTGCAGGCGGGCAGAAACGGAAAAGTCCGTCAGGTCGAGCGGTGTCGCATAAGCACCGGTCATTGGTAACGGCGTCAGTAGTATGTCGGTTGTTGAAGCCGGGTCGAGCTGTACACTTTGAAGCAACTTGAAATCGTCTTCCTCCGGTACTCCTGCCGTCACCATATTATTCGTCTGCCCCGGATTGGACTGATATAAAGGAGCAAAATCAGTATACACAGCTCCCGTTGCCGGATCGATCAGCTTACCTTGGTTGGCAATGCAATAGAGTTTGACAAAAAGACCTTTCTTTAATGACAATAGTGCGGTCGTCTCTTTTCCTTCACTGCCTTTGACTGTCAGATCGAGAGCGGTCACATCACTACCGGAAGGTATCTCGCTACTATTCTCACGATAACAGAAACGTTCCTGATAAGTGTACACGCCGTCTTCGGTTTTACTGCCAAAGACGTAGATATCCAGTGCCGAAATTTTATTCTCGGCGGCTGTCGCTATTTCATCACCAGCCTTGGTGGCCTGTATCTCACCGGATTTGGTCGGTACAATCGACAATTGGTTTTTCAGCGTCAGCAAAACATCCCGGCGACCCACATCTTCAGAGGGGATCGGATCGGGAGTTTTCATTTCTTCTGTCTCACCGGTGCAGGCAGCAACAGAGAGAAGCAGGGAAAGCAAGCTGATTCCGTATAATTTATTACGTATTTTCATCGTTGTTTCTTTCTTATGGATTTACTATTATTCTATTTCTTGTTCAGAACCTCCAGCAAATATTTACCGGGTTTGAACTTCACGCTGGTACGTGCTTCGATCAGGCAGGTCTTTCCCGTACGAGGATTCCGCCCTATACGTTCACTTTGCTTCCAGGAAGTAAAAGTGCCGAAACCTTGCAGCACAATCCGTTCGTCAGACAGTAAAGCGTCTGACAGAACGCCCTCCCAGACGTTCACAATCTCAAGGCTCTGGGATTGTGTCAGGGAAAGGCGCTCGGACAAGGCAAGCACTAAATCGTGTTTGTTCATCAGGGGATAACGGTTTTTAGTTTAACATTTACAACCGTAGTAGCCGAAGTGGCAGCAGAGGTTAAAGTCACCGTGGTCGTTTCATCCGGACTAGCCTGTGCAGTCGCCATTGTGAATGTGTAGTCATCTTCGGCGGTCGTTACACTTGACGGATCGGCTGTGAGCCATGCCCCAGCCACGGATACGCTGCTTCCTGTCGTACCTGCTTCACCGGACAAGGCGGGAGCTATTGCATGCAGCTTAAACGTCTGTCCATCGGTATTATCGATGGTAACCGTATTCGTCGCCGCATCATAGCTGCTGCCTGCTACCGGAACCAGACTGATCACCGGGCCGGACAGGGCGGTAGGCGTTACCTTTATATCCAGGTTCTTGCCGCTTGCTTTATTGCTCAGGCGGATCGTTACCGGACGGAAATCGGACATACCCGATAAACCGTCTGCCATCTTATAATTAAACCGGGTCGATGTTGAAGCTTTTGTAGGAGTAGTCGTTCTGTCGCCGTCTGCCACCAGCCATTCATCGCCACCGGCATAATCGAGTTTTTCGACGATAGCGGAAGCTTCGCTGTTATTTCCGGCAATGGTAAAGGCGAGTTTTCCTGATGTCGAACTGCTAGTGGCATCCATTACAATATTGCCATCAGCCAGTAACTTGACATCCGCTGAACTACCTGCACCTACTAACGCTAATGCATCTTTGGTGAAGTCGTTATCCGGTTTGTAATCGTCTATATCACCTTCGTCTGTCCAGTCCGCTACATCAATCGTAAAGTCGAGGTGATACTCGTCGGCTTTTGTGATATTGACAGTATAACGATGGTTATAAGCCACTTCGATATAGTTACCGGAAGCATCGCCAGCCGGTTTAAAGGGTACTTTATAGGTGACAGGAATTTCCTCCGTCTTGTTGGCGGCATAGGTTCCTGTCAGGATCAGGTAACCACCGTCATCCACCGGACTGGGGTAAGAATAGAAGATGCCTTTTCCTTCCGTATTGACTCCTGTCTGGGTATCCGTATATTCACGGGCCGGGTAAGTGATCAGGTCGCCAGCTTGAGCAGGTGTTGCGCCTAGTACCTTGACCGGAAAATAACCGGCTCCGGTACGTCCGTTACCCATGCTCACTGATTCGATAGTGAATTTCGAATCTGCGGCGTTATTCGTCACATCGAAACGGGCGACCATACGAGTCAGTTTGAAACCCAGTTGCGTACGGGCAGAGACAGAGAAGTCAGTCAGGTCGAGAGGCGTGGTGTAGGCTCCCGTCATTGGCAGCGGCGTGAGCAGCACATCATCGGCGACATCTGCCTGCAAGGCCGGTGTATGGAAAGTTTTGAAATCACTTTCAGTAGGTACACCGTCAGTAACGGTGTTGCCCGCCTGGCCCGGGTTACTCTGTATCAATCCCTTGAAATCATCGAATTCAGTTCCGTCAGCCTGGATCAGTTTCGTACTGTTGGCTATGCAGTAAACCTTCACAAAAAGACCTTTCTTCATGCGAAGCAGGGCGGTCGAGTTGTCCGCGCCCGTATTCAGGGTGAAGCTGGTGGCATAATCGCCGGAAACCGTCTGCCGGGCATCTTCCCGGTAATAGAACTGTTGCAGGAATGTGTAATCGCCGTCTTCCGTATTGGAGCCGAAGACGTAGACATCGAGACTATAGATATGGTTCTCGGCTGTCGTGGCGATAGGATCACCGGCTGCTTTGGTTTCGACCGGAATCACTTGAAGCTTGTTCTTTAATGACAGCAGGACTTCACGGGTGTTACCGTCCGACGTTCCGCCCTCGTCCGGAGGAGTCGTGGTTTCCAGCGTATTCTCGCTGGTGCAGGCGGCCAAAAGAAGGATGGCGGCCAGCAGGGGGATATATTTGAATAGTTTCATTATATTCTTGTTTAAATATTTATGTTATAGCTACTAAGGGTAACTTTTCCCCTCTTGAGAGGGGATTAAGGGGTGTGTTATCTTCCTACAAACACTCTAATTTAACACACCCCCTGCCCCCTCTCCAGAGGGGAAAGGTTACCATCAGATAGTAGGTTTCTTCTGCAATGTTATCGTTAGGTTTTCACCACTGGAAACTGAGTTGGTGAAAGTCAGGGTTACATCACCTGCTTCATCCGGAGTATCTCCTGAGGTAAAGGTGTAGACCTGGTTTCCACCGGCATCAATTGTCGTAGTTCCTGCATTACCATCATCCAGTTTCAACCAACCGGCACCGGTAAACGGAGCTGTCAGGTTGGCAATGGCTGCACCCGTCGGAGCTGTTACGGTTAATGTAAATGTGCTGGTGGACAAGGTGGTTGCATCAACAGTATAGGTACCAACAGATTCTGTTACGGCACCGCTACCATCACCACCTAATACCACTGTCGGCTTCGTACTTTTCGGAGTGATTACTAAGGTAGATGTGACAGTCTCATCTGTGGCGTTTTTAAAAGTAACCGTTACCGATGATTCCGCGATCAAGGTGGCAGCTGTCGGTATCATTATCTTGAAAATGCCTGGAGCGGTTGATTCTTCGGTCACTGTTACACCGGTCGGTGCATCAACAGTGACTGCACCTGCTGCCGCACTTTCCGTACAGGTTGCCTTGACATAAATTGTACTACCGTCGATCAAGTACATATCGGCAGTAGCAGCAGTGGCTGTTCCGCCCAGCGTCTCATTATTGTAAGAACTTTTGATAAAAGTTCCCGTCTGATCGTTTGCTACAATCGAAGGTTGGGAAGCTTTTTTATGCTTGATGGTCAATGTAACCATGTTGCTATCGGCTGCTTTGTTCTTGAATTCGATTGTTGCATTGTCGGCAGCTGTACCGGCATCTGTTATAGCCACACGATAAGTAGTCGTAAAGCCTTCGGTTACAACCGGGGTTACCGAATAACCATTGGGGGCGGTAATGTCGGCAAGGCCGTCCACACAGAAGACGTTCAATGAGACGTAGCTGCCCACCGCTTTGACCATGGTGGCTTCGGGAGCATCCGGCGACGTTACATCCACAGAATTGCCTTCACTATGCCCTTTGAAAACTTCGCTTACTACAGGAGCGGCTTCCGGACCGACGAAAGTCAACGTTGTCTGCAAGTCGGGATCGTAAGAGGCTGCCTGATTGATGAAGGTAAGCGAGACAGGACGCTTACCGGTGGCATCGGCTATAATGACCGGGAAGGTCGTTATCGTCAGTCCGTCTTTCTGTTCAGTGGTCGGTGTCCCGACGGTCAGCCAGTCTATTTCATCACCGGCTTTCGTTACCAGTGAACGGCTGTATTCCAGGGAACCGGTCGAAGTCATCACAATGTCGAATGTTCCGTCAGCCAAGGTGCGGTAATAACCTCCCGTAAGATCTGTCGGCGGGTTAGTTCCTGCAAACTTGTTAAATTCAGGTTTCGTATTATCCGGTTTGATGATGATACCACCGCCCGATGTCCAGTCTTCCACCTCGAAAGTGGAATAGATATTTGATTCGGTTACATCGGTAATACGGAGCTTATAACGGCTGTTGGCATTGATAGCGATATAGTTCGCAGGATCATCCGGCTTGGCATCAGCGGGTGTTTTAACAACCGGGATATTGTAAGTGACGGCTATCTGTTCACCGGTAGACGGACTTTTGTATTTACCCTTGATGATCAGGAAACTCTCATCGCCGGGAATATTCGGATATACGTAGATGGCACTTTCAAGGGTTCCCTGATTGGCGTTCTCACCTGTGAAATCGACATCCTTATAAGTAACCAGATCACCGGTTGCTGCACCCGCCGGTGTCGCTCCGAAAAGTGAACCGTTCGAACGGCCTTTCCCCATCGACACCTTCTCGATAGTCAACTGCGAAGTCGACGTGGTGTTGTCGATGTCGAAACGGGCAACAATTCGTTTCAACGTAATGGCGACTTTCGAGACACTGCCGCTGATCTTTGTCGTTCCCGTTCCGGTCATTGCCAGCGGGGTTTTGATAAAATCAGTTGCAGGATCTGCCATCTTAGCCGTATAAGCGGCTTTGAATGCATCCAAGGTCGTACCGGCTGCAGTGATATCACCAGTTCCAGCATCCGTCGTAACCGCGTTCAAAGCTCCAAAATCAGTACCATCCGCATCAAACAGTTTATCCTGGTTAGCCACACAAACCAATGTCAGATACGGAAGCCCTTTCAGTTCGTTCGGCTTGATGGAGGCTGTCCACGACGAACCGGAAGGCTGCAATATAAACTGGTTACCAGTCGGTGTTGCTTCCGTCATTTTCCAGGTTTCAATGTAATGGTAGTCTGCATCATTGGTAGATGCAGATGCGGCACCAAACAGGTACACATCTAATTTGCTGATCTTGTTCTCACTGTCAGAGGCTATCGCTTTCGTATATTCCTCTTCTTCTCCGCTTCCGCTGAATACCAACTGAATTTCACCGGGATCGCCCGAAGGGGTTACACCCTCAGTCCCGTCTTCATTCGTACAACTGCTTCCCAACCCAGCCAGGGCCAAAAGCAACATCAAATACGTCTTTTTCATAACTACTTTTTTAAGTGAATACTATATGTTTATAAATCTCTTTTATCCTATCGCCCCACCCTCGTCCCAATCGGAATCGGTTATTTCCGAGACGATGATTTTGTCTTCGTAGACCGTTACCAGGATTTCGAATTCCTGCTCCACATTCTGATCCATGTTCATCGGTTTTTTCGAGAAGAAACGATGTAGATCGAGGTCACCGACGATACGCTCGTCATTCCGCCACAGGCTCCATAGCTGATGAGTGTCGGAGGTGTACCGGAAGGTGACAAACTCGCCTATCACTTCACCATCGTAATTCATTGCGGCACGTGTCTCGTGGCTGATCTCGGAAGTTCCGATATACGGCACCGTATAGCTACCTCCCGAAGTGAACGGCTCACTCTCCCAGCCCTTCATGAAACCATACTCCGATGCCAGCCCTTTCATACGCATCCGGTAAGTGCCTCCCTCCGGCGGGGCATCCGCCATCCATTGTACCGTCACATGCAATGATGCATGCGCATGCGAGAGATAGACACGTCGGCGAAACATTTTCCCTTCCTCTACATGGAAAGACAGATAGCCGTAATAGAGTCGACCCGTATTGCGGCGGTAGGCCGGTGGAGCCTCGGCTGTAACAGCGCTAAGTGTCATATCTGCAAGGTGCCGATCGGTCAGCGGCTGTACATCCAGGTCATCACTGCCGTCTTCTGCCAGGTTGCCCCAGAGAACGACGGTATAGTCACCCTCTTCCAGATTTCCCTGCCAACTGCGGATTGTGTCACCCCGCAAAGCAACCACACTGAGAAGATCACCTCTTTCATCAAAAAGATACTGGCGGAGATTGTCTACATAGACCGGAAGCATATTTTCACTGCTGTTGCCTGCATACCAGTAATCAAGCCGTGTCGTATACGGACAGACACCCGGTTCATCGCCAAATGTGCAACCGCATAAGACCACCGCCAGCAACAGGTATGCTATCTCCACCATCTTATTCATTCCACCTCCGTTTTATCCTCTTCATAACGAACGATCACCTCGATGCGCCGCAGCTTCGGAAAAAAATGTCTCAGCATATCTTTATAGGGAGAACCTCCCTGCAATTCCATTAAATACTTTTCCCGTCCGTTGAAAATACCATAGCGGGATATTACGCGCAAGGCGGCATCACGGTAAGGAGGATTATCACGCATCAAAAGATCCACCAACCCCTCCCAGTCTTCCGCCACCGATGAGACCTTGACAAGTCCGCGGGGAACGCCGTACATACTACGCAGGTAAATGGAGAAGAAACGCGAACGGGCTTCAGCAAGACGTTCGTTATCACCATAATTACCATCAGGCGAGCAATAACCGCAGATACGGATGGACTTGACAGATGCAAAATGCGTTCTCTGCAGGGGGGCAATCAACCGGTCGATCTTGTCGATCTCATAACGGTTATTTTTTAGGTCGGGATGAATATCGTCCTTTCCAATCGGGTAATCAAAATAGAGTACCACACTCTCAGTAGTTGCAGATGCTACTTTTGACGTTGAAACCATTGTTGACTTTGGTCTTGTAACAGCTGCCGGTTCCGGTTTTACGACTTTCGGTTTCACTGCTTCTTCCGGATGCGGTTTCATCTTTACAACAGGCAATTGAGGAATACCTGCCACAGCAGACAAACCCAAATCGCATTGCAGCGTATCTACCGCCAAGAGTTCATTGCCGCAACATTCACGACTTTCCTGTTTCAATAGCAACATGGCATGCTGCATCCATGAGGCATAAGGTATGGAAATACGGTAAGTGATATTTTTAGAAACATTCCGGCTGTCACGGATACGAAGATAAGGAACAGTACATTCTTTACAGAGAGAAAGCGCCGCCTCCCGCTGGTCCTGACGATCGCGTATCGAGCCGCTGATTACGACAGCTGGTAAAGAAAGCGGTTGCTTCCCCTCTCCCAATAATTGCGGCGTAAAGATAGAGGCCCTGCTACGCCCTACCCTCACCTCGTTCAAATCCATTCGGAGTTGTACATGCAGGCTGTCGTTCTTCACCGATATCCGTTGCGGAACAATACGGATACCTTGCGCCTCCAGAGTATCCAGCGGCAGCAATAGAAGCAGACCGGATATACATAATATATAATGTAAGATTATTTGTTTCATAAGAGACGATTCGATTTAACGTAAAAAGTAGATCACGGAGAAACCAAGACGGGTAGGACCGAAATAATTACGGGTATAAGCTCCGACAGGTTCGGCACATTCCGAGCACCGATATTTGGTGTATTTCATCGAAACATAACCACAACCGAGAAGCGCTTCCACGCCCCAACGGTCACCGAACGCCCAATGGTAGCCGTAGCTAAGCCCTCCCCCATACAAGTCTCCCCTCAATACATTATCCTTTAAGCCCGAGATAAACGGGATCAGTCCGATATTAAAGTGACCGTAATGACCATGTACACCCACAAAATGCCCCTCGAACTTACGACATGGCCAGAAACGGATTTCTGGTTGCACCAAATAAAGATTCAATTTCATTTCATTAGAAAACTTCCACGCATTATAAGCACCCCACAAGTCGACGGAGAAACGGCGCCCCAATCCCAGCTCCACTCCCCCATTAGGCGTAGTCGTTGCCCAATACAGCACATTCGTTTTCAATGCGCTCTGCTGCCCCCACAGACCCGGGACAGAGGAGAGAAGAAATATGATAGATAATAGCGGTAAATAAAGAGCCCTATACATTATATTAATACCAGATTAGGTTACCGTCTTCACCGGGGCCGTCTCTTGGTAAGAGACGGAACTTAAGGTACAACAACCAGCTACCGGCAACGCTTTTAGCCATTTACCACCGGGATCTTTATACATAAAAAGCATCCACGGACAACATTCAAAAAACAGAAATCGGTAAAAGGATTGGACGGACTATTGAAAAGTGATTGTTTTTCATGGGAAAGAAAAGATAATCCGACATTCAATGCAGGAGGAAAAGAAGAAAACAATTCATAAACAACAGATTATCAAAGAGAAACGAACAGGAAATAATAAAAAAGAATAGATACAGCCAGCTAAGAGAGAAGATAAAGCGACCGGCCTTCTTTCTTAATTTTTGTAATGATATTCATAAACACAATGAATATTAAGGCTGGTTATACGAAAAAACATAGATACTAATAACGCATATATAAAAAAGAGTTAGTACATTTGCGAAGTTTTAACACTAACTGCCTTCACCGTTCCGTCTCTTACCAAGAGACAGAATTCCCCTCACAAGACAACTCCACGGGGTAGCCTTGATTTACAATTTCTTCCTAATATAACTATCTCATTGGCACGGTCGATCTGCGAGGTATTCCGGTAGGCTATATAAATACGTGTCGTTTTAACTGACTCATGGCCCATGCCTTTCGAGATCAGTTCTTCGGATATACCTTTTTCCAGGGCCACGCTTGCCCAGCTATGCCGTGCTGTATAAGTGGATAGGTCCGACCCGACCAAACTTCCCAACTTTTTCAGACGCTTATTCTGAAGACGGAGCGCACTTTCATACTCCTTTCGGGAGGGAGTGGCACTTTTCAGTACCGGAAACAGATAGGGACTCGAAGCATCCCGGTAACGCGACAGAAGCTGTTTCATCACAGGTAACAATTGTATTAGTAGTTCCTGACCGGTTTTACGCCGGACATAAACGATCTTACCGCCACGGATATTCTCACGCCTTAAGTGGGCCAGGTCGACAAAAGCCATTCCACGGGCATAGTAAGAGAAAAGGAATAGGTCGCGGCAAAGGGACAGTCCCGGAGACGGCAGTGGCAGAGCGGCAAGTTCAAGGATTACTTTTTCCTCCACCGCACGTTTACGCGTTTTCTCAATACGGGTATGAACATGGCTGAAAAGCATCGGAACCGCTTCCACCAGACCTTCCCTGACCGCACGGTTCAGGACGGAACGCAGCACGCGAAGATAAAAAGAGACCGTATTGGCACAAAGTCCCGTACCGAACAAATAAGATTCATATTCTTTCACGAGAACAGGGTCCAGTTCATCCAGGCGCAAGTCACTGCCTTGACGGAAACGGAGAAAAGAATTCAGTGTGCTCCGGTAATGACGGGCCGTTTGATCCTTACCTACGGCAAACAGTTCCCCAATCAGTTTCTCCACATATTTTGTCAGGTTGGAAACCGTGAACCGTTCCTTACACGCTGCCACGATATCGTCCAGCGTAAACACTTTCTTCTTCTCCATCGAGCAGACTACCTGACGGACCGTACGGCAATCACGGACCAGATGTTCGCGCATGACGCGCAACTCTTCACTCCGTTCCACCTCACTTCCGACAGGAATATGCACCTCTTCCCTTTCACTTAGCCATTCACCAGCGGAGACGCGGTAGGGTAACCGGATCTTCCGCGTTTCACGACGGTAAATCAGCTGCACGTAAAGCGGCATGCGCTTTTCTCCGGATACGGATATACCTCTTTTAATTTTTACTGAGACTGTATACATAGACTTCTTTCATTTTGTTGTTCAATATAACAAAATGAAAGTAGCTTTGTATTTTAGTTATATCTTACTTCCATCCCACGTACATCGTCATCGACGACTCCATTGTCATACACCAACTGCCCATTTACAAATGTCTGGGTGATGCTATGATGGAATGTCGTACCCTCAAACGGAGACCATCCGCATTTATATAAAATATTTTCAGGAGCCACAGTCCGGCACTTTCCCGGATCCACCAGAACCAGGTCGGCATAATATCCCGGGCGGATATAACCACGGCGGTCGATATGGAACAGATCGGCAGGCATATGTGCCATCTTTTCCACCACTTTCTCATAAGTAAAACAACCTTCCACCACCATTTCCAACATACCGACCAGCGAATGTTGTACTAACGGACCGCCCGAAGCCGCTTTCAGGCAACTGCCTTCCTTTTCGGACAACAAATGCGGAGCATGGTCGGTCGCCACAATATCGATCGTATTATTATTGACTGCATTACGCAAAGCGGTACGGTCTGCCAGCGTTTTAATAGACGGATTCCATTTGATCCGGTTACCATATTTGGCATAATCACCGTCGTGGAACCAAAGGTGATGCACACACACTTCACCCGTTATCTTCTTCTCACTTAAAGGGATTTCATTACTTAATAAAGTCAGTTCCTTTGCTGTCGACAAATGCAGAATATGTAAACGCGAATTCAGGCGAGTAGCCAGTTCCACTGCTTCGGATGAAGAAGCATAGCAGGCCTCTTCACTTCTGATCTTACTATGGAAGGAGATATCGAGGTCTTCCCCGTACATATCCGTATAGTAGGCTATATTACGTTTGATAACTTCTTCTTTCTCCGCATGGATAGCGATCAACATATCTGCTTCTCCGAAGATGCGTTCGAGACTTTCTTTCTTATCCACAAGCATGTTTCCCGTAGAAGAACCGAGGAAAAGCTTCAAACCCGGTACACGGCTTCGATCCAGTTTACGGATCTCGTCCATATTATCATTCGTTCCTCCGAAAAAGAAAGAATAATTAGCCAGAGATGTTTCCGCACCACGCTGGAGTTTCCATTCCAGATCGGCAATCGAGGTAGTCTGCGGCTTGGTGTTCGGCATATCCATAAAACTGGTTATACCACCTGCTACAGCAGCACGGCTCTCACTGGCTATATCTCCTTTGTGTGTCAAACCCGGTTCACGGAAATGCACCTGGTCGTCGATCGCTCCCGGTAACAAGAGCTTTCCTTCGGCATCGATTACCTGCACACCAGAGGCTGCCACAGGGACAGCCTCTTCATACACCTCTTCTATTTTATCTCGATCGATCAGGACAGCACCCTTAAACATGCGTCCTTCATTAACTATACGAGCGTTTTTTATCAGAATCTTATTCATATACATTGTGTTTATTTGTTACAAATGTACAAGATTCTATTCAAAAACAAGACAAGCGGGAGCAGTTATTCATAAGAATAAGCCTGAATCTCCACCGGTCCCATCAGACCGGACGATTGCAAAGGCGAATCGGCTTTCCAGAAATTCAGATTTGCCCAGGTAGCGCGTTCCTTTTCAGGCAACGCATCGTCACCGATCAAACGGTTACGCCAATTGTTTACAACCTCCACTTCTATCACATTCTCTCCTTTGCGCAGATAATCGCTTACAGGTAAGCGGTAAGGAGTCGTCCATACGCCACCCACATATTGCCCGTTGATCTTTACTTTTGCCATTACCATGACTTTTCCCAGATCCAGGTAAAGAGCCTTTTGCGGCAACTCATCCAGCGTGATACGGTTCGTGTAGACTGCCGTTCCGGAGAAGTAACGGATCGAAGGATCTGTATTAGTTATCCAGTCTTGCAGCTCTGGGAAAAGAACAGTCTTTTCCGGTCCTCTTTTCCCTTTTTCAAAATCTACCTGCCAGGGAGTAGTAACCGTCGCTACAATTTCTTTGCGCGGATAATTGCGGGCTGTCGTTTCCTGCGGAGTTCCTTTCTTACGGAAAATAATGAATGAACTTTCGTTTCCTTCCAGATGAATCGGTACAGTCGTTGCTCCATCGGCACATGTGAACTCTGGTAAACGACGTATTTCAGCGGTCAGCGGATTCCACAGTTCCGGTAACTTTCCTGCTACACGGAAGGACGGACGTATATCAATCGGCTTCTCACTCTGATTCGAGATGAAATAAATATCGCCTTCATCCGTCGTGCGATGGATAAACAGGATAGGGCTATCGGAATCCACGTGCATATCAGGTTTTACCTGCAAAGCATCCAGTACAGGTTGCAAAGAGTTGGTCGGCATAAACAAACGGCCTTTTCCTATTGTGCGAACAGATTCGGTCTGGTCACCCCAAAGTTCTGCAGCTAATGCCTGTATTTCCTGATCGGCTGCGGGGTAGTTGCTCAGACTCGGTGAATATTTCGGTGCCGGACCCATGATAGAGGCGCCAGCCAACAATAATTCTTTTATCTTTCTCAATACTTCAGGACGCATTGTCTCCAGTTGCGGTAAGACCAGCAGACTATATTTCATTCCACTCGGCAAAACGATCCGGCCGTCTTTCACGGATGCCCGCTCTAACAATACCTCTCCATTGATATAATCGAATGAGTAACCGGCAGGAAGTGCTGGTGTACAGACACCCGTCATCTTCGGAGCATCTTCTCCGATAAAATAAGCAACATCGGCTACATAATCGCCTTCCTGCAACATGAAATTACATCTCTTCAGATAGTTGATGAACACATCGATCTGGCTGAACCAGGTATTCTTCCGGTTAAATTCATTACCGAACCAAGCTGCCATTCCCGGCTCACGGTCTTCATACGGCTGATGAATGAACACATGTAACAACGTACTGTTTATACCTTCCGTAAAAAAACGGTCTCCACGTTGTTTCATCAGGTAAGGATAACGGCTGAATGCCGGTCCTCCGCTGGTGAACGATTCAGCCCAAATACGCCGTTTGCCATAAATATGTCCACAAGAAGAAGCTGCTCTGTTTTCGATATCACCCAAAGAACCTTCACTCCAGAATTCACCTGCAATCTCATCGGACTGGCCGCCATATTGCAGGAATTCGCCCGGATATCCCCAATGACCGTAATTCTCCAGCCAGGTAGTCAATCCATGCTGATGGCAAACATCACGCAAGCCACCTACATAATCGTAAGAAACACGGTCGGATACCAAACGGCGTAAATCCCACAGGAAACGGTCGGAGATATCAGGATTCCCAACCACTACTCCATTCAATACAGGCAGATACGGAACAGGATCATATCCGTAACGTTCTTTGAAAACGTCGATCATATCGTCCGTCCAGTTTTGTCCTCCGGTTTCATAGCTATCCTGAACAACCACTTTAAATGTCTTACGGTCAGCTTCAGGGATACGTTTCAATATCTCACCGATAAAGGCATCGAAATGGAACGCGACATGTTTCTTACTCATCTTGTCGATCTCAGGACCGGTTGCTTCGGGAGCAGCCGGAGAGTTTGTCACGCCTGTCGGTAACATAACCATTCGGCGGATTACCCAGTTGCCTTCCGGTACTTCCCAATCCAATACGCCATTCTTCGAGCTGGCTGTCAGATTTTTGATATCATCCGGCGATACCAGTAAAGAGGCATTACTAACAGCCGGTTGTTTTTCCCACAGATAATCATCCCACATAGGCAGCGGGGTCTGGAACATCTTAGCCAATGACTTTTCAGGATAACGTTCTACCATCGGAGCAGAAGAAAGCGTTACCTGGCCACTGGCTCCACCTTCCTCAGACATTTCCAGACGGAATAGTGAAGCTGTAATTTCAGGGAGAGAGATAACGACCGGAGCATAAGGATCAAAACCGACATTCAATGCCGGATTGCTGCGATCGATCGTAAATTGTCTTACCAGCTCTTCTTTACCATCCTTCTTCACCCACAGTTTAGCAGATGTTTTGAAAGGAGTGTTCACCTGATAAACCAGTGTACGGATCGTTTCTTCCTTACCTAGATTTAATTCGGAAGAAGAGGCTTGTCCGGATTTCTTCGTTATAGTCCAGCTTTTCTCAATTGCCGGTTTCTCGGATGCCGGATAAGCGATCACACAAACCTCCTGTTCGTCTTTTCCTACGGAAGGTAAAGTCAGTTGCATACGTTTCGGTCCGGAAACAATTGTATCGGAGGAAGTCAGATAGCGCATGGCCTGATTGCTTTTTACCCACGGACCGCCGGACTGGCTCCATCCCGGGCTATTGAAAATACCTATTTCAATATTCAGCTCAGTTGCTTTCTTCAATGCGGCATGCGTGATCTCCCACCATTCGGGACTTAATAATTTATTTTTACCATACTCAAGTTCATTGATACCGATATTTCCGATAAATGCACGGTTGATACCAGCAATTTTCATTGCCTCCAGATCTCGTTCTACTCCTTCTTTAGAGATATTGTCGGAGATCCAATACCAGTAAACACCTATCTGTACACTATCAGGAATCAATCGGAAACCTTGTTCGATACTCGCAAAAGAATTATAACTGCCCGATACTTCCGTCTTATCATCGCATGACAGGAAACTCAGACAAGAAAGAAAACATACAGGTAATAAGTGTGTTATTTTCGCCATAATACATAAATTTAGCTATTACAATGAAGTTTATGCGAGCAAAAATACACCATCTATACCTCTCGGGAACTTATAAAAATGACAATATATATTTCAATTATGATAAAGACGAGCATGAAGTGTCCACCGAAATATATTTTACCAATGGGCACTGATGACAGGAGTAACAGATATACTCTGACCGGACACCTGACCGGCCGGTTGCATGATCTTCAAAGCATTTTTATTGATCTTCAAAAACAAAGAGGATTGCATATGTGTCGGATCACTTGCCTCAACACGGATCGCACCGTTCTCAACAGAGAGCATATAGATACCCGGAGTTTGTATTTCCAGTAGCATATCATCCGCTAAACGGATATTTCCCGCCTGATAAGCGGTAATATAAAAACAGTTATCTATCCCGACAGCCTGCATATTCTCATCGTTAGAAAGCACCCGGATATCATCCGTACAGAAAGAGGCTGTCCGGTCAGCCGAAACAGCAGGCAAGATAAGATATTGATAGGAAGCCGGAGATTCCTTCGGATGACGGATATATAGAGAAACAACCTCTCCTTCTACTGTTTGCGGTGTATACGATCCCATAAAATCGGACCAGCTTCCGGAACGTTTTTCAGAGATCGATACGCTATTCGACGGCTGCATCAGGATATATCCTGTACTGTCATGGTAAAAACGTAACGCTTTTCCGGTTGCCGCAAAGGTACCGTTCACCGTGTTCCAACAGTTATTCTCCAGATAAGAAAATTCTCCCCTTTTCTTCCGTTGATCGATCGAAGTCGTTAAGCTCAATGTACTGTCTGTTTTTATTCCGGCACCCAGACACAAAACATAATCGTCCGTCATAATCCAAGCTTTGCGGGCATGAATTCCATCACGGTTTAAAACCATTGCAGTCATGCCTGTATGTCCATCCGTTACGCCACCGACAAAAGAACTTTCATTGCGGGTATGTGCACCATACGAACGTGGACTAGGTACCGGAGCATCGCTTTCGTAAGAAGTGATTCCGGGTATCTTGCGCCAGTCCCAGAAAGGAAATACATTCAGATATTCGTCTCCATGCCGGTAAATATAAGTGGCACCGTCACCCATATAGAAACCTTTCAGGTTATCTTCGTTCACCAATTCGGTTCCGATCACCCTTTGGGATGCCATCTTTACGGAAGCCATCCATGCCGGTGCACGGTGTACCGTCTGATCCGAATCCCAAAAATGTTTTTGTCCGGTGAATACCGTTCCTTCCGAAGATTGAGGCGGGAAATTATCATTCAGGAAAGCATCCAGCTTTTCCACATCAGCAGGCACACTTCCTTTCTTAAGCGAATTTGCCGCATTTCCGATCGCAAGTGCTTTATGGATAGGCGCATTATGGAATAACTGGCGGTCGAGTGCATTCACATCCATATATCCCCGCCAGATGATCCAGCGGTAACCTTCCGTCAGTAGATTATTCAATATTGCTTGTTGTTCGGCATTCAAGGCAAATGAGGTCCCGGCGAACAGTCCCGAGTAAAAGCTCATTTCTCCCAGATAGGCCAGTCCGTAATTACCGAACTGCTGCTGCGGTCCGTGCTGATGAAAACTCCAATCACTTTTAATGCCTTCCTCACGTCCGGTCGTTATCTCGGACATAATTGTATCGCGGGCAGCTTTCACCAGATCGTAATCATCCAACAGCAACCCTTTCATCAATACATTTCCTGCCAACCAAACCTTATTCTGTCCGGTCATACCGAAACGGGCGTTATCCATCACTTTCACCGCTTCTTTCAGTTCATCAGGCCGCATCTGTGTACGAAGCAAAAGAAAAGCAGGCCCGAATGTTTTAGGAATACCTATCTCGTTATACCACCAGTTCTTACAAACAGGCTTCGTTCGAAACCAATAATCGAGCGCCTGATGGATCACCGTAGAGAAACGGGGCGACCAGGTACAGGAAGGCCCCTCGGCATGATATAGTTTAGCCAGCTCCAATATACGGTCTGCATGTTTTTTGGCATCCCAGCCCGAACGCTTGGTATCGTTATAATCGATATCTGGCCACGAACCGTCTTCATTGATATTATCCATATACTCCTTGATCTTATCCAGATTAAAGGGATAACGTTGATGTAGCTCTACGACTACCTGATCGGACATCTCTGTCTCCGGTGGAATACCTGCCAGTATGCGATTCAACAAATCGGAGTCATTATTAGAATCGATCAACGACCGCGTATAATTCTGCCGGATCTGCTCCAGTTCATCTTGAGGTGTCTGCGAGAACACTTTCACAGGCAAAAACAAGAATGCGGCTAACAAAAATGTGTTTGTAAAAAATTTCATGATCTTACTTCTTCTGCGGATACTTACGGAAAAAACTCCACCACTTCAGTTTAAGCACGCCGAACAAAGCTTCTCCGAAAATAGACGAATTCATCTTCGATGTTCCCAACACACGGTTAATAAAGATAATAGGTACTTCCACCAATTTAAAACCGCACTTATAAGCAGTAAACTTCATCTCTATCTGGAAAGCATATCCTTTGAAATGAATACGATCGAGGTCGATCGTTTCAAGCACTTCCCGACGATAACATTTGAAACCGGCAGTCGTATCCTGAATCTTCATCCCCGTAACCAAACGGACATATACGGAAGCATAATAAGACATCAGCACACGTCCCAACGGCCAGTTCACCACGTTTACTCCATTGCTGTAACGTGAACCGATAGCTACATCTCCCCCCTGTTCCGTACAGGCTGCATATAGTTTCGGAAGATCGTTCGGGTTATGGCTAAAGTCGGCATCCATCTCGAATACAAAATCGTATTTATGCTCGATAGCCCACTTGAAGCCACAAATGTAAGCAGTGCCCAATCCTAACTTACCCTGTCTTTCCACTATGAAAAGACGTTCGGGAAACTCTTTTTGCAAACGTTTAACAATATCTGCTGTTCCGTCAGGTGAGCCGTCATCTATAATCAAAATATGAAATTCTTTCTCCAACCCAAACACCGCACGGATAATATTCTCAACATTCTCTTTTTCGTTGTAGGTAGGAATAATAACAATACTGTCTGACATAATCTCCTTTATAATTAGTTGACAGTTGACAGCTGACAGTTGACAGTCTTTAGACAGCAAGATCCGCCGGACTATCATCAATCGATTATCAACTTAAACGCGAAGGTACATATTTTAGTTGATTTAAACTTATTAGTCTATATTATTTTGAACAAAAAGTCTACCTTTGTGAAACATTACGGTGACATTTGTATCTGTCAACTGTCACTTGTCAACTGTCAACTATTTTAATGGAGGTACAAGAATTACTTAAGATATTTGCCGCCCATCCACAAATAACCGCATTAGATACCCTTTTGAACGGTAATACGTCAAACAATATATTCCTCAAAGGGTTGAACGGTTCGGGTGCTGCAATGATGATCGCTTCCCTTTTTTTAAAAAGAAGGGGGAGCTATGTGTGCGTGCTTAACGATCAGGAAGAAGCCGGTTACTTCTATCATGACCTGATGCAACTGACCGGAAGCAATGATATTTATTTTTTCCCATCCGCTTACCGGCGTGCAATCAAATACGGACATATCGACCCGGCAAACGAAATACTTCGTACGGAGGTACTCAGCGTACTTCAGGACCCGGAAGCACCGTTCGTGATTGTCTCCTATCCCGATGCACTGGCTGAAAAAGTTATTTCACGTGAGGACCTGAAACAGAATACACTGAAAATCAGCGTCAGGGAAAAACTGGATAACATGTTCGTTTCCGATGTACTGGACGAATATGGCTTCGAGCAGGTTGATTATGTCTATGAGCCGGGACAGTATGCCATACGCGGTAGTATCCTGGACGTGTTCTCTTTTTCTTACGAGTTCCCTTACCGTATAGACTTCTTCGGGAGCGAGGTGGAAACGATCCGTACGTTCGATGTAGAGACGCAGTTATCCAAAGAGAAACTGGAGAGTATCTATATCGTACCGGAAATGAACAAGAGCAACCGGACAAATACCTTATTACTGGACTCCCTGCCTCCGAAAACGATATTCGCAACGAAAGATCTGGCATGGACCAAAGAGCGTATCGATAGCCTGTGGAATGAAGAACCGGTTATCGGCGATGAAGAATCGTTCAGCAATATCAGTAAGATGCGTGCAAAACTGGTAACCGGAGATGATTTCTTGCGGGCAACACTGAACTTCCGCCGAATGCATTTCGGAATGCGTCCGACCGGAGTAGCAGATACAACGCTTACGTTCAGTACACAGGCACAGCCTATTTACCACAAAAATTTCGACATGGTGAGCGAGTCTTTCCTGAATTATCTGGAGAACGGCTATACATTATATATATTAAGCGACGTAGAAAAGCAGGCAACACGTATCCGTGCCATCTTCGAAGACCGGGGAGACAACATCCCTTTCACTTCGGTAAACAAGACTGTACATGAAGGGTTTGCAGACGATACATTGCGCATCTGCCTTTTTACGGATCATCAGCTGTTCGACCGCTTCCATAAGTTCAATCTCAAAAGCGAAAAGGCACGGAGCGGAAAGATCACTTTGTCGCTGAAAGAGTTGAACCAATTCACTACCGGCGACTATATCGTGCATATTGACCACGGTGTCGGACAGTTCGGCGGTCTGGTACGTACCGAAGTGAACGGCAAGATACAGGAAGTGATCAAGTTGATCTATCAGAACAACGATATTATCTTCGTCAGCATACACTCACTGCACAAACTATCCAAATATAAAGGAAAAGATAGCGGTGAGCCGCCCAAGCTGAACAAACTGGGAACCGGTGCTTGGGAAAAGATGAAGGAAAAGACCAAAAAGAAAGTCAAGGACATTGCCCGAGACCTGATCCTTCTTTATTCCCAACGCAAACAGGAAAAGGGTTTCTCTTACTCTCCGGACAGCTTTATGCAACATGAACTGGAGGCGAGCTTCATCTATGAAGATACGCCCGACCAGATGAAGGCGACCGGCGAAGTAAAAGAGGATATGGAAAGTTCCCGCCCGATGGACCGTCTGATCTGCGGCGACGTAGGTTTCGGAAAGACAGAGGTGGCGATACGCGCAGCTTTCAAAGCCGTATCCGACAATAAACAGGTGGCAGTATTGGTTCCGACGACAGTACTTGCCTTCCAGCATTTCCAGACTTTTTCGGAACGTTTGAAAGATTTCCCCTGCCGGATCGATTATATCAGCCGGGCAAGAACTGCGGCACAGATCAAGGCAACACTGAAAGACGTGGCCGACGGACAGGTGAACATTCTGATCGGTACGCACCGTATCGTCAGTAAAGATGTCAAGTTCAAAGACCTGGGATTACTTGTTATCGATGAAGAGCAAAAATTCGGTGTATCCGTTAAGGAAAAGCTCCGTCAAATGAAGGTGAATGTAGATACGCTGACAATGACGGCAACACCTATTCCGCGGACATTACAGTTCTCATTGATGGGTGCCCGCGACCTGAGCAGCATCACTACTCCCCCGCCCAACCGTTATCCGGTACAGACAGAGGTGGAACGTTTCAACCCGGATATCATCCGCGAAGCCATCAATTTCGAGATGAGCCGTAACGGACAGGTATTTTTTATCAATAACCGCATTCAGAACATTTATGAAATAGAGACGCTGGTCCGCCGGGAAGTACCCGACGCCCGCGTGGCAGTCGGACACGGACAGATGGAGCCGGAGAAACTGGAAAAGATCATTCTCGACTTCGTCAATTACGAATATGACGTGTTAATCGCCACCAGCATCGTGGAAAGCGGCATCGACGTACCGAATGCCAACACCATCATCATCAACAACGCACAACAGTTCGGCTTATCCGACTTGCATCAGTTGCGCGGACGTGTGGGACGAAGCAACCGCAAGGCATTCTGTTACCTGCTCTCTCCCCCCCTGTCCTCATTGACACAGGAGGCACGCCGCCGTTTGCAGGCAATTGAGAATTTCTCCGAACTGGGAAGCGGTATCCATATCGCCATGCAGGACCTCGACATTCGCGGGGCGGGGAATATGCTGGGGGCCGAACAAAGCGGTTTCATCGCCGACCTCGGATACGAAACTTATCAGAAAATCCTGGAAGAAGCAGTCGATGAACTGAAAAGCGAAGAGTTTGCCGACCTGTATGCTGATTCGGATGAAGGTAAACGTGACTCGGGTAGCGAATATGTCCGCGAAACTTTTATTGAAAGCGATCTGGAACTAATGTTCCCTCCTACTTATATTCCAAACGACTCAGAACGTATTTCCTTGTATCGCGAACTGGATAATATGGAAGAGGAACGGGAGATACTTGCTTTCACGGAACGTCTGAAAGACCGTTTCGGAAAGATCCCGAAAGAAGGTAAAGAGTTGATCCGCATCGTTCGTCTTCGCCGGATGGCAAAGAAGCTGGGCATGGAAAAACTGGTTCTGAAGAAGGGACAGATGAGTATCTTCCTGATCAACAATCCGGATAGCCCGTATTATCAGAGCGAGGCTTTCGACAAGTTGCTTGCCTTTATACAGAACCATCCACGTGAATGTAACCTCCGCGATCAGAATGGTAAGCGCAGTATCGTGATAAAGAATGTCCGTACAGTAGAAACCGCCTGCGCATTAGTAGAAGAAATAGAAAAATCATAAAATAAAGATGTCATGAGAAGAACATTGGTAGACCTTTTTGAAAACTCGGTGAAATTATATCCCGACAACCCGTTCTTATGGGAAAAGACAACAGACAAATTCGAGCCTACCACCTATACACAGGTTAAGGAACAGGTTTACACGCTGGGAGCCGGACTGGTGGCCCTGGGGGCAAAGAAAGGCGATAACATGGCCCTCCTCAGTGAAGGCCGCAACGCCTGGATCATCGGTGAGCTAGCCATGTTCTATGCCGGAGCTACCAATGTTCCCCTCTCCATCAAACTGGAAGAAGCCAACGACCTGCTGTTCCGTCTGACGCATGCCGATGTGAAATATATCATGGTTTCCGGCAACCAACTGAAAAAAATCCGTTCCATCGTCGACAAACTACCGTTACTTCAGCAGATCATTATCTTCGACGAACAACAAGAATATCAGGAAAAGGAAATATCCCTGTCTAAAGTGATAGAGATGGGAAAAGAATATCTCGGTACACATCCGTTAGACGAGTTCCTGGCTATCGGGCAATCGCTGACCAATGACGATTACGCCACAATCACCTATACTTCGGGAACGACTGCCGACCCGAAGGGCGTCATTCTCACCCATCGCAATTACACAGCGAATGTGGAGCAATCTCTTACCTGTGTGGATATCGACGATACCTGGCGCACGCTGGTCATCCTTCCGCTCGATCATTGTTTCGCCCACGTAGTAGGCTTCTATATATTTATGTATAAAGGGGCTTCGGTTGCTACCGTACAGGTCGGAAAAACGGGTATGGAGACATTGAAAAATATACCTGTAAATATCAAAGAGTTCAAGCCATACTTAATATTGAGTGTTCCGGCCCTTGCCAAGAACTTCAAGAAAAACATCGAACAGGGTATCCGTGCCCAGGGTAATATGGTCAACCGCCTGTTCCATATGGGATTGGACGTTGCCTATACCTATAACGGTGACGGAGGCGATGACAAAGGACGCGGTTGGAAATTCTTGCTGAAACCGGTAGTCAATCTGTTCGACTGCATCATATTTTCCAAAGTCCGAGAAAATTTCGGAGGTGAACTAAAATTCTTTATCGGCGGTGGTGCCCTGTTGGATAAGGACCTGCAAAAATTTTATTACGCCATCGGACTGCCGATGTATCAGGGCTACGGATTAAGTGAAGCGACTCCTGTTATTTCAACTAACGGTCCGCGTCATCACCGGTTCGGTAGTAGCGGTATATTGGTTCAGCCACTGGACTTGAAGATATGCGACCAGGATGGAAAAGAACTTCCTACCGGTGAAAAGGGGGAGATCGTCATCCGGGGTGAAAATGTGATGGCAGGTTATTGGAAGAATCCGGTGTCTACCTCCGAGACAATTAGGGATGGTTGGCTCTATACCGGAGATATGGGCTATATGGGAAAAGATGGTTTATTATATGTATTAGGCCGTTTCAAAAGTTTGCTGATCGGTAGCGACGGAGAGAAATACAGTCCGGAAGGCATCGAAGAGGCTTTGGTCGAACACTCATCCTGCATCGACCAGCTCCTGCTTTACAACAACCAGAATCCTTATACGGTGGCACTCCTGGTTCCGAATAAAGATCATCTGAAAAGGCATCTGGCACACCTGCAACTCGACCTGAGTACTGAAAAAGGAAAAGAAGAAGCAATCCGTATCATACAGAAACAGATCGATCGGTTCCGTAAAGGCGGTGACCTGGCATCTATGTTCCCCGACCGGTGGTTGCCGACGACATTTGCCATCCTGCCCGAACCGTTCACCGAACAGAACGGCATGGTAAATAGTACGATGAAAATCGTACGCGGCAAAGTAGAAAAGGCGTATACTGCCCGAATCGACCATCTGTACACACCGGAAGGTAAGAATCCGGTAAATGCAGAGAACTTAAAGTCATTATAAACGATATTGCTAAATCCAAATAAATCACTAAACACAATAATTATGCGTTACAAAACTGTATTATCCGCTGTTGCCCTTGCCACTTTGGCTACGACCACTCCGGCCCTGGCAGATGGTGTCGCTAAACAAAACATCGATAAAGGTTGGACCTTTAAACAGGTCCGCGGTAACAACTGGTATCCGGCAACCGTACCGGGTGTCGTTCAAACCGACCTGATGGATAACAAGATCATCGAAGACCCGTTTTTTCGTCTGAATGAGCGGAGTATTCAATGGATAGACAAAGAAGACTGGGAATATAAAACGACATTGAATGTATCCCCGGATATCTTCAATAAAGACAACATTGAACTGGATTTCAAAGGACTGGATACGTATGCGGACGTCTATCTGAACGACTCGTGTATCCTCAAAGCCGACAATATGTTCCGTGAATGGACGGTAAACGTAAAGAACCTGTTGAAAAAGGAAGATAACGTACTTCGTGTCTATTTCCATTCACCCATCAAAGTAGACCTACCCAAGTTCGAAGCCTTAAAGTTCCCCGTCGAGGCTGGCAACGACCAATCGGAAAACGGTGGTATCTTCGATAAAAAGGTAAGCATCTTTGCCCGTAAAGCCGGTTATCATTATGGTTGGGACTGGGGACCCCGCATCGTCACCAGCGGTATCTGGCGCCCCGTCTATCTGGTCGGATGGAATAATGCACGCATTGACAATATCTTTTATGACCAGACAAACGTAACCGCCAAACGTGCCGATATCAAAACCTGTGTACAGGTCGTAGCGGATAAAGACGGTGAAATTACGCTGAACATCAAAGCTGACGGTATCAAAAATACCTGGACGAAAAAGGCACAGGTGGAAAAAGGTATCAACGTAATAGAAACCGATCTGACCGTTAATAACCCGAAACTCTGGTGGTCGAACGGTTTGGGTGAAGCTCACTTGTATCCGTTCACTGCAACTATCAGCATGGATAATAAGATTGCCGACAGCAATACTACAAACATCGGTATCCGCAGTATCCGTGTCATAAATAAACCGGACAAAGACGGCCATACGTTCTACTTCGAACTGAACGGTGTACCGGTATTCATGAAAGGTGCCAACTATATTCCCCAGGATAACTTCCTGCCACGTGTTACCGCCGAACAGTATGAAACGACAGTTATGGATGCGGTCAATGCCAACATGAACATGCTTCGTGTATGGGGAGGCGGTATCTATGAAGAAGACCTCTTCTACGATCTTTGTGATAAACACGGTATTCTGGTTTGGCAAGATTTCATGTTCGCTTGCAGCGTTTATCCGCTGACACCGGATTTGGAGGAGAATATCCGCCAGGAAGCAATCGATAATGTGATTCGCCTGCGCAACCATCCAAGTCTGGCAATCTGGTGCGGAAATAATGAAATCCACACAGCTTGGTTCAACTGGGGTTGGATGAAAAAGTTCGATCAATACGGTGTAACAGAACAGCTACGAAACGACACCAAAAAGTTATTCAATGGTATTCTGGCTGATGTGGTAAAAGCATATGACCCTACTATTTTCTATTGGCCGTCTTCGCCTTACGGTGGTGATCCGGATGCCAAATGCGAAAGTGGTAAACCGAACTGGAACCCGAATGGTGATGCCCATTACTGGGGGGTATGGCAAGGTGTCGATTCTGTTGCGCACTTCAACAAAGTGAAGGCCCGTTTCTTCTCAGAGTACGGCTTCCAGTCTTTCCCTGAATATCAATCTGTACTGAAATATGCACCGGAAGAACGTGACCACGATATTTATTCGGATGTGATGATGGCGCACCAGCGTGGCGGACAGATTGCAAATTCACGTATCGAAAACATCACTTTGGATGAATATCGTAAACCGAAAGATTTCCCCAGCACACTTTATATGAGTATCCTGCTCCAGGGAGATGCCATGAAGATTGCTATGGAAGCTCACCGACGCATGATGCCTTATAATATGGGTTCTCTGTTCTGGCAGCATAATGACTGTTGGCCTGTCGCTTCCTGGTCCAGCCGTGATTATTACGGACGTTGGAAAGCGCAGCATTATTTCACGAAAAAAGCTTTCCGCGACATTTTGGTTTCTCCAATCGCAGAAGATGGTACATTAAATGTATGGGTAATATCCGACCGCTTGAAAGCGGTTAAAGGGAAACTGGATATTCGCGTAATGGATCTGAAAGGTTCCGTGTTATTTACAAAGAACAGCAATATCACATTACCTGCCAATACGAGCAAGATTCAGTTCTCCGCCCCGATAGAAAGCTTGGTGGATGGTAAGAACCTGAACGAAGTCGTAGTAAACGCCCGTTTCACCGAAAATGGGAAAGAAAGCGAAGTGATCTCTAACAACTATTTCTTTACCCGCTATAAAGATATCGATTTCCCGAAAGCAGATATACAGATGACTTCCGTTCCTGCTGGTGACGGTTTCGATGTAACGATTCAAAGCGATGTTTTTGCCCGTGCCGTATTCTTAAGTATCGACGGCATCGACAACTTCTTCTCCGACAACTATTTCGATTTATTACCCAATGAACCGGTAACAATCCATGTCACTACCGAACTGGATAAGGATTCATTCGACAAACAGTTGAAATACCAAAGCATTGTGGATGCTTATAACTAAATAAAGGAAGGGCCCTGATTGGATGATCAGGGTCCTCACCCTTCATTATCATCTACCTTGATTAAATATTATTAATAAGGCTTACAGGGCTTCAACCGGGAAAAATAGTACCTTTGCCAACTGCATTATCCGAGAAGGAATAACGTTAGTTTCATGGTAAAAAGAATTCGATTAATATTACTGTTGGTTCTGTTGCAAACAGTGACCGGTGTTTCTATTTTATGTGCACAAAGCATAACCTCTGCATCCGGTATTGTAAAGGATTCAATCACCGGAGAACCTCTGGGATTTGTTTCCGTCTATTTCGAGGGTTCCACTATAGGCGCAATGACCGACGACAACGGAACTTTTGCTTTACAGAACGATAAAGGATACAACAAGTTAGCTATTGCATCATTAGGATACGATACAAAAACATTAGACCTTAAAACCGGACAAAAGAACGATGGCTTGATGATTGCGCTCCGTCCTACTGCTTTTGAAATATCCGAGGTCGTAGTAAAACCAAAGAAAGAAAAATATACCCGTAAAGACAATCCGGCAGTCGAACTGATCAAAAAAGTGATCGAACATAAGAACGACAACCGTATCGAGTCGAAAGACGAATACCAAACGGAAGTCTACGAAAAGCTCTCCCTCTCCCTGGACGATTTCAACCCGGACTTTGAGAAAAACAAGTTCATGAAGAAATTCAAATTCATCAAGAACTATCTGGATACATCCGAATTCAACGGTAAACCCATCCTGACCCTCTCAGTTCGTGAAACGATCGCGGATAAGTATTACCGGAAACACCCGAAGACCGAAAAGACAATCGTCAAAGGCAAACGTATGCAAGGTGTCGACCAGACTCTGGATGACGGTGGCGGCATTACCTCTAACCTTGAAGAGATATTTCAGGGTGTCAACATTTTCGATAATAATATCAATATCCTGCTGAACCGTTTTGTCAGTCCCCTGTCCTCTACCCTGGCAACCAGCTACTACAAATACTACATCATGGATACGCTGGATATCGGAGATGATAAATGTGTCGACCTGGCTTTCGTCCCGGTCAACAGTCAAAGTTATGGTTTCACCGGTAGATTATACATTACACTGGACGGAAACTACGCATTGAAGAAATTCCTGCTTAACACACCGGTCAACATCAATCTGAACTGGGTCGAAAAGCTCCGTATCGAACAGGAATTTGAACGAATGCCGGATAGTACCTGGGTAGTAAAGAATGAAAATACTTATGTCAACTTCTATCTGGTAAAAGGAGCACAACAACTCTATGCGCATCAACTCCGTAATTACGATAAATATAATTTCAATATAGAACAGGCAAAGGCCGATTCGGTATTCAATTTATTAGGTTCGCTTCATACATTACCTATAGCAATCGAACAGACGGATACCTTCTGGATCAATAATCGTCATGTTCCGTTGAAAGAAAAAGAAAATGCCCTGGACGATTTGCTGGCACAACTCCGTAAAGTCCCGGCATTCAATGTGATCATTAAAACGGCGGAGATCCTTATATCCGGTTATATCCCGACAGCCGGAGATAAGAAATCAACCAAATTTGATTTTGGTCCGATGAATACTACCATCAGCGGTAATCGCCTGGAAGGTGTCCGGTTGCGTGTCGGCGGTATGACAACAGCAAATTTGAGTCCTTACTGGTTTGCCAGTGGTTATCTTGCCTACGGAACAAATGATCGAAAATTAAAATATAATGTAAAACTAACCCATAGTTTTAATAAGAAGCTCTATCACGAAGGGGAAAGTCCGGTCAATAATTTATCCTTTATCCAGGAATATGACGTTTATACTCCCGGACAGGATTTCTTATTCACCAGCAAGGATAATATCTTTGTTGCCTGGAAAGTCGGTGAACCAGTGACAAAAATGCAGTACATCCGCAAATCCATGCTTCAATACGAAAAAGAATGGCTGAACGGTCTCACCTGGAGATCATGGGTGTACAACCAGAATAACCAGGCTGCCGGGACACTTAAATATATCCAAAAAGAAACAGACGGTACACTGATCCATAAAAAAGACATTACCACATCAGAAATCGGTACACAGTTTCGTTTTGCCCCGGGCGAACGTTCCTACGACGGGCGTTCGGGAAAAGAATCCGTATTCAACCTGTCGAAAGACGCTCCTATCTTTAAGCTGTCGCATCAGTTGGGATTTAAAGGCGTCTTAGGTGGAGAATACAATTACAACCATACGGAGCTCAGTGCCGAAAAGCGTATCTGGTTATCCTCATTCGGTCATATCGATACGCAGTTGAAAGCTGGTAAAGTATGGAACAAGGTACCTTTCCCTTTGCTGATCCTGCCGAATACCAACCAGTCTATCACGATCCAACCGGAAGCATTCCACATGATGAACGCTCTGGAATTCGTAACCGACCAGTATGTATCATTCAACGCGACCTATTATATGAAAGGATGGATACTGAACCGCATTCCGGGTATCAAATGGTTGCGTCTGCGTGAGGTGATATCTTTCAACGGTATCTACGGCGGACTGACAGATAAGAACAACCCGACAATGACTCCCGGTTTGTTTGTCCTGCCTGACGGCACACGTCCATTAGGCAAAACACCGTATATGGAAGCCAGTATCGGTCTGGAAAATATCTTCAAGATCCTCCGTATAGACTATTACCGTCGGTTGACTTACCTGGACGAGCCCAATATTAAGAAAGGCGGGGTACGCATCGCGTTACGCTTCTCCTTCTAGGCTGTTGGAAATGGATTCAAAACAATTGACAAAGACAATTGATAATTGACAATTATGAAAGATACGAATATAAACACTCCCCTCAATCACGCACCGAACGCATGGGCACTGATACCCTTGCTGGTATTCCTGTTCACCTATCTGGTTGTTTCCATACTGGCTGGAGATTTCTACAAGATGCCGATAACAGTAGCCTTCGTTATCTCATCGGTTGTAGCCATAGCCATATCCAAAGGGGGAAAACTATCCAACCGTATCGAACAATTCTGTCGCGGAGCGGCCAACAGCAATATAATGCTTATGGTCCTTATTTTTATATTGGCCGGAGCCTTTGCCCAGACAGCCAAAGCAATGGGAGCTGTAGATGCGACAGTAAACCTGGCGATGTCGATCCTACCCGGCAACCTGCTGGCAGCCGGTATTTTCCTTGCCGCTTGTTTTATTTCGATCTCTGTCGGAACCTCTGTAGGCACCATTGTTGCCCTGGCACCGGTAGCCGTCGGGATTGCTGCCAAGACTGGGATGCCCGATGCTTTGATGCTGGGAGTTGTCGTAAGCGGTGCCATGTTCGGCGATAACCTGTCTTTCATATCCGATACGACAATTGTTGCAACCCGTACACAGGGGTGCAATATGAACGATAAGTTTAAAGTAAATATCCGTATCGCCCTTCCTATCGCGATCATTACAGGTATTATATATGTCATAGTAGGAAGTGGCGTAGACAGCAGTTATACTGCCGGAGCTATTGAATGGATCAAAGTCATTCCTTATCTGGTCGTTCTTGTAGCAGCCATTTGCGGCGTAAATGTAATGCTGGTATTATTCATCGGTATCCTGCTCTCAGGCATCGTCGGATTGCTAACCGGAGGTTTCGATATTTGGGGCTGGACAGCTTCAATGGGCCTCGGTATCACCAATATGGGAGAACTGATCATTGTGACCCTATTGGCGGGCGGAATGCTGGAAATGATCCGTTACAACGGCGGGATCGACTGGATCATCCTCAAGCTGACTTCTCATATCCGTTCTTCGAAAGGTGCAGAGTTGAGCATTGCTGCATTGGTAAGTTTCGCCAATCTTTGTACGGCAAACAATACGATTGCCCTGATCATGGCAGGTCCGATCGCTAAAGACATAGCAGACCGTTTCAAAGTCGACCCGCGTCGCAGTGCAAGTATCCTGGATATTTTTTCTTGTTTCATACAGGGAATCATTCCCTACGGGGCACAATTACTGATGGCATCCGGCTTAGGGAACGTATCCCCTATTGAAGTGATGCAATACTTGTATTATCCTTATTTATTAGGATTTGGTGCACTATTGGCTATTCTCTTCGGATATCCACGAAAATTCAGTAAAGCAGTTCCGGCTAAATAATTAAAAATAAACATTACAGAGACCTGTATATACAAAAAAAAGGCCATCCATCACGGACAGCCAATCTTCATTGTTAACCTTAAATCTAATACCATGAAAAACACAGTGCAAATATAGATGTTTTATGTTATTCAGCATAATTTTAGCAAGAAAAAAACACCTCTTTAACATTATTTAGCCAAAACATGCTCTACAACACATAAAAACAAGTCAATTGTATAAAAAACTTTCTTATTTCCCATACAAAAAACGAAGGGGACACCCGAAACCGGACATCCCCTCTCTTCACCAAACCTCTTATAATTATTATTTACCGAAACGCTCTTTCAGTTTAGCGATCATATCGCGGGTCATTGTATCCAGATCGTAAGTCGGTTTCCAATCCCACTCTTCACGGGCACAAGTATCGTCCAGCGAGTTAGGCCATGATTCGGCAATTGCCTGGCGTAACGGATCGACTTTATATTCCATCTGTAATTCAGGAATGTATTTCTTGATATTGTTTGCAATGATTTCCGGATCGAAACTCATAGAAGCAATATTGAATGAGTTACGGTGTACCAGACGAGTCGGGTCGGCTTCCATGATCTGGATAGCAGCATGCAAAGCGTCCGGCATATACATCATATCCATAAATGTACCGGCAGCGATCGGGCATTCAAACTTTTCACCTTTTACAGCCGAATAGTAAATATCCACAGCATAGTCAGTCGTACCACCACCCGGAGGAGTTACATAAGAGATCAATCCCGGGAAGCGAACCGAACGGGTATCGACACCAAAACGGATGTTGTAATAATCGCTCAGCAACTCGCCGGAAACTTTAGTAACGCCATACATTGTACGTGGATTACGGATTGTATCCTGCGGAGTCTTGTCTTTCGGAGTGTTGTTACCGAATACACCGATAGAACTCGGAGTAAATACGGCACAATGCATTTCGCGAGCTACTTCCAATACGTTGAACAAACCACCCATACCGATCTTCCATGCTAACTGAGGTTTTGCTTCAGCTACAGCAGACAATAACGCTGCCAGGTTATAGATCGTGTCGATTTTATATTTAGACACTGTTTCAGCGATCTGCTGTTCATTTGTTATATCAACAAGTGCAGAAGGTCCTGATTCTAATAATTCACCTTTAGGTTCTGCACCGGAAATATAACCTGCTACGATGTCGCCATTGTAACGTTTTCTCAACTCCATGGTTAACTCTGAGCCGATCTGACCGGTAGAACCGATAATTAATACATTCTTCATTGCGTTTTTATTGTTCTTTTAAGTTTTTTCTGTGGCAAAGGTATAGAGAATAAAATTGTTCCTGCACGATTTTCTTGTGTTTTTTCATACCGATATTCAAAAAAAAATATGACCTTTGCTTCGTCAGTTGACAAGTGACAGATGACAGTTGACAGTTAAAAGTCATATTGTATATTAATCTGTCAACTATCACTTGTCAACGATCAACTAAAGTTCATACTTGATTCAAAAATACTAACAAAAAACAAAGTTATGTACGGTAAACTGAAAGAATTCCTTACACAGGAACTGGCTAACATTAAAGCAGCCGGATTGTACAAAAACGAGCGTATCATTACTACGCCTCAAAGAGCCGATATTAAAGTAAATGCCGGAAGTGATGTTTTAAACTTCTGTGCCAACAATTACCTTGGTCTGTCAGACAACCTGCGTCTGATCAATGCAGCAAAAGAAGCCATGGATACTCACGGATACGGTATGTCATCCGTTCGTTTTATCTGCGGAACACAGGATCTTCACAAGCAACTGGAAGCTGCCATTTCCGATTATTTCAAAACAGAAGATACTATTTTGTATGCCGCTTGTTTCGATGCAAACGGAGGTTTGTTCGAACCGTTGTTCAGCGAAGAAGACGCTATCATCTCCGATTCACTGAACCACGCTTCCATCATCGATGGTGTACGTTTGTGCAAAGCAAAACGTTATCGTTATGCCAATGCCGATATGGCTGATCTGGAACGTTGTCTGCAGGAAGCGCAGGCTCAGCGTCACCGCATCATCGCAACAGACGGTGTGTTCTCGATGGACGGCAATGTTGCTCCGATGGATAAGATCTGCGAACTGGCTGAAAAATACGATGCACTGGTCATGGTAGACGAATCTCACTCTGCCGGTGTTGTCGGTCCGACCGGTCACGGTGTGGCAGAACAATATAATGTATATGGTAAAGTAGACATCTTCACTGGTACATTAGGTAAAGCATTCGGCGGTGCAATGGGTGGTTTCACTACAGGTAAAAAAGAAATTATCGACATGCTTCGCCAGCGTTCACGTCCTTATCTGTTCTCTAACTCAGTAGCACCTGCTATTGTCGGAGCCAGTCTGGAAATGTTCAAGATGCTGAAAGAAAGCGATGCCCTGCATACTAAACTGATGGGTAACGTATCTTACTTCCGCGATAAGATGCTGGCTGCCGGTTTCGATATCAAACCGACTCAGTCCGCTATCTGTGCCGTTATGCTGTATGATGCTAAATTATCTCAGGATTTCGCTGCCAAGATGCAGGAAGAAGGAATCTATGTAACAGGATTCTATTACCCGGTAGTTCCGAAAGACCAGGCACGTATCCGTGTCCAGTTGTCTGCCGGACATGAAAAAGAACATTTGGATAAAGCGATCGCTGCATTTATCAAGGTGGGTAAAGAGCTGAACGTTATCAAATAAGACAAAAAGAAGGAGTTGTCTAAAAAGTCTATATTAAGGAACGCAGAATACGCAGACAGAGCGCAGAGTCTCGCAGACCATATGTATTATTAATTAAAAAATCTGCGAAACTCTGCGTATTCTGCGTTATCTGCGTCCGGTAATAGCTTTTAGGCATCTTCTTCTTTTCTTTCTAAAACAATCTATTAACCTATAAATATACGTTTTCAATAATTATTATCTTCCTCGCCATCCACGAGGTTGTTCAGTTCAAACTCCAGACTCACCAGATCCTTCTTCCACGAATTCAAAATATGGGAAGGAACATCCTTAGAAGCTTTATCTATCTTTTCCTGAATATTGGAAACTTCCAACTCCAGCCTTTCACGCCTGTTCATATCTCTTAATATTTATCACCTGTTTAACAATCTCTCAACTGTTAAACAACAGTACGGAACAATATGTTTATGATAACCCGGAAAGATTTCCTATCTTTGTGTCCCTAAATAATCGACAATAATTTATGCAGCTTAGTAACTATCACAGTCATTGTACATTCTGTGACGGGCGTAGTACGCCTGAAGACTTTGTAAAGTTCGCTATATCCCATGGGTTCCGGGCGTATGGATTTTCATCGCATTCTCCCCTGCCCTTCGAAACATTCTGGAATATGTCGAAAGACGATATGCCCGAATACCTGGCTGAAATAAACCGGCTGAAAACGAAATACAGTGACCGGTTGGAAATATATACAGCCCTGGAGATCGATTACCTGGATGAAACCTATAATCCTTCTATCGCCTATTTCCGGGAATTACCGTTGGATTACCGCATCGGCTCCATTCATTTCCTCCCTATATCAGAACATTTGTGTGAAGAAAACATGGTCTGCATCGACGGTTCTTTTACCGATTACAAAGCTTCCCTCGATCACTATTTCGAAGGTGATATCCGTAAACTGGTTGCCCGCTATTTCGATTCGACCATGAAGATGATCCAGGCAGGAGGTATCGATATCGTTGGGCACATGGACAAGATTTATATGAACGGACACAAATGCGAAGGTTTCTCATTTGATGCGGACTGGTATCAGGAACCGTTCAGGGCAACCCTCGATCTGATCGCAGAAAAGGGGTTGATGGTAGAAGTAAACACCAAAAATCTGGTTAAAAAACAGCAGCTATTCCCTCGGAAAGAATATCTCGGATTACTGAAAGAGATGAATATACCGGTAATGGTCAACTCCGACTGCCACTATCCGGATCTGGTGAATGACGGACGGGAAGAAGCTTTTAAATTGCTGAAAGAGATCGGTTTTACGACTACCCGCGAACTGGTGAAAGGGACCTGGCAAGATATCCCTACCGGGGAGTAAACCTTTACATCCTTACATGTAAAGTAAAAAGGGACATACTTTAAGCTCATTCCTCCCTAGATTAAAATACGTAAGGTTTGCATAACAAAAAGGTAAAGCCAAAGCTACAAATACGTAAGGCATGCCTTGCTATTTAGTAACTTTGGCTTTATTTATTCAAAACTGCGGACAAAAGACATTAGATATGCTATCCTGGCATATTGAAGTCCCTATCTTTTACGCTTATACAAGAAAGAGTTCCAGCGCTCTTCGGCATGATCCTGCCTGAACATCTCGTAACGAGCCATTGTAAAGAGCAAGTCTGACAAGCGATTGACAAACTGCATGATCTCTTCCGGAAGCGGGTCTTTCCGGTACAATGTCCAAAGGCGGCGTTCGGCACGGCGGGCAATGGTACGCGCCAGTTGCAGGTGAGCCGAAATCAATGTACCACCGGGCAGGATAAAGAAGCCGTTATCCTGCATCTGTCCCGTCAAGACATCGATCTGTTGTTCGCAGAAAGACACCAGGTCGTCCGAAAGGCTGTTCGGATTCTTATCACGGATAGCGGACGGGGTTGCCACGTGCGACATCACCACCATCAACTCCCGTTGTATTTTACCTAAGACATCCTGCCACTCATGTTCCGGAGGCAATAAAGCCCGCACGATACCGATCTGTGCATTCACTTCATCCAATGTACCGTTCGCTTCGATACGGATATCGTCTTTCTCAACCCGTTCGCCGCCGTGGATACCGGTGCGGCCTTTATCCCCTCCTTTGGTATAAATTCTCATTTTACTTCTTTGTTGTATCTTTCTTATCTTCTTTTTCTTCCGGGTGAATGATTCCTTTTACCGTATCACCGATAGGCAGCTTATCCAATACGCCGAGACTCGGAGCTACAGTTTTAACCAATTGGTTCAGGAAGTTACCGGTTGTTCCCTGGCCCCCATCGAAGACAGTGATATCACCCAGCTGCATATGTTCGAATGCCTTCACCTGTTCGCCGGCAATTTCTTTCCACTGATCTACCATCTTATACTGGATAGCGATAGCCGGATTCGATTCGGCAGCCTCGACCATCGCCTTGAAACCGTCGGCTTCAGCAAGCAATGACTTCTTTTTACCTTCAGCTTCGGCTTCCAGCTTCATCTGGATCGCTCTTGCTTCGGCCTCTGCCTGCGCCAATGTTGCCTTTGCTTTTGCTTCGGCTTCACGGATCATCTTTTCGGCAACAGCTTCCGCCTGGAGGATCGCTTCCTGACGGGCGATCTCTGCAGGGACGATCTTTTGTGCTTTCAGGGCTGATTCCACCTTCTTCGCTTTTGCTTCTTCCACTTCACGCTGAGCTATTTCGCGGGCTGCTTGTACGGAGGCTTCCGATCTAGCTGCCGCTTCACCGGCCTGTTTATTTGCTTCTGCTTGTGTTACTGCTAATTCGGCATCCGATTTGGCAACCTCTTTGTTTGCCTCATTCCGCCCTACGGCAGCTTTCTTTCCGGCATCGGCTTTCTTGATTTCCATGTCGGAATTCAATTCTGCGATACGGCTTTCCTTTTCTGTATTTGCTTTTTCGATATTGATATTCTTATCTGCTTCTGCTTTGGCCACCTGCGATTCTTTCGAAGCATTGGCAATGGCTACCTGCGCAATACGTTCTTTATCGGCATTAGCTACGGAGATTTCCTGCTGCTTCTTGGTTTCGGCAATCGCGATATCCTGGTCCTTACGTGTTTCGGCTACAGTCGTTTCACGTTCACGTATCTGGTTCGCAATCTTGATAGCACCCAGTTTTTCCTGTTCTTCGATATTCGCCTGGGCTTCATTCAAAGCTTTACTTTCCGCTTCTTTACCCAGGTTGACGATATAGTTGGCTGCGTCGCGGATATCACTGATATTGATGTTCATCAGGTAGAGACCGAACTTGCGTAATTCCGTATCGATATTGTCGCGCACTTTAGAAAGGAATTTATCACGGTCGGAGTTCAGTTCCTCGATCGTCATATCGGCAATGACCAGACGCATCTGACCGTACACGACATCGGTAATAAGATTCTGCTTATCTTCCGGTTGCAGCCCCAACAGACGTTCGGCAGCATTCTGCATCACCTCGGGGTCGGTACTGATCGCGACCGTAATAGTCGTCGGGACATCCACACGGATATTCTGGGCAGACAAGGCTCCGGTCAGTTTACAATCGATCTGAAGCGGTTTCATCGACAGGAATTCGTACCCCTGAATGATAGGCCAAACGAAGGCAGCACCACCATGATAGAGTTTGGCAGACTTCTCACCGGAGGTCTTACCATACACCACCAACACTTCATCACTCTTACATTTGCGATAACGGGAAAGAATCCCGATAAAAGAAAGGATGATAACCCCTACAAGGATGGCTACCATGATTAACATTTCCTGTGTCATAATTTACTCGCTGATTTATTATTATTGTATATAAATTGTTCCCGATTCAACTTTGCAGATCAACGTCCGGTCTCCGGTCTGGTAGGTTTTACCTTCCAGGGAACGTACTTCCACTTCACGCAAAGCTCCGTTCAAAGCCACCTGTACGATATAACGTATTCCGTCGTGGGCATAAATAGTACATTCCCGTCCGACCAGGGCTTCCGTCTTCTCCGGCTTATTCTCCTTCTGAAGCTGGTAAGCTTTCTTATACAGGAACCATAAGATGAAAACAAACGCCAACCCGATCAGGATTCCGATCAGAAAAGTGGATATGGCTGTACTCTTAGCAATATACATATACCATCCGAAGCCGATACAAAAATGGGTTAATCCTTTAAAGGAAACCACGCTACCGAGATCGACGTCGACATCGGTGTCCGTATCCAGATCACCAAAGACAACAGACATGATGAACTGTATCAGAAATATTGCGGATGCGACGATGGCGATCCCCAGAAAAATAGTATTGACCATGGCATGAATTATTAGTTTTCACGAAAATAAGGATAATTTCGATAAAACGGACATATATAGGAAAAATATGTATGTTTGTAATCAAATATATTATATATACCTCATGAAAACGACTATAGAACAAGTATGTCAGGCACTGGAAGAAAACATTGATGAAAAGACCCGGCTGAATGCACAGAGCTTCTTCAAAGAGAAGATCTTGTATCACGGAGTAAAAATTCCGATGGTCAACAAGATCAGTAAGGAATTTTATCAGTCGATCAAGAAACTACCTAAGAACGAGATCTTTGCTTTATGCGAAGAATTGTGGAAGTCCGGGTATTCGGAAGAATCTTATATTGCCTGCAACTGGTCCTATTATATCCACGAACGATATGAGCCGGAAGACTTTTCCGTATTCGAGGGATGGGTGAATGAATATGTATCCAACTGGGCATCCTGCGACACATTATGCAATCATACCGTTGGAACTTTCCTGGAAATGTACCCGGAATATATTACCCGGTTAAAAGAGTGGGCGCATTCCGACAACCGCTGGACAAAACGTGCCGCCGCCGTAACATTGATCATCCCTGCCAGAAAAGGGCTTTTCCTGAACGATATATTTGAAATAGCCGATGTTCTCTTCAATGATCCGGACGATCTGGTACAAAAAGGATATGGCTGGATGCTGAAAGCGGCCAGTGAAGCCCATCAGAAAGAAGTCTTCGATTATGTGATGGCAAAAAAAGCGGCTATGCCACGTACTTCCCTGAGATATGCGATCGAGAAAATGCCCAAAGAGTTGAAAGCATTGGCAATGGCTAAATAAGTCCGTTCAGATAGTCGATGAACCATTGGTTCCTTGCCGGGTCTCCCCAATAAAGATGGGTATATCCGGCGAGCACGTTCTTATATCGGTATAAAGGAGTGTCGACGGGACTGCCCTTAGCAGTATAGGCCGTTGCGACAGACAGGAGTTTCTCTTCCTGAGATTCTATACGCGAATAATGGAATTCGTGGCCCGTTAAGAGATAATCCTTATAACATAACGTACGGTATCCGAGACGAAGTTTCATCTGTTCCATAGTCGCCGATTGGTTCAATAGGCCGACTACCGGATAACTCGTTCCTTCGGACGACTTTATATCATTACAGAGATACATCATTCCACCGCATTCTGCAAGTAACTTCCCCCCTGCTTCGGCATAATTGCGAATGGATTGGAGCATGGATCGGTTAGCAGATAATCCGGAAAGGAATAATTCAGGATAACCACCGGGCAAATAGACAAAATCAGATTCCGGCAATGCTGAATCTTTCAACGGACTAAAAAAAGTAACCTTTCCTAACTGGTGTAGGAAACGGATATTTTCCTCATAGGCAAAGTTAAAGGCGGCATCACGGGCTATGGATATTTTCAAAGGAGAAAATTGTCTTTCCTCCAGGAAAGATACGGGCGAAACAGTATCCGGCCGACAAGCTGCCAATGCTAAAAGACGATCGATATCGACGTGTTTCTCCACTAATTCGGCTACACGGTCGGCAAAAGTATCGAAACAAAATGCTTCATCCAGCGTTAAACCCAGGTGACGACTCGGTATTTCCACATCTGCCTGTTTGGGTAGATATCCCAAAGCTTCCACTCCGGCATCTTCACAAGCTTGTTTCAGAAAGGAATAATGGCTTTCAGATGCCACGAAATTAAAGACTGCACCGACAATGTTTATTTCTTTATAGAAGTTCCTGAACCCATATAATAAAGGGGCAACGGAGTAAGCCGTACTTTTCGCATTAACGATCAGGATAACAGGGATATTCAGTAACCGGGCTATTTCCGCACTGCTACCCTTCATAGCGTCATAGCCGTCGAAAAGTCCCATGACACCCTCGGTTACGGCATAATCGGCACCGGATGTATAACGTTGATACAGTTCCTGTATATGTTGCTCCAACATCATGAAACTATCCAGATTTACGGAAGGGAAACCGGCCGCCTCCTTATGATGGCGTGTATCGATATAATCCGGTCCGCATTTAAACGGTCTGACTTTTCCACCCCGGTTCTTCAATGCCCGAAGCAATCCGAGTGTAAATGTTGTCTTTCCGCTTCCCGATGAAGCGGCACCTATTAAAAGATGAGCTTTCATAAATAATGTGCTAAATATACCAATGTGCCAATAGGGATGGCAATGGGAATAGTTTCATCAAATGTGAGCCATTTCAAAAGTTGACAGTTGACAAGTGACAGTTGACAGTTATGTCGGCTTTCAGCCGATTTATTTACCGAACGCGAAACCCAACTGTCACTTGTCAACTGTCATCTGTCAACTGAAAAATGTTTCACATTTTTCTAATATTGTTCTTTTTCATTCGGGAAATCCTGTGTCTTTACATCTTCAATGTAAGCTTGTACGGCACGAGTGATCTCTTCTCCGATATTGGCATATCTACGAAGGAAACGCGGAGAGAATCCCATATTGATACCCAGCATATCATGCATCACCAAAACCTGACCGTCTACACCTCCACCGGCACCGATACCGATAATAGGAATAGTCAGTTCGGAAGCGACACGTGCAGCCAGGTCTGCCGGAATCTTTTCCAACACGATGGCAAAACAACCGATCTCTTCCAACAGATGTGCATCGTCAATCAACTTCTGTGCTTCAGCTTCTTCACGGGCACGAACTGTGTAAGTTCCGAATTTATTAATAGACTGCGGAGTCAAACCCAAATGTCCCATGATAGGTATACCTGCACAAAGGATGCGCTCAATGGATTCTCTTATTTCACTTCCTCCCTCCAATTTAATACAATCAGCGTGAGTCTCTTTCATGACACGGATAGCGGAAGCCAAAGCCTCTTTCGAATTACCCTGATAGGTACCGAAAGGCAGGTCTACTACTACCAATGCACGATTAACAGCTTTCATAACAGACTTACCATGATAAATCATCTGATCCAGTGTTATAGGAAGCGTTGTTACATTTCCGGCCATCACATTCGATGCAGAATCGCCGACCAGGATAACGTCCATACCTGCCTGATCGATCAGTTTAGCCATAGAATAGTCGTAAGCTGTCAACATGGATATTTTTTCTCCACGCTGTTTCATTTCCATCAGGCGATGTGTCGTCACCTTTCTTGTATCATCTAAATCCCTCTTTGCAACTGACATAATGCTTTTTTGTTAATTGTTACGGCGACAAAGTTAAGGATATTCTGTAATAAGCAAGACAAACAATAAAATATTTATGCCGTACAACATATGTTTATTTTTGTATATCTTTGCAGCCGTTTACATTTAAAGTTTAAAATACAAGCAAAGATGAAAAAGTTAGTTTTTACTTTGGTGGCTGCTTTTATGGCAATCATCAGTGCTGATGCACAGGTTTATGTAGGTGGTTCTTTCAATCTGACTCACGATAAGAACACTGATATCACCAATTTTACTATCGCTCCTGAAGTCGGTTACAACCTGAACAAGAATTGGGCTATTGCTGCAGAAATCGGCTATACTCATGTCAAAAAAGATGAAGCAAAAGCAAATGCATTCAGTTTTGCTCCTTATGCCCGTTTCTCTTTCTTTGAAAAAGGTATCGTTCGTTTATTCCTGGATGGTGGCGTTGGTATTTCTACTTATAAAGAAGAAGGTTATGACAATGTCAATGGCTTCGAAGTCGGTATCAAACCGGGTATTGCACTGGAGATATGCAAAAACCTGACATTCGTTACCAAATACGGATTTGCCGGTTATCGTGACGATTACAAATATGCAAATAGCACTTCCGGTATCAGTTTGAGTTCGGAAGACCTGAGTTTCGGTTTCCACTACGAATTCTAATTAAGAAAACAAAAGACTGTGGTTTTTGACACAGTCTTTTCATCCCGGGCTCAACCCGGGATCGCTTTCTACTTCTCCCCTAAAATATCCGATTGCCCGAAATATATCATTATATTTGCATCTGCTGAAATATAAGTATATAATATGGACAATAGAAATATCACCTCCGACTTACAATTCCGGAAAGCTGAAGAAACGGATATCGAGCGTATCTGGGTCATTATCGGGCAGGCAAAAGAACAAATGCGCCGACTTAACAGCCACCAATGGGATGAAAGCTACCCGGCTCTCGAAACGATCGATCAAGATATAAAAACAGGTAATGGCTACGTTTTTTGTAAAGATAATAAAGTGGTAGCCTATGGTGTTATCTCATTCGACGGAGAACCTGTTTATAAAGATATAGATGGCAAATGGACGAATGAACTACCTTATATGATCGTCCACCGTCTGGCTATTGCCGACGAAATGAAACGCCAGGGAATAGCCAAACGTTTCATGCTGGAAGCAGAAAAAGTCAGCCGTCGGAAAGGTATTTATAATTTCCGTGTCGACACAAATTACGACAATGAATATATGCTTCACCTGATCGATTCGCTAGGGTTTGAATATACGGGAGAAGTCTGTTACCGAGGCAACAATACAAGAAAGGCATTCGAGAAATGTATTTATCCTCATGTCTCGTCTTTCGGTGTTCCGGGTTATACTATCCGTGAAGCTATTTACGAGGATGCCGAAGTTATTTATAACGCGATAGATAAAAATCGTGACGATCTGCGGACCTGGTTACCGTTTGTCGATAGCCTGAAAAGTATTGCCGACGAACAATCGTTCCTGGAATCATCCTTAAAGGTCCCGTATGAAGAACGGGATATCGTCTATATCATTGAGAAAGGCAAAAACATCTGTGGATTGATTGGCTTCCATTTTTCAGACCGCGCCAATTATCGTACGGAAATAGGTTATTGGCTGCTCCCCGAATACAGAGGGAAAGGTATTGTGACACGAGCCGTACATCATTTATGTCTGTTGGCTTTCTTTGAAAAAGGTTTCAACCGCATCCAAATAAGATGTGCCGTAGGCAACGCAGCCAGCAATGCCATTCCTCAACGATTAGGATTTACACAAGAAGGTACGGAGCGCGACGGTGAACTTTTAATAACCGGAAAATATACGGATATTAATGTATATAGCATTTTGAAAAAGGAGATTGCAGAATAAGTAATTCTCAAAGGAAACATTGAACATAACTATGGAACAAGAAATTCAATTAAACGAATACAACAAACAGGAGTATCCGTCTATGCATATGGAGGGTGTTGACGCCTCCTCCATTATCATTTATACAACTAAAGATAGCCAAATATCATTAGAGGTAAAGATGAATAGCGATACCGTATGGCTCACGCAATCCCAAATGGCAGAGTTATTTGGAAGAGAAAGAACAGTAATAGGCAAACACATCAAAAATATTTTTAAAGAAGAAGAACTAAAACAGGAAGTGGTATGTGCAAATTTTGCACATACCACTTCACATGGTGCGATTAAGGGTAAATCACAAACACGAGAGGTGGTTTATTATAACCTTGATGTTATCATATCCATAGGATATCGGGTAAAAAGTCTACGCGGTACCCAATTCCGCCAATGGGCAAACAAGATATTGAAAGATTATCTTATTAAAGGATATGCCATCAACCAAAAGATAAAACTAGAACATTATCAAGAGCTAAAAGAGATGGTTCACATTCTCGGTAATACGCTCAAAAGCCAAGAACAGTTAACATCTGACCAGTCCAAAGGATTATTGGCTGTTGTAACCGATTATGTCTATGCCCTTGATACTTTAGACAAATATGATTATCAGCAACTCATCATCGAAGACACGACCAAAGGAGATAAATTTCATGCCACATATGAAAATGCGATGGAAGCTATTCGTAGCCTAAAAGGTAAATTTGGAGAAAGCGAACTCTTTGCACATGAAAAAGACCAGTCATTTAAAAGTTCGATTTCAACTATTTATCAAACATTCGATGGTGTTGAATTATATCCAAGTATTGAAGAGAAAGCAGCCATGTTACTCTACCTGGTAACTAAGAACCATTCTTTCAGCGATGGGAATAAACGAATTGCAGCTATGCTATTTCTCTGGTTTATGGAAAACAACGGTATCCTCTATCACCCAAATGGTGAAAAACGTATTGCTGATAATACATTAGTCGCTCTCACTTTGATGATCGCAGAAAGTCGTACGGAAGAAAAAGACATTATGGTAAAAGTAGTAGTAAATTTAATAAATCAAAATAATTGATATGGAACAGGAAATCCAATTAAACGAGCACAACAAACAGGAATATCCGCCTATGCACACTGCCGAACATATTCTTAATCAGACAATGGTCCGGATGTTCGGTTGTCCCCGTTCTAAGAACGCTCATATAGAAAGAAAAAAGAGCAAATGTGACTATATTTTATCGGAAGCCCCCTCTGCAGAAACAATGGCAGAAGTGGAACGCCGTGTCAACGAAGTCATCGAACAACATCTGCCGGTTACTATTGACTTTATGCCACGTGAAGCGGCTGCCGATATTGTAGATTTGAGCAAACTACCGGAAGAAGCCAGCGATACATTGCGCATCGTACGGGTAGGCGATTATGATGCTTGTGCCTGTATCGGTGCCCATGTCAGCAATACATCTGAAATCGGACGGTTTAAATTACTGAACTACGATTATACCGACGGACGGTTACGTCTGCGTTTCAAACTGGAAGCTGTGTAAACCAGGATATGGTTTCGAGATATAAAAAAAGAAAGGCTCCTATCTGATACAAAACAGACAAGAGCCTTTTCTCTATTTATTATCAAATTATCGGGAACGCACTTCTCGTCTCATAAAAGAGACATACGATAAAGCAAAACAAATAACTGTCGCAGCAATCAATCCGGTCAATTGTGGCCAGACAACCAGCAGGCTCTGCCCTAACGGCAGCGGACTAGGAATAGCCCCATGTACCTGCTCCATAGTCAACGGTCCCAGGCTACGGACTGAAGGCATCAACAGAGTTGTCGTTGCCTCATTGAACAACTGACTCGGTGCAAATCGTAACAGATTCAGCATAAAACGCTGATAATGTACAATCTGATAATCACTGGCAAAGTCTGAAGGACTAAGTGCTTTCCCGATCAGGTTAATGATCATATTATAGAAAACACTGAAAAACAGCCAGATCGCCACACAGGCCAGCGCTGAAGTCGCAGCCTGACGGAATTGTATGGAAAAGAAAATCGACAGATTCAGCCAGAATGCTACGTAGAAGATACTGACGATAATAAAGAACACCATTCGCAAAAACTCTTCCGCCGTCGGAGGAATCCCGATCGCAATCAGGCCAAAACCCATCACCAGAAATCCGAGGGCAAACAACATGATACCTATCACGATCAAAGCTCCTACGAATTTCGCATTGATCAGGAAATCCCGATGGATCGGTTGAGACAGGATACGACTCAATGTACCCCGGTTCTGTTCCGAGTTTATCGCATCAAATCCCAAAGCAATCCCTAACAGTGGTCCCAGGAAACTGATAAACACGACAAAAGAAGGTAAAGTTCCATCCGATACGGTAAACAGTTTCAGAAAAAGGAACGCGTTGTCCGGATCATTCGGTTTAATAGAAGCCCCGATATTCGTCAAAGCCGTATACAGTGACCCCATACAAGTCAGAGCGATAATGACGATCAGGATAATGAACCGCCAGCTCCTTATATGATCGGACACCTCTTTATTCACAATAACCCAAAATGGATGATACACTCTATTCATGATCTTTACCTCCTTCGAAATAACGATTATAAATATCATCGAGCCCATGCTCCCTCTTTTGCTGTTCGGTCAGTTCAATATCTGCCAGCAGTTTCCCCTTACAGAACAAGCCAACCCGGTTACAAACCTGCTGCACCTGGTCCAAATGATGGGAAGAAAACAAAACTGTCAATCCCTCTTCACTACTGAGCTGATGGATCAGATCCATAAACTCACGCACACCGGAAGGGTCAATTCCCGAAGTCGGTTCATCCAGAATAATCACTTCAGGCTCTTTTATCAGAACATCTGCCAAGCCCAGGCGCTGGCGCATACCTCTTGAATATTTACCGGCCTTCTTCTTTCCTTCATTGGCAAGCCCTACCCTTTCCAATAATAACCCTGCTTTTTTCTTGGCTTCCTTCTTCCGGATACCGTTCAATTGTGCGGTATATACGAGATTCTCAATACCGGTCATATCATCGTAAAAGCCGACATCTTCCGGTAAGTAACCGACTATCCGTTTCACATCGATCGGATGTGTTGTAGAGTTTATGCCACAAACTTTCACTGAACCGGCAGTTGGCTCCGTTAGTCCCAACATCATCAGGATCGTAGTCGACTTCCCTGCCCCGTTAGGTCCCAGCAATCCGAATATATCTTTCTTGTTTATCCGGAGGTTCAAATCGTTCACCGCAGTAAAATCACCATACTTCTTTGTCAGTCCGGTAAGTTCAATAACTGGTTGACACATGGCTTACCTCCTTCCATATTTGCGGAACAGATAATAAACACCTCCCAATACCAAAACAATAATCAAGACACCGACCCATCCCCAGATCATCGGGGTTTTCACAGAGATACGGAAATCGGCTGTAGCATTCACCTCCGGAGTTTTAGCCTCCATCTTTGTTACATAATCGCCGGGAAGCGCTTTTTTAGAAGCCTTTACGGTAGCAATCACACTGGTTGTCTGTCCGGCTCCCAGCTTTACCACTTTGGCAGGATCGAAGGTCACTTCCCAGTCGACCGGTTTACTTGCAGAAAGCTGCACATCCTTCAACTCTGCCGAACCTGTATTTTTTACAACCAAATCGATCTTTTTTGTTTCTCCCGCTGTGATATCGGAACTAAGCAAACCTCTTGGTGTGGACAGTTCCATTTCGTATGAACCCGTTATCACAACCTCCAGATCCAGATCAGCAGAAGTGGAGCCGGTAGAAGCATGAACAGGAATCTTATAGTTACCGGCAGCTACATTAGCAGGAGGATTGATATCGATTGTTATATTTTGAGTAGCATTCGGTTCTACCTGTGCAGATGTCGCCTGTTTATAATTAGGCTTGAACACCACGTTCCAACCTCTTTCTACTTCAGCCGTCAGGGCATAAAGCTGTTGTTCCGCAGTACGGTTCTTGATTGTTGCATTAAAGGTAAAAGTAGATTTGGAGTTACCCTCCATATTCGGCTGAGTTGTTGTAAAATCAGTCTGATAAGTTCCCTGCTTGGAAACCGTAATGGCAAGCGGGAGTTTTGCCATGCCATCGGCCGAAACCGTAAAATTATAAGTTCCCTTATTCACTTTCACCGGCACTTCTACTTTCAGGGAAAAATTCTTCTTCTCATCCGGAAGAACCGAAAGCTGATTGATCGAATATCCTCCGGACTTTACTTCATAACTCCATCCCCTGGGCATTCCCTCGACAGAGATAGTCGCGTTTTTCACTTCGTCACTCTTGTTAATGACGTCAATACTGTAATCGATCGACTCCCCCGGCGGAACCGCTATCTTTGTGTAGGGAGTGTACAACATCACGCTCTTTTCTGAATTTTCAGCGTAAACTTTACTACAAGGGATTATTCCCAATAACAGTACAAATAATAGGTTTAAACAATTCATTTGCATTTTCATAATGATTTTTATAGAGTATACAAAAATGATTACTTATTAGCCAAGAGCAAATATATATACAGAGAATATTAGATACTTTTAAAAGAATTAAAAAAAAGCTATCGTACAAGCATCCCTTTTCCTATCCAGTAAAGCTCTGTTATGAATGTGATAACAAACGAACCTTTCCTTATACATTATATATAGTCAAAGCTTCAAGAAGCCATTTGTATGCTAAACAAACCGAATTATTCTGTAAATGTAACACTGAAATAAAATATTTTTGTGTAAGTTTGCGAGCGCTAAGAAAGACATTTTATACAGAAATTTAAATACAAGAGTTATGCAATCAATTGACAATTTCAATTTTGCCGGCAAAAAGGCATTTGTTAGAGTTGACTTCAACGTTCCATTGGACGAAAACTTCAACATCACAGACGACACTCGTATTCGTGCCGCTCTTCCTACACTTAAGAAGATACTGGCAGACGGTGGCAGCGTAATCATAGGTTCTCACCTGGGCCGTCCGAAAGGCGTTACTGATAAATTTTCACTGAAACATATTTTGGGTCGTGTATCTGAATTACTGGGCGTAGAAGTTCAGTTTGCAAACGACTGTATTGGTGAAGAAGCTGGTGCTAAGGCTGCTGCTCTGCAACCGGGCGAAGCTTTATTGCTGGAAAACCTTCGTTTCTATGCAGAAGAAGAAGGCAAACCCAGAGGTCTGGCAGAAGATGCAACAGACGACGAAAAGAAAGCTGCTAAAAAAGCAGTAAAAGAAAGCCAGAAAGAATTCACAAAGAGATTGGCTTCTTACGCAGACTGCTATGTAAACGATGCATTCGGTACTGCTCACCGTGCTCACGCTTCTACGGCGCTGATCGCTGATTACTTCGATGTTGACCACAAAATGTTCGGTTACCTGATGGAAAAAGAAGTAAAAGCTGTAGAAAAAGTAATGAACGACATCGTTCGTCCGTTTACTGCTATCATGGGTGGTTCTAAAGTTTCTTCTAAGATCGAAATCATTGAAAACCTGTTGAACAAAGTAGACAACCTGATCGTAACAGGTGGTATGACTTATACTTTCACTAAGGCTATGGGCGGTAAGATCGGTAACTCTATCGTTGAAGACGATAAGTTGGATCTGGCTCTCGACCTGATGAAGAAAGCAAAAGAAAAAGGCGTAAACCTGGTATTGGCTGTCGATGCTAAGATCGCTGACGCTTTCAGCAACGACGCTAAAACAGATTATGCCAACGTAAACGAAATTCCTGACGGATGGGAAGGTCTTGACATCGGTCCTAAGACTATCGAAATCTACGCTGACGTTATCAAGAAATCTAAGACTATCCTTTGGAACGGTCCTACAGGCGTATTCGAATTCGAAAACTTCACTGACGGTTCTCGTGCAGTAGGTAACGCTATCGTTGAAGCGACTAAGAACGGTGCATTCTCTCTTGTTGGTGGTGGCGACTCTGTTGCTTGCGTTAATAAGTTCGGTATTGCAAGCGAAGTTTCTTATGTATCTACAGGTGGCGGTGCTTTGCTGGAAGCTATCGAAGGTAAAGTTCTGCCGGGTATCGCAGCTGTTAAAGGCGAATCGTACAAATAAGAATTAATTTTTCAATATTATAAAGGGCAATCTTATTTTAAGGTTGCCTTTTTTATTCCTATATTTCACCCTCAATCACTTAATTTCAATATAAAATGAAAACAACCTATCTTATTTTATGCCTTTTCCTGCTTACACAAGGTCTTTTTGCCCAAGAGTCGTGTAAATCTTACAACAGTATTACAGATCTATTAAATGGAACCTACGATACTACATTAAGCGTTATTGTCGAGAAACGCACCAAAAATCAGATATTCATGTCCGGAGGTGCTGACTATAAAATATACAACGGAGATAAAGAGACTGACAAATTAATTAAAACAAAAATCTATGCAATAGAAGTCAACGATTCTCTATACGTAAACTGTCGGAAATTGAAATTCAGGAAACGTGTTATCGGTGCCTGGTTTGCCCCCGCAATAGTTTGTCAAGGAAAAGTTTATTTCTATGCTATCTCGGTCGGTCCGAATGCAGCTGCAGCATTCGGGGTTATTGGAGGTGCCGTCCAAGCAGCTAATGAAGCTTCCTCCCGCGTTTATTACGAAATGGACCCTGCTGCAAAAGAACTGGATAAAGTAGACTCCGAGAAGATGATGACACTTCTTAAAGACTATCCTGAATTACTGGAACAATACAAAAAGGAAGCTCTCAAAGAACACATTGAAATCGTACATAAGTATTTGCAGAAAATCAATCAGCTAAATCAATAAAGCCTGTAATCGCATTCTAAATATTTTTGTACCTTTGCCCGACATTATTTGAAATCATTGAAAATAACATAGAATTAAAGAAGATGGCAAAAGAGCTGAAAGAACTGACCAAGAGAAGTGTAAACTACTCTCAGTGGTACCAGGATCTGGTAATTAAAGCGGATTTGGCAGAAAACTCTGCTGTACGTGGCTGTATGGTTATCAAACCTTACGGATACGCTATTTGGGAAAAGATGCAACGTATCCTCGACGATATGTTCAAAGAAACAGGACACGTAAACGCTTATTTCCCGCTATTGATCCCGAAATCATTCTTGAGCAAGGAAGCCGAACACGTAGAAGGCTTCGCCAAAGAATGTGCAGTTGTTACACACTATCGTCTGAAAACAAATCATGACGGTACAGGTGTAGTTGTCGACCCGGCAGCTAAACTGGAAGAAGAATTGATCATCCGCCCGACTTCAGAAACGATCATTTGGAACACATACCGTAACTGGATCCAGTCTTACCGCGACCTGCCTATCTTATGTAACCAGTGGGCTAACGTAATGCGTTGGGAAATGCGTACCCGTCTGTTCCTTCGTACTGCCGAATTCCTGTGGCAGGAAGGACATACTGCTCATGCAACCCGCGAAGAAGCAGAGATCGAAGCAAAGAAGATGCAGGAAGTATATGCAAACTTTGCCGAAAACTATATGGCAATGCCGGTTATCAAAGGTGTAAAATCAGCCAGCGAACGTTTTGCCGGTGCTTTGGATACATATACTATCGAGGCTATGATGCAGGACGGAAAAGCTTTGCAGGCAGGTACTTCCCATTTCCTGGGACAGAACTTCGGTAAGGCATTCGATGTTACTTTCATCGACAAAGAAGGAAAAAGCGACTATGCATGGGCTACTTCATGGGGAGTTTCCACCCGTCTGATCGGTGCGCTGATTATGTCTCACTCGGACGATAACGGTTTGGTATTGCCTCCTCACCTCGCTCCTATCCAGGTAGTGATCGTTCCGATCTATCGCAGTGAAGAGCAGCTGGCACAGATCAGCGAAAAGGTAAACGGTATCGTTGCCAACCTGAAAAAGATGGGTATCTCTGTTAAGTTCGACGATGCAGACAATAAGAAACCGGGATGGAAGTTCGCCGAATACGAACTGAAAGGTGTTCCCGTACGTCTGGCCATGGGTGGACGCGATCTGGAAAACAATACGATTGAAGTAATGCGTCGCGATACGTTGGAAAAAGAAACCATCACTTGCGACGGTATCGAAGAATACGTACAGAACCTGTTGGAAGAAATCCAGCAGAACATCTTCCGGAAAGCACTCGATCATCGTACAGCCAGCACGATTACAGTCGATACCTATGAAGAGTTCAAAGAAAAGATCGAAGAAGGCCTCTTCATCATGGCTCACTGGGACGGTACTCCCGAAACAGAAGAGTTGATCAAGAACGAAACCAAAGCAACTATCCGTTGTATACCTCTGACAGGCGACAAGACACCGGGTAAATGCATGGTTACCGGCAAACCTTCTGCACAACGCGTATTGTTTGCACGGGCTTACTAAGCGAAATACATATAACTATAGAGAGGATATGCTTCCAGAAGTATATCCTTTTTTTGTTACAATACCTAACCATACTCCCCAATATAAAGTATCATTTTACATAGAAAAAAGGTCAAAAATAGAACCTGTCCCAATACTCAAAGTTCTAATTTTGTGCAACAAGGGACATGAATTATCCCTATTCTCTGAATAATAGACCTAACTTAATTCAAATGCAGATGAAAATAACCTTATCCTCGTTATTGACCTCTCTGGTTTTCATACTGGCTGGATGTACTTCCGGTCAAACGGTCAATCTGAATGATCTCCGGGTTGAGATGAAAGAAAACCCGGTCGGTATCGGTGTAGCACACCCACGCTTCATGTGGAAACTTTCTTCCGGATCACCCGATCTTATGCAGACTTCGTATCAGATACAGGTCGCCGAATCGCCCGACCAACTGAAAAGCGGCAAGGACCTGTTATGGGACAGCGGCGAAGTAAAAAGCGATGAATCCGTATTGATCCCTTACGGCGGAACCCCACTGCAATCCCGCAAACAGTATTACTGGCGCGTTAAAGCCAATACAAACCAGGGACCGACCGAGTGGAGCAAAACAAATACCTGGTCGATGACCCTTCTCAACCCGTCTGACTGGAAAGCGACATGGATCGGAGAAAAGAACCTTTCCAACCCCGGAGAAACATATAAAGGTAAGACACGTCTTGCCGCCCGTTACCTTCGTAAAGAGTTCACGGCAGACAAACCTATCCGCAGAGCTGTCCTTTATATATCAGGGCTCGGTTCTTCCGAATCATACATAAACGGCAAACGCATCAGCGAAGATATCTTCGCTCCCGGACCATCCTGGTATCCGTCCCGTGTATATTATAATGTATATGACGTGACCGGGTTATTATCAAAAGACAAGAACACGATCGGCATCGCCCTCGGTAACGGCCGTTATTTCGGTATGAGAGACTTGCAGGAAGCAACTTTACCTTCCTTACTGGCACAGCTGGAGATCGAATATGCCGACGGTTCACAGACAATCCTCGTTAGCGATACTTCCTGGAAGGTAACCTCCAAAGGTCCCATCATCGCCAACAACGAATTCGACGGAGAAGAATATGATGCCCGCCAGGAATTGAACGGATGGAACAAAAACGGCTTCGACGACAGTAAATGGCTCGCGGCAGATGTAATGGAGACTCCCGCAGGCGAATTAACCGTGCAAGCCAACCCAAACCTCCGTATCCAGGATCAAATCAAACCTGTCGGCATCACCGAAAGACCGGACAGCAAATACATCATCGATATGGGGCAGAACATGGTAGGTAGACTGGCTATCGACCTGAAAGGAAAAAAAGACCAACCTATCACGCTGAAATTTGCAGAAATATTGAAAGAAGACGGCTCACTCTACCTGGATAACCTGCGTAGTGCCAACGTTACCGATATCTACACACCTGCCCAAGACGGTAAGTTCAGTTGGGAACCGTCATTCGTTTACCACGGCTTCCGTTTTGTCGAAATCTCCGGACTCGACTATAAACCGGAGTTAGCATCTTTCACCGGAAAAGTCATCTACGACCAGATGAATACGACCGGCAAGTTTGAAACATCCAATCCATTGGTCAACCAGATTTACAAAAATGCTTACTGGGGTATCCGCGGTAACTACCGTGGAATGCCGACCGACTGTCCGCAGCGTGACGAACGCCACGGCTGGCTCGGAGACCGTGTAACCGGTGCTTACGGGGAAGCATTTATCTTCAACAATGCACTCCTTTATAATAAATGGCTGCAGGATATCGAAGATTCCCAAAGTCCGGAAGGAAGCATCTCCGATGTATCGCCCCGCTATTGGACAATTTATAACGACGATGTCACCTGGCCTGCCGCCTATTTTTATGTAGCCAATCTCCTATACCGCCAGTTCGGGGATAAGAGTGCCATCATCAAACACTATCCGTCCATGAAACGCTGGATGCAACACATGGAGGCTACAGCAATGCAGGATAATATCATGATAAAAGATACATACGGCGACTGGTGTATGCCTCCTGAATCGCAGGAACTGATCCACTCGCAGGACCCTGCCCGTAAAACCGACGGTGCAATCCTGGCAACTACCATGTACTACAGCCTGCTGAATATGATGAGCGAATTTGCCCGTTTAAGCGGACAGGAAAAAGATATTGCCACTTACCAGCAGCTTGCCGCAAAGATGAAAGAGGCCTACAATACCAAATTCTTCAATCCGGAAACGGCCCAGTATGGCAATAACACAGTTACAGCGAACCTATTATCATTACGCCTGGGACTCGTTCCGAAAGGTTACGAAACAAAAGTCTTCGCCAATATCGTAAAGAAAACAGAGGAAGACTTCGGCGGACATGTCAGTACAGGTGTCCTGGGTATCCAACACCTGATGCGCGGTCTTAGCGAATACGGTCGTGTAGATATCGCCTGGAAAATCGCCACCAACGAGACTTATCCAAGTTGGGGATATATGGCTAAAAAAGGCGCTACCACTATCTGGGAGTTATGGAACGGAGATACTGCCGATCCTGCAATGAACTCCGCCAACCATGTCATGTTGCTGGGCGACCTGATCATCTGGTATTACGAAGACCTGGCAGGTATCAAATGTGCCCCTGAGTCAATTGCTTACAAGAAACTGATCATGGCTCCTGTATTCCCGGAAGGATTGGATACCGTATCCGCATCCTACGAATCAGTTTACGGAGAAATAAAAAGTGCCTGGACAAAGAAAGACGGAGCTTTCAAATGGGATATTACCATCCCTGGGAATACTTCTGCTGTGGTACGCATACCGAAAGAGTTCGGTGTGACCGCTTCCGGTCAGCCGGGCATCAGACAGACGAACGAGACAGCCGATTATACAGAATTTGAAATCGGTTCGGGTAGTTATCATTTCGCAAACAAATGATTCGTTTCTCCCAAAGGTACAAAACGTATCTCATTTGTACACACTACTTAACTAACATATAAGAGAACTAGAAACAGGAAAGAACAGTCCGGGCGAAAAGGACATTCTTTCCTGCTTTTGTTTTCCGGCAGTACAGAAAATAATGACAGAATACGAATAAATTCATTATCTTTGGAAGAAAAATAATCTGTACTTGTATGGAACTGATTCTCCCCACCAGATTGAATGCTTTGGAACCGACTGTGCTTGAAACGAAAGTACTGGTTGTGATCGGAGCCAACGGAGCCGGTAAAAGTTCGTTCGGCAGAGATTTGCAGGAACGCTATGCAGAGAATGCTAAAAAGATATCGGGAATGCATTCGTTGTTCTTATGCAGCAACGAAGAGCCGGTTCCGTCGGAAGGCAACGAACTGGCCCGCATGCAGTCGATGATAGCGGAACGGATCTTCATGCCCCGGCTGTCGGACTACGAAAAACTGATTCTCCGCCTGCAAAGCGAAGAATTTGAAGTGGCAGTAAACTATAAAGAAGCATGCAAACTGCATCCCGACCTTCCCCCACCCGTCACCAAGATCGACCGGATACAGACGATCTGGGAAAAGATGTTCCCACATAACCGGCTGGTACGTAAGTCAGGCTTTATCGAACTCGCCTCGACCAGCCGCAACGGAAACTCCTACACGGCCGGAAAGATGAGCGACGGAGAGAAGATTGTCTTCTATCTGATCGGTGCTGCGCTCTGTGCCCGTCCCAATGAATTACTGATCATCGAAGAGCCGGAAATATTGCTTCACAACTCGATCAAGAACCTGTTATGGGACGAAATAGAGGCTTTGCGTCCGGACTGCACGTATGTCTATCTGACACACGACATCGACTTTGCCACCTCCCGTCCGGAAGGCAAACGGATATGGATCAGGGATTATAATGCCGATGCCCATGTGTGGGATTACCAACTAATAGAAGGAAGCGACAGCCTGCCCGAAGAGGTCTATATCGACATACTAGGAAGCCGCAAGCCGATCCTGTTTATCGAAGGAACCGACTCCAACAGTATCGACAACCGACTCTACCCGTTGATCTTCCCCGACTTTATGGTCAAACCGATGGGTGGTTGCCAGAAAGTGATCGAAACAACGAAGGCTTTCCGCCAGTTACAGGATTTCCATACGCTGGAATCGATGGGCATTGTAGATCGTGACCGCCGTACGCAGGGAGAGATAGACTATCTGCGCGACCAGCATATCTTTGTCCCCGACGTTGCCGAAGTAGAAAACCTGCTGATGCTCGAACCGGTCATCAAAACAGTCGCCCGCCGTCTGATGAGAGACCCCGAACAAGTCTTCGAGCAGGTAAAGGATAATGTGATCAAACTGTTTGAGAAAGACCTGGAAAGCCAGGTGATCCTGCATGCCAAACATCGTGTCCGCAAGAAACTGGAGACAACCGTCGACCGTAAGATAACGACTGTCGAGCAACTGACCGAACATGTAGAAAGCATACGCTTCAACGTGCATGTCGACGAAATATACAGCGGCATCAAGGATAAATTCATTCAATATACTGAAACGGGAGATTACAAAAATATCCTCCGTGTGTACAATCAGAAAGGAATGCTCCCGCAAAGCCGCTTGTGTAACATCTGCGGAATCAGTAACAAAGAGAGCTATCTGAACCTCATCCTTTCCATATTAAAGGAAAACAAAGAGGATGCAGAAGTGATCCGTTCTTCTATCAAAGAATCTTTAGGGACATAAAAAGTTATCTAAAATGCGGAAAAAGTCCGTAAAAAATTGTTCTTTTGCAAATTGATATAACGACATTAACTGGTTTAGTCCTTTACAAAAAGAATATGCGTACACCGACATTACAATATCTCTACCTGCAAAAGCCGGTAACAATGGTTATCATAATCTGTATAATCTCCGTCCTTCCCTGGATAGGGTTGGGAGATTTCTCAACGAAAGGGGAACCACGCGAAGCATCTGTTGCCATATCCATGCTTGAAACCGGCAACTGGGTTCTGCCGCAGGTTTATGCCAACGAGTTTGCTTACAAACCTCCGATGGCACATTGGCTGATGGCTGCTTTCTCTTATCCGCAGGGATATGTTTCGGAGTTCACTTCGCGCCTGCCGTCTACCCTTGCTTTTATCTGCCTGATGGGATGCACGCTGGTCTTTTTCGGGCGAAGGATAAAGTTTCAACAGGCATTTATCGCCACCCTCCTCTTGCTTACTTGTGTGGAGATGCACCGGGCGGCCATGACTACCCGGGTCGATATGTTGCTGACGACTTTTATTGTCATCGGGCTTTACCAATTGTTCCGCTGGGAAGACAGGCTCGAACTGAAGGGCCTGCCGATCATTATACCGATCCTATTGGGGTGTGCAGTACTGACCAAAGGGCCGGTCGGCATTATCCTGCCTTTGTTCGTATTCGGAGTCTATTTGCTGATGCTTCGTAAATACAGTCTGCTGACTATCTTTAAATCACTTCTTTATATCGGCGTTGCGTCCTCGTTCCTGCCGTTATTATGGTATATTGCAGCATGGAAACAGGGAGGAGACAAATTCCTGAATGTCGTACTTGCGGAGAATTTCGGCCGTTTCTTTCATCTCGATACGCCTGATATCACTTATGATTTAGGACATGAGAACGGGGTATGGTATAACTTTGTCACTTTAGCGGGTGGTTTCATCCCTTGGACAATCTTTTTCTTCTTTTCTATATTCGGACTGAAGTGGCAACTGAAGAATATCTCTTTCAAGCAGATCGCCAAAGATAGTTGGAACAACATTCTATCGATGGAAAAAGAGAAGTTGTTCAGCCTGGTGGCATTGGTTTGCATTATCTTTTTCTATAGTCTTCCATCGAGTAAAAGAAGCGTATACCTGATGCCTGCCTATCCGTTCATTGCTATATTCCTGGCTCAATATGCCATCTATATCACTGAATACAGGACAAAAGTAACCCGTATATTCGCCGCTTTTCTGGTCTCCGTCACGACGGTCGTACTGATCGCTATCGGATTGACAATGACAGGAGTTATCGATCCGGTTGCCATTGTATCCCAATACACCAGCCGTCCTTCTACCCTTGCACAGGTGGAAGCCGTATCCAACATGTTCTCTTCCGGTTACGGATTGACTGTCTGTATCGTTATCATCGTATTGATAGCCCTACTGACAGTGCTTTATCAAATGTCCAAGAAGATAAACATCAAGATACTTTATGCTACGATAGCACTGACCTTTGCGATCAATTTACTGGTCGACGGAGTTATTATGCGCGGTATCCGTCAGGAAGGTTCCGCCCGTCCTTTTGCTGAAAGGGTGATGAAAGAGTATCCGCTGACTAAGGATAATATGTTCGTCATGAACAACCTCAAAGTATACAGGAACCTGTACGGACTTAACTTCTATCTGGGTAACCGTTTCCATAATTTTGAAGAGGTGATGCCTAAGGAAGGATTCTTCTTTGCCACTCCCAGCGATCTGGAAGTCGTAGAAAAAAATTATGGAGGCCAATATACATTTAATATACTGACCTCCTCTGAACGTATCATTCACGAAGTACGCCGACCGGTGCTCCTGTGCAGCTTCCTTCGTATAGAATAAACTTATTTCAATTCTAAACAGAACTATTTCAGCTCTTTGATCTTGATACTGCGGAAAGCGACCTCATCGCCATGATCCTGTAACAGGAGGTGTCCCTGGGGAGCTTCGCCGAAGCGTCCTTTCTCGTTATAAGACGGGGCTGCATATTTACTTCCTTTTACCATTTCGCGGAAAGCATCCGAACCGCGTTCATATTCCAATGTCTTGAAACCGTTCAGCCAATGTTCCACACGATTGTCTGGAAATACTTTCAGGACAGCCTGGTTCCAGTTTCCTACACCATTGAAACGTTTGTTCTTTGCGGGCATCATATCGTAAAGGCTGGCCAATGTACGGCTGCCGGGAACAGTAGTGTATAATTTAGCATCCGGATGACGCTGGTCGTCCAATATCTGATATTCCAGGCCATAAGCGGAACCGCTCGGTTTCTCTGCTTCCGTTACAAAATATTTGATACCGCTGTTTGCTCCCGGAGTAATCTTGAATTCCAGGCTCAGTTCGAATGCTGCATATTCTTTATCGGTTACGATATCACCTCCGTTTGTAGATTCACCGCCACCTGATTTCAATACGATCAACTGTCCGTCTTCTACTTTCCAACCGTGGTCAGGGAATGCTTCTTTATGGGCACCACGCCAACCGGTTGTTGTCTGACCGTCGAATAACAGATTCCAGCCATCCGCTTTTTCTGCATCGGTCAGATAATTGGGTACACGGTTCACTTCCGGAGCTAATGTGCCCTGCATACGTTCCGCTTCCAGGTTTTCCGTCTTTATACGGATATTGCGCCATTTGATTTCCTTACCTTCCAGATCGGTATTCTTTCCGATACCATGTACCTGGAATGCAATAAAACCTTTTGCCGTTTCATCGTCATACAGATTGGCAGTATTTACACCGTTCAGCCAAATGCGGATATTGTTACCGATAGCTTCGATGCGGTATTTGTTCCAATCTGTCTTCTTATAAGCTGCTTGCCCGGGTTTGTTATCAACAAGCGTTACCAGCCAACCACGACGGGCTTCGTCATAAACGCCACCGCTCCAGGCTCTGTCGGAAGGGTCCATCTCGCACTGATAACCATGCACACGCCCATTCTGATAATCCGGACGGCTTTCGCTGCGGAACTGTACACCTGAGTTCAGCGAAGGATCACACAAGGCTTCAAATTCCAGGATAAAATCTCCATATTCCTGCTCGGTAGCCATAAAGCTGTTCGGCTGGCCCGTCACGGATGTTCCCACCAGGCAACCGTCTTCTACCCGATAGGGTGCTTCCCCATTCAATTGTTTGAAACCGGTAAGGTCTTTACCATTGAATAACTTTTGCCAACCATCATTCGGCTGACAGGAACAAAGCAGCGCTAAAGACAAGGCTGCAAACTTCAAAGATGCTTTCATTCTGTTTTTCTTTTAGGTATTATAAATAAGTAAATAGTATCTACTGGTCTGTCAAGCAACACATGTGTACGGGCACAAAGATAAAATATTATTCATAAATGTACTGCAAAAGTGTAGCTATTTTACAGCAGAAGAATCTTTTTCAAAGAAATAGGCTTATCTTTGTTTCAAAACGAAGATAAGCTGCGCCTCGGTATAAAAAATGAACAAGTTCATTTTATTCTACTCTCGACTTGCATTATCTTTGCCACCAAAATGTAATCAATAAAAGTATTTTTATGAAATTAAAAACGGCTCTCTTTGACTTTGACGGTGTGATAGTCGACACTGAACCAATTTATGATATTTTCTGGAATGAAGCGGGCGAACGGTATGGAACCGGCATAGACAACTTCGCAGCTGTTATCAAAGGCACAACACTCCCTTACATAATGGAAAAGTATTTTTCCGACCGTCCAGAAGAATTCCGTCAGATGGTAATAAAGGAATCGACCGAATATGAAAGTACAATGCCCCTGCCTGCCATGCCGGGTTCTCTGGAATTTCTGCATTTGCTGAAAGAGCAGGGTGTACAAATGGGCCTGGTCACCAGCTCCGACAACTCAAAAGTGGAACGTGCATTCAAATTACATCACCTGGAAGGTATGTTCGATACAATCGTTACCGCCGACCGTATCACCCGGGGCAAACCGGACCCGATGTGTTACCTGCTGGCAGCAAACGATCTGGGTGTCTCCCCTTCCGACTGTCTTGTCTTTGAAGATTCCTTTGCCGGGATACAAGCCGGTACAGCTGCAGGTATGCGGGTCATCGGACTGAGCACTACCAATCCGGAAGAATCACTAAAGGATAAAGTTTATGAAGTGATACCGAACTTCGAGAAGATCACTTTAGAAGATTATATAAAATGGTAAACAACCTTTTTCGCTAAAAGAAAGTGGGACGAATCTATTGAAATAAGACTCGTCCCACTTTCTTTATTATTCAGTAAAATAATATCTCCAAACAGCCAGTTAATCGTTTACTACAAATTTATAGGATACCGATTTATTTCCTTTGACTGCAGATAATATATAAATACCTTTTTGCAGATTTACAGGAAGAACTTCTTTTTCATCCCGGACCAGGAAATACTTTACGACACTACCATTCATCGATACAATCCGGCAAGTATAATTATTCATATTCTCCATAAATAATGTCCGGGCAGAATAATATGCTTTCGTATCTGAAAACGACAATGATTCATTGCCGGTAGGATCATTAGCCTCGGCAGCCTGCATCAGTTTAGAAACCGGCGGAGTATTCTGTTCACTGACATAATCGATGGCCGACAAGGTCCAGGCATCCCAGGAACCGTTTGTCAGATAACGCTGGCTCGCCCCGAACTGCGAGTATTGGAAATCGGCTGTAGAAGGAGCCTCATTTCCTACAGGACCAGTATAATATGAACAATAATATTCTTTCCATCCTCCCATCCAGTAATCAGCAACATCCACCGGCCTGAAACCATCCGGATCAGCTTTGAGAGAAACTACTCCATCAACAAACTGATCCTGTTTAATGGTTACGGAAGTAGTTTTGTTCAAGAGGGAAAAAGAACCGCTGTTATCGGCATCATATCCAAATCCCCAGATGACAGGATCCTTTCCTGCATCTCCCAGCATTACATAAAAACGTGAATCATTTTGGGCAACGGCACGTATCATATCCAGGGCAGAAGGTTTCTCCCCGTCTTCCCAGCGATAACCCCATACTAGAAAATGAATATCTTCCGCAACCAGTTCAGTCGGGTCTTCACCGGTAACCCACTGAACTGCTAAAGCAGCCCGATTCGGTCCGGTTCCAGTCCAGTTCTTAATATCATCCATCGTGAAGGGAGACACATTTTGTTGTGCGAATCCTCTGGAAACCAATAATAAAGCTATAAACAGATAAAATAGTCTTCTCATATTTTCATATTATTGTTAGAAGTAAAACATCATCGAACCGAAAAAGCGCCGGAGGGGCATAGGGTAGAATTCAGTACTTTCATAATAGGCATTGAAAATATTGTTTACCCTCAACTTAAACTCCGCTTTATAACGACTCTTCGGGAAATGAAACATATATCCGGCTTCCGCATCGTGGATCGTAAAAGCAACCGTACTGTATTCCTCATCGGTCGATGTATATCGCTTATCCGTAAAAGCAACTCCATACTTAAAGGAAAAGTCTTTTACCTGCAATAAATAATGCAGGTTCCATTTATGCAAAGGGATATAAGGCAATTGTTTATCTACCGTTGCATCTTTATCCGACGAACGAGTTTTATTGATAGCAGGACTATATCCGTAATTTGCAATCACCCGGTGAGAGAATACTCCGGTCTTCAACCCTACCTCTCCCATAATTTCCGCGCCATGAGAAAAAACCTTTTGTATATTTTTGGGGCTCCACAGATAGGTCTGTTGTGTCGGAAGCCATACAATCCAGTCCTTCACCGTCATCAGATAGTAACTGGCATCCAATTTAAAAGAAAAATTACCTAACGTCTTATTCAGACTGACAGTGGCATCATAAGCAAATCCTTTTTCCGGATTCAAATCAGGATTACCACCGGGCACCCAATAGAGATCATTCAATGTCGGATAATGATAGTTGTAAGCAACACTCCCTTTCACATCCAACAAATCCCGGATCAAAGCATAACTGGCACCGGCAGAAAAAGTCGGCATGAAAAGATGATCGTTTTGTTCACCCATCAATTGCAGGTTCAGAATAGTACGCTCTTTCGGCCTCCAAACCAGATTAGTAGTCAACGTCACCGTATTTCTTTTGATCGGATCGTCATAGTTATTGGTATGTACCCAGTCATAGCGGTAATTCAGGCTGCCGCCCAGTTCGAGATTCTCCCTGAAATGATATGTATAATCGGTTTTAACGATCAGGCTATTCGATTTATTGTCACTGTCTGTACCACGATAATCACCGTCAAAACGCTGCGTATAATGGAGATCATCACGCAAATAAGCCAGGTTGGCCTTAAAATTATGTTTTCCTTCCACCAACTGATAACCGGCATTCAGACGCACATTTTGTGTCACCTGCAGTTCATGTTGTTTCTTATTCACAAGTATCGGTTGAGGTAATTGGTTCCGATTATACATATACCATCCGGCCAATGACAGTTGCTGTGAATCCCCCAGTTTATAATATAACTCTTGCATCAGGCCACCCTGCCAATATTTGGCTTCTTTCCGGCGTTCATAAAACGGGTCTTTTTGCAACACTTTATTCAGATATTTAAAGTCGTTATCCGATTGCTGGTAATAAAGCCGTGTATTGGATAGCAGACGGGGAGTAACATGCCTGTAAGCCAATCCGCCGGTATAGGTATCATTTGCCCCGTATTCCAGCAAAGCACGAAAACGGTTTGTTTCTTTATTCCAGTCCGGCCGGGTATTCATATTAATACTGCCGCCGAATGCACCTGTCCCGTTTTTCAGATACGTATTACCATGAAATAACGTTACCTCGTCGGTAAAAAAGTTCGGGAACTGGGAGAAGTCAAAACTCCCTCCCATAATCGGATTGATCGTAATCCCGTTCCAGTTAACCTGAGTATGACTGGAGGATGTTCCACGAAAAGAGGAGGTCGATAAACCGCCCTGTCCCAGACTTTTGATATAGACAAGGCTGTTTTCGGAAAGGAGTTCACCCAATGTTTGTGTCTTGCTACTTTCCAATAGCACAGATTGAATATCGGAACGACGGCTTCCTATATTGTTATCCCGTTGCCGCCTTTCGGCAGAAACCGTTACATTCCGTATCTGGATAACAGTATCGGTAATAGATGTTTGTGCCTTTCCTTCAACCTGGGAAAAGAGCAAAAGACAGAAAACAAAGGATGAAATTCTTATATTCATTTGAATAATATATATTGCGGAATAATACCTACCTGATATTCATTCAGACGTTTTCCGCTTAGATCGAATTCATAAACCCAGCCACGCTGGCGGTAATCCAGGGCATCACAGATAAAGATCGTTTCTTCGGGCGAGACTGCCATATTATACAACAGTTCGACTTTATCGCTATAAACGAAAAGCGGCTCTGCCGGTAATTGTTCTCCATCGATAGGGAAAGAATAAATTCCTTCCTTATTATCATGGATCACATTCAGATATAACTTATCTTTTGCCTGATTAATGTCCAAACGGGCACCGAACTTACTCACCGTATAATCCGATGGGAATTTTACGGTCTTCACTGTCTCCAGGGTAGTCGGATCGATGCCGTTCAAAGAGGTTACCGTCCGGGGAATGATACTTTCGGGATCGTCATCAAATCCGCAAGCAAGTGCCCAGATCAGGCCATTCTTATCTTTCAACAGTTTGGAATCGCCCACCACAGGTATATCCAGTTCTTTGATCACTTTCAGGGAAGATAATGAAATAACCGCTATTTTCTTTGCAGCCAACGTAACGAACAGTTTTCCATCGGCAACAGCCATCTGCTTCGTTGAATAGGTAGATACTGGTATTTCCTGTAAAACCTTATACTCTTTCGTGTCGATTATCCACAAAAAGGCATTCCACAGATCGGAAACAACAGCCCGGTGATCGTCGATCTGCATAACGTATTGCGGACTTATCGTTCGCTCAGGATACAGGATGGTTGCTACAGATTTATAATCCGATTCATTTACAACTTCAATCTTTTCAGAGTTGTTCAGTGTAATAAATATCTTTCCATCGATGATAGAAAACGATTGCGCGACATCTCCCAGCGGACGGTTATTTGCATTTCTGAAAATATCAGTCTGCACAGTACCATCCTCCATGATAGCATTCAAAGAGGCCGTTCCTTTCGTAAAGTTTCCCTCACAAGCCACATAAGCCCTCACCTTTAAATCAGGATCAGGCCCATCGGGAATATCGTCATTGTCTGAACAACTAACAAAAAGCATACTCATGAATGCAACAGCAAGTATTGCATTCATGAGTATATTCCCTACATATTTCATCTGTTTATACATATAGAGAAATAATCGTATTATTCAAAATTATAGGTAAAGAAAATACCGGCCGGGAAGCGGGTATGCCCTATATAATTTGCACTCAGTTTCGGTTCACTACCACTGAAATCAAAGAAACTAATGTTATTAGTTTCATCATAATTTTTATAATCACCAATTGTATTTAATACAACTTCACCAGAAACAGGATTTACAGCCAAATTATTATATACATAATTGGTATTATCCACCATAGTAGATGCATCTACCATAAAGTCTGTTTGATTTTTACTGAAGACATGACGATAGATTTTTGTTGTTCCTCCACTAAAATACAAGGTATCACCTTTAGCACTAATAGCAGGAGTAGACAGATAACTAATGCTAGAGAAAGGCTCTACTTCATTTTCTTGCATAACAGAATAATCTTTTGCATTAATCTTCATGATCTTTTTTCCACTTGATACCCACAAATTGCCATCAGATGCTTTGATCAGTCCGGAAATAGCATCATCAAATTCTATCGTATGAGAAATAGTATCTTTTCCTGTTTCTATTGTTACAATCGTTTTCGAATTTGTCGAAGCAAAAACTTTATTATCAGCTACGGCCATTCTATTTTTCCGAGCATTTTTAGTTCCTTTTATAAATGTTACAGTTTTACTAGACGGATTAAACAAAGAAACTCCATTATTATCACGAAGGTATATATCATTTTCTCCCAATACTGCAATATGAGTAGGCCATGATAGAGTTGTTTTTAACTCATCTTGATAACCAACCTCTTTCTTCAAGGTTTCAGCATTGGCTATAACTAAAAAGCCATCCCCGCCCCCATTTTGAGAAACAATATACATCTTATTGTTAGCGATAAACAAATCCTGTGAAACTCCTCCCAAGAAAGATCCATTTGCCTTATAATAAATACTATCAGTTATCCCCCCTTTCGGACTGATAAATATTAATGTACCATTGCTACTGCTTCCTTCATTCAACACAAACGTACCATATTTATACTTTCCATACACCTCTACAGATGTTGTTGCCGAATGTTCCCCATCCGCATTTTTAGCAGTCAGGGCAATTTCAAACTTACCCATTTCTTCGGAAGTAAACTTCAAGATAGAATCAGTAGAAGCTTCTTTGCCGTTTACTGACCATTGGAAAGAACTTTCAATCGGACTTTCGATATTAGCTTTAAAATAAAGTGTATCTTCCTGGGCTACAGAAAGCGTTCCACTTGTATTCTCGATAGATACAACAGGAGGAATTGGAGTATATTTTTCATCATCATCACTACATGAGGCAACAAGGCCTGCAAACACAAAAAGGGAAAAATAAATCAAATTTTTCTTCATGATTGTTTTACTTAATGTTATTACTAGAATCATTTATATAAACACATTAAGTAGCTTAAGGTAAAAACACAAGAAGGGAAGAAATAATAAAAATAAGCAGAAAAGTCCTACCTATTCTATTGTTCTTCAGCTCTAATCCTCGAAAGCCTTAAACTACATTTTGGAGTAGGTTTTCTGACTTGCTTCCGGTTTTAAGCGCCTTCCCAACTTTATCGATCAAAGTCAGTGGCATGTATGCTTAACCGTTCTTGAAGCTTACAGCAGCGGGTCTGTTCAGGACTTTCACCTGATTCCCTATTCCCAAAAGGATTGCAAAAATAACAATAAACAAGAAGCGAACAAAATAATGCATATAAAAGAAACATAGGTCTTTTGACTTCAAAACATATATGCTTTGTAATCAAAAGATAGGAGTTTTGAATTCAAAAGACCTATGTTTTGCAAAACAAAGAAGCAGCAATCGAGTAGGAGGAAAATGAAGTAGTTTTCTTCCTACTTCATTTTCCGACCTCTCACACCACCGTACGTGCCGTTCGGCATACGGCGGTT